>Ga0164296_1001031_pt1 | contig 31054 bp, 28 predicted proteins | sample GEODES057metaG_FD_113533 | JGI IMG/M metagenome (GOLD analysis project Ga0164296, IMG submission 113533) | Dystrophic lake water microbial communities from Trout Bog Lake, Wisconsin, USA - GEODES057 metaG | ecosystem: Environmental > Aquatic > Freshwater > Lake | place: USA: Trout Bog Lake...
AGGTGGCAACGGTTCAGACTACGGTAAAGACTGCTGTCCAGGTGGTGGAGGTTCAGGCGGTTCAAACGATAGTTTTACCGGCGGTGGCGGTGGTGGAGGTGGCGGAGTAAGATTGTTATTTAATACTACTGGTAGACCAGCCTATCCAAACGCAAACCCTTAAACAAAATTAATCTAATTTAGTCAAACCAAGTACTGACTTAGCTATGTATTGAGATAACTGTTCTCTAGAAACAGTATCTCCAGCACCAAGCTTAGTGTGTTTTTTCTGCCACGTTTCTAACTCTTTTTTAAATTTATTTAACAGTTCGTTTATTTCTTTTAAAGCTGTTTCTGTTTGAGCTTTAATTTCAGGTGTTTCTGGTTCAAATAAACCAGCTAATTTCCAATCCAAAGCTGTTTTTGGTTGAGTAGGGTCAATATCACTTTCACTAGCTGTATCTCCTCCACCTGCTTCACTACCAACTCCCGCCCATGATTCGGCAATAACTTTATACTTTGCTTGTAGATCTTTAATTTGGTCGGTTTTCATTTACTATATTATTTACCAGCTTACAGTAAATATTTACATTCTATGGAGCAGTCTGCAAACAATCTAACATACGAGTTTCATAAAGAGTTAAATCCTTTAGTATGGGAAAACAAAAAGCTTAAACCTCTAATAAAGGAAAAGCTATTGGAAATAGCAGAAGCCTTTTTAGAAACATTAGATATAGATGTAGATGTAGAGGATATAACTCTTACAGGTTCATTAGCTAACTATAACTATACCAAGTATAGTGACTTTGATCTACATATTTTAACTGATTATAATGAGTATGATGTAGAAGAGGAACTATTAAAAGATTACTTTAATGCTAAGAAAACTATATGGAACACTACTCGAGACATTACTATAAAAGGTTATGATGTAGAGGTTTATATACAAGATATGTCCGAACCACATCATTCTACTGGTGTGTATTCTATAAAAAACGATGAATGGATAACAGAACCTAGACCTACGAAAGACAAGCAAGATATTGATAAAGACTTGGTTAACAAGAAGATCAAAGCTATGAAAGATCTTATAGATTATGCAATTAGCTCAGATTGTGATGTAGAATGTGCTGAAAAAGCTAAAGAAAAGTTTATGGAATTACGCAAAGCAGGGTTAGAAAAAGCTGGTGAATTATCTCCAGAAAACCTTGCATTTAAAGAACTTAGAAGAACCGGTGATGTTGAAAGAATGGTACAAGGTATATTGGATAAAAAGAGTAAAAAGCTTTCTTTAGACAGCGCTATGCAAAAAGAAAACTTTAAAGAGTTTATGGGATTAGGAGGTAAAGGTAGTAGAGGCCCCCGTCATTTGAGTCCAACTGCTGGTATGAACAAATTAGGACAAGCAGAAAAGGGTATTGGTATGGTAGCTGCTGTACATAAACGTAAAGACTCTATACCAGTACACAACTTAAAGAAAAAACAAACCGGTCAATCACCTATTAGTAATGATCAAGCAATGCAACTTATTGCACAATATAATCTTGATATTAATAAGATTAAATCCGGTCACCCACGAGGCCTAAGCAATGGCGGTATGTATTTAGGTTTTAATCCACATACAAACACCTTTTATTTGAGTAAGTATTAAATTAACATTTTATGAAGAGCGTGAACGTTTTACAAATTAAGTACGAATTATCTTATATTACAGAATCTATCAATGATTTGTACTTTAATGCATTTGCAGAAGCCTTAGTACCAGGTGTAACACCTGCTGCTCCAGCCCCTGCTGCTGCACCAGCCCCTGCAGCACCGGTTACAACAACTCAAACCCCTGCAACAAGTGCTACAACTCAACCAACTGCACCTGCTGCTGGTACAGCTCCTCAACCAGCTCAAGCTACTCCTGCTCAACAACAACAGCAACAAACCCCTCAAACCCCTCAAGATTTAGAAAAAGCAGTAGAAAAGGATAAAACTCAATTACCTGGCTTAATACAAGCAATTGTTTCTAAACTCAACCCTCAAGATAAAGTTGAATTACAGAAAATCGTAGCTCAAAATAACGTGCAAGCTTTAAATGCGTTTATTGCAAAACACGCCCCTGCTACAAAAACTCAAGAAGAAGCTTACTTAAGCGAACACGTAAAAACGATTCTTAAATATGTAGATACACTTTCTAATAAAGAAGAAGTACGTAAAGGTATACAAGAGTTTGTTGAATCAAATGGCAATATAGAGGTACTTAAAAAATATGATCCAAACTTTGAAGAGAATCTTTTAGGTTTATACAGAGAAGGTTATATTAATGAAGGCATATTAGGAGCTATTGGTTCCGGTTTAAAGAGCGTATGGCAAGGTATTAAGAATTTAGGAAAAGAGGCTCTGCCAGTTTTAGGTAAATACGGTCCTTGGGCTGCATTAGGTGCATTAGCTGGTGGACCACTTGGTGCTATGGCAATGCCATTAATTGCAAAAGCTCTCGGTGGTAGCGGTGGTACTGAAGCTAAACCAGGAGAAGAAAAAGAAAAACCTAAACCAATTGGTAAGATGACTACGGCTGATCTTTCTACTGTAAGTGATGAAAAGTATATTTCATTACCTTTAGTTGCAGCTAAAAATAAATTTAAACTTATCGATCTTACTCCAGAGGAAGAAAAAGAAATTGAAAGCGGTGCAATACTTAACGTAACTGATAACAATCAAAATACAGTACAGTTTACGTATAAAAACGGTTTATTGTCAGGTATTAAGGTTTCTGGTAATGACACTGCACCAACAGCACCAGCACCTAGCCTAACACCAGCAGTAGCAACTCCTACTCCATCTCCTACACCTCCGGTTTTAAAGCCGAAACCATCAGTTAAACCAAAGCCTCGCGCTCCAAAAGTAGCGGTTAAACCAAAACCTACAGCACCAAAGCCAGTAGCACCAAAAGCTCCTAAAGCAAAACCTGGGGTTATAAATACACCAAGTAAACAATTTACCCCAGCACAAAAACAAAACGCTAAAAAAGAACTAAGACAGTTAACTCGTATACCAAAAGCAAGAAGAACAACTGATCAAGATAAAAGAATACAAGATTTAAATAAAATTGTAGTAGGGGAAACATTTGTAAGTCTAGCTGATAAAGTTTTAAACAATCTACGTAACAGTTCTAGTGCTACTCCAATTGAAAGAGCTAATGGATAATGAATGAGTACAGTTGTACAACAATCCATTCTTAATAAAAATAGGAAAGACAAGTTTTTACTTGTCTTGACGTTACCTTCTATTCTTAAAACAGCTAATAAACCAGATCAAGGTGATCGAGGCAGCAAGTACATAAATTTAGATACGTTACAGTATTCAATTTACGGAACTGTAGTACCTGATACAACAGTTGCTGAAATAGATCTAGCTTACGGTGGACAAACAGCTAAGGTTACTAGTTACACTAGAAGTGCTTACAAAGCTATAACAGTAAACTTTACTGTTGATAATGAGTTTAATAATTGGTGGGTTTTATGGTATTGGTTGAATATTATAAACGACTCTTACACCAGTACATACAACAATGAAGGCTTAGCTGCAACGGATATGTTCACAAACATAGACGATTATCAAACGAACATTACAGTATACGGATTAGATGAGTATAATAACAAAAAAATACAATGGGATTACTCAAAAGCTTTTATTACAAGTTTAGGGGAAATTGGTTATAATTATCGGGAAGGAGATCAAATCGAGTCTTCTTTCACTTTTGCATTTAATCAGTTAAGTGTTCAATTACTTTAATAAAGTCTGCGTTTTGGGGGCAAAAACTCATAAATAATATTAGAAACTTTAAACCATATGGCATCACTACGTACAATTCAATCCCCAGGTGTAGAAATTCGTGAAATTGACCTTTCTACAAGAGCAGTAACACCAGCAGGTACTAACGTTTTAGTAACTGGTTTCGCTCCACAAGGTCCAACTTACGAAGTTGTAACACTCGCTTCTTTAAGCGATTTCCAAACCGTATTCGGCACACCAACAAACGCTGCAGAACGTTATTTCTACTATTCTGTAAATCAGCTTTTCACAGCTGGTGGTAATCCTACTATTCAAGCTGTTAGATTACCTTACGGTGCAGGTACCGGTGCAGGTACGTCAAGCAATTATAGTGCATTAGCATTCCCAGTAGTTGCGGTTCCTTCTAATACTTCAACATATGGTGCAGCTGCTGCAGTCGCGGGTACAATTCCACTTAGCTCTGCTCAAGGTTATTATCTTGGTGCACCAGCTCTTGTTTCTTTAACAGAAGCTCAATACAATACAATTACTCAAGGCGGTATTCCTTGGACAACAACAACCGGTAATGCTGGTTTAAGTAGCTTTATTCTTTCTGGTGCTGGTGTAGTTAACAGTCTTAGTGCTGCTGGTTTAGTTATTGTTAACTCTTCAAAAGCTACTATCGATGAAATGTTTAACGGTTATTATTTAAACATTGGTGACGGTTATAGCAATAACCCAACATCTGATTATGATGATGTAGTTCAAATAGAAACAATCACCAGCAACTACTTTGTTGATGGCCAGACAGCAAATCTTTCACCTTACACGACAGTACCTAATACTCGTTTAGGTTTTACATTAAGCGCAACTTACGTTCAAAACATTGGTAGTATTTCAAGAGATATTGAAAATATTCCAACATTTAACATTGCTGCATCAGGTTATAGCGATAATGTTATCATTTCGCTCTTTAAAGTGCGTCCAAGTCCATTCTCACCTGGCGCTACAACGTTATCATACGTATTACAAGAATCTTATACAGGTTCCTTCTACTCTCAACGTTTACAGCAAGATCCAAACGGTGGTGTTCCAACATCTCTTTACTTGCCAACATTAGCTGCAAATTCTGCTAACCTAGAAGTACTTGTTAACCCGAATATCTCTAGCTTAACAAATTGGTTAGATGCTAATGGTAACTCTACTAAGAGAGTAAGAATTTATAAGCCAAATACGCTTAGCACGATGGCTGCTACTCTCTCAACAGATCCAGATTACACTTATTATACAGCAGCCTCTGCTTACCTAAGTGTTGCAGCTGGTACATTCTTACCTGCTAACAGTCTGTTCCCACTTGGTGTATTTGCTGATACATTACCATTAATTAGCTCTAAGGCTGTTGGTAACGTTTCTGCTAAATTAAATTACGTATTAGAAAACGTAGCAGCAAATCCAGATCTAGTACCAATTGATATTACAGTTGATGCTGGTCTTTCAACGATTTATGCAGGTACTCAAGTACTTGGTACATCTCAATTCGATGATAACGCTATAAGTTCAACATTAACTGCGCAAGTTAACGCTCTTACAGCTTCTAACGGTAACCCAGTAAGCAATACATTAATACAGAGCTGGAATACAATTACTTCTCAGTTCTTAAACTTTGCAACATCTGAACGTAAAGATCATATCTTTATTTCTGACCCATTACGTTATATTTTCGTAACAGGCTCAAGCTTTAAGACGCTTAATGATATTGTAAACAATAACTTCTCGCAAAACATTTACTGGCCACTACGTAACTCGTATGCTGGGTTTAATTCAAGCTATGGTGTAGCATATGGTAACTGGGTACAAGCTCAGGACATCTTTACATCTCAATCAGTTTGGTTACCATTCTCGGGGTATGCAGCAGCAATGATAACAGCTAGCGATAGCAACAATTATCAATGGACAGCTCCTGCAGGTCTTAACCGCGGTATTATCAACGGTCTTTCAGATCTCGGTGTTAACCCACAACAGAAACAACGGGACTTACTTTACAAGTCCTCAATTAACCCTGTTGTATACTTCCCAAATCAAGGATATACAGTATTTGGTCAAAAGACTCTATTAACAAACCCAAGCGCATTCGATCGTATTAATGTACGTCGTTTATTCTTGTTCCTTGAAAAGACAGCTCAAGCAACGTTAAAGTATTTCGTATTTGAACCAAACACTACATTCACTCGTAGTAGAGTAGTTAATACATTAACACCTGTATTTGAGTTAGCTAAGAATACACAAGGTCTATATGACTACTTAATCGTATGTAATGAAACTAACAACACTCCAGATGTTATCGATGATAATACACTTGTTGTTGACATTTACATTAAACCAGTTCGTACTGCAGAGTTTATCTTAGTTAACTTCTACGCTACTAAGACATCTCAAAACTTTACTGAACTACTACAGTAACTCTTACAACTTTAATAGTAAATATTTAAAACATTATGCCACAGACAATACAAGACTTCTACAGGGTAGCACAACAGCGCGGATTCGCACGTGATTTCATGATGAGAGTTCGCTCTATTGGTGAGACATCATTTAACGAAGACGATTTTGTGTATGTTACCACCAAAACTCTTCCAGGGCGCGATATTACTAATCAGGCAGTAGCTTATATGGGGTTAAGTTTTAATGCTCCTGGTACAGTTAAGTACCCAGGTTCAGAAGGCTGGACTTTAAGATTCCGTGCTGATAGAAATGGTATTATTCGTCAAAAATTAGAAAACTGGCAAATTAATGAAGTGTTTGATGATTCAACAAGTACTGGAGATTTAAGTCTACGTGGTACTGATAAAGTCATTCAACTTGACTTAATTGATGAAAGCCAAAACGTTCTTAATACATACAAGCTATTTGGTGTATACATTCAAAGCATTGCAGAAGTAACAGGTTATGATAATGCTGGTGATGGTAAACCATTAGAATTTGATGTAAAATTAGCTTATCAGTATTGGAGACATGAAGCTCAAACATCATAATTAAAGTACTTTAATTATACTAAAAGCCCTGGTAAAACAGGGCTTTTTTATTGTTCGTACATTAAGTATTAATAATGGCCTTAGGTAATGGAATAATAGATTTTTATAAAACAGCAACATCTAAAGGATTTGCTAGAGCAAATCTATTTAGAGTTAAGCAAATCACCAATCAAGTATTTGATGAGGTTTCTAACGATACTACTGCTAATCTATATCTCTATGTACAGGAAGGAACAATACCTGCCCGTAATATATCCACTGCTACAGTAGACTTTAAATCGTTTAAGTTCAATATACCAATGGCAGCAAATTACCCAGATTCCGGTGGTGGTTGGACTGTAACGTTTTTCTGTGATAAAGAGTACATACTAAGAGAAGTTCTGGAAAATTGGTCGGTAGGAACCTTTGATGAGCATTCCGGTGTAGCAGCATTACCGAATTGGTGGGACTGTGATGTAGTTTTATCAGTACTAGATAACTCAAGTACGTCTCAAAATAGTTTAGTAGGCTCTGTTTTAAATATATTAGGTATTGGTGGAGCAACAAGTGCACCAGGTGGTCAAGACTACTTACAAGAAATAAGAACATACACTCTTAAAGGCGCTTTCCCAACCGCTATTTCAAGTATAGGTTATAAAATGGCAGATGGTGGTACTATTGCTACTGCGTCTGTTAATGTAGCATTTCAATATGTTATATCAGAAAATTTAAATAGTGGTGGTAGTAGCAATACTAATGAGTTAAATTTATTAACTAACGTAGTACAGCAAGTATTTAACATTCCGTAATTATGGGTCAAATAACAAATCAGACTATTGCAGATTTTTACAGGCAAGCGCAAAAGGTTGGTTTTGCGCGAGACTTTCAATTTAAAGTAGTGGCGTTTAGAGTAAATGGTATTGAGTTAGGACCAAGAGATTTAGTATTTTTAAAAACAGCTAGTTTACCTGGTAAAACAATTAATACTGTAACTGCTAACTTCATGGGAGTAGACTTTCAAATACCTGGTACGGTTAAATACGATAACAATAATAACTGGCAAGTAACATTCTATTGTACACAAGATTATCATGTAAGAAAGCTTTTAGAGTCGTCAATGTCAGATACGTTTAATATAAGAACGTCTACTGGTAATATGGAGCCTAGAGATCCTACATTAAATGTTATAAAACTATCCTTAGTAGACGATCAATTAAATGAAATTAGAACATATATACTACACGGCGCTTTTGTTACTGGTGTAGGAGATATGGGGTTTGATGCTACTAAAGATGGCGGAGTACAAGAGGTTTCAGCTACAATAGCGTATCAGTATTGGACTACAGCTCCAAGCTCAGATATTTCAGAAATAGAAGATGTAATAAACATAGCAGAATCTTTATTAGGTTAACATTATGGCATATATTATAGGTCCAAACGCTCAAATAGTACCGTACGGTTCTTTACAAAATAGGAACGGTATAGGGTCTGACGTACAGTCGTTTTTAAGCTTTTTAAGTTCTCCAGACACTCAAATACCGTTACAGTCTAACTTTCTCATAGTATTTGATAGATTACCTGGAGCGTTTCTTAACGGTAATACATTTCCGGCCTCTTTTGAAAATCAGTGGAATATACAAAACACACAAGACGCTTTAATACAGGTAATTACATCTAATCAAAACTCACCGTTCGGTGGTTATGCTTGTTTATTTGCACAAGGGTTTTCCTCTCCTACTGAAAATGTAGATATAGCTCGTCAAAACGTATTATCTGGACCTTCTGGTGGTTTAATAGGTGGTCTTACTAGTGCGGGTAGAGCGCCTTTTAATAGTTTAGATATAGACTTTTTAGAAACCAACAGTTCTTTTATAGACTTTGTTATTAGACCGTGGGTAGCGCTGATTGGACATTATGGGTTAATAAATAGAGATCCTAACTCAGCTCAAAACGTAAAAGCAGATATTTCAGCAGTATTGTTTGATAAAAATAACAACAACAATATAAGAAAAATATTTTCGTTTAAAGGTTGTGCACCTACAGGAGTAGGTACCATAGCACATGTATATGGAGACGATAGAGCATCTACAGCAAATAAAGTATCTTTCCAATACAACACGTACGGTATAAGCTACAGCTCTGGTACTGCTTCCGGTGGATTGTCTTATTAAGTAGATATTTTTACTGGTTATATAAATAAAATATAACTATGGGATTTGTTTATGGAGTTAAACTACCGGGCCTTGATAAAAAAATATGGGCAAAAGAACTTACATCTAAGTTGTATAGAGATTTAGTTAAATCCCTTTATAACACTGATAGTACAGCGTTTTTACAACATCTTAACTTTATAATTGAACACGTTTCTCCCGGGATACTACAAGAAGACCTTAATGTTATAGATAAGGTTATTCTTTTACTTAATATGAGAGCAATTTCTATTAATCCGGATCTTAAATTGAAAGCAACTTGCCCTATAACAAAGAAAGAATTTGAAAAAAATATAAAGATAGAAGAAGTATTGAGTAAATTTGAAAACTTTAAATATAATGGTAATGTTGAATGTGATGGAATAAAGATATCTCACAGCATTATTAAAGCAAAAGACGAATTTAATTTTATAGATATAGATCAAGAAAAGTTATTTTCCTACCGTCTTGCGTCTAGTATTGATAGTATTTGTGTTGATAATAAAGATATACTATTTAAAGACCTTTCATTTGAGGAAAGAGTGCAGGTTGTAGAAACGTTACCGTTAAACGTAACAACTAAAGTGCAGGAATCTTTAAGCAGTATTGAAGAAGAGTTATCCAAAACAAAGCTACTTTCAATACATTCTCCGTTTGCAAAGGTATATGTTGTAGATATACCAGTTTCAACTAATGTGGTTGTTTTACTTGAGTTTTGTAAATCAGTCTTTAATGACGATCTAGGCAACTTGTATAGGTTAAATTTTAATTTAGTTAATAAAGCAGGTTTTACACCGGAATACGCTGATAGTATACCACCATCAGAACAATTACTTTATTGGATGTATTTTGTACAACAAGCACAAAAAGAACAACAAGCGGCAGAAGGCACCTCTAGTAACAATCCGTCATTTAACGGTAGTAAGGTCGGGGTAGAAACACCAAGTGAATTCACTTGAAAACCAGATTCTTTTAGTAAATCTATATAAATGAGCAGTAATTTTAATAACATTATTTCCGTACTGGATACAATTAATAAGAACGCAACTGTACCAGTATATATACCTAGTTTAAAAAGAGAAGTAAAGTTTAAAAATCTCAACACCGGTCAACAGAAGAACCTTTTAAAAGCAGCAGTTGATAACCCTGTATTTCAAACACGTTTTACTATTGCCTTGTATAATATTATTGTAGAGAATTGCACTGAGAAAGACATATTAATTTCTTTAACAACTATAGATAGTGCTGCAATTGCTGTACAGCTTAAGATAGCTGCAAGCGGTGCAACCTACACATTAAATCAAAATGATAAAAAATACAAGATTGACCTTCAATCTGTTGTAGACAAATTTAAGGCTTCTTCTACTCTTGATCCTGAAACTATTTCAGACACTCCTTTTACTGTACAGGTCGGTATGCCTTTATTTGTAGAACAATACAATCTAGAAAAACAACTTAGAGAAAAAGATTTAAATGATCAACAAGTTGTAAACACTCAATTAACAGAAACAATTGGTGATGCATTTATTGGGGAAGTATCAAAGTTTATTAAAGAAATTAGTGTATTTCATGATAATACAGATGAGTCTCTTGGTTATAAGTCTTTACCGTTTACCAAACGACACACTATATTAGAAAAAATTCCTACTACAGTTATTAAGAACGTGTTAAATTATATGGAAAAATACGTTTCTATACAGAAGGATATATTAACTGTTACTGGAACGGATATAGATACTGAAGAAACTGTTAGTGATTTGTTACTTTCTATTGATACTACCTTGTTTGTTGTTAACTAATAATACTTAAGAGGTACATCTGGTACCTAAGTATTTAATATGGCAGATACTAACAAGGATAAAGGAGTAGCACCAGCTAAGCCTGCAGCTACATCTAAAACAGCTGATGCTGGCCCTATACCTAAAAAGTGGTTAGATAGTATGCTCGCTCAATCTAAGGATTTACCGAAAGGTTTAGAAGCAATACAAAAACAGTTATCTACAGGAGATACAAGAGTTGTTAATCAATTAGTGTTGCAAACTGCTGTTTTAAATGATATAGCTAAAGCTGTTGGTCCGGATCTTAGAAACACTTTACTTGATACTTTTAAATCGTTTAAAAAAGATACTCAAGATAAAGAAGAAGAGAAAACATACAAAGACCGTAAAAAACAAAAAGATAAAGAAAAAGCTGATGATGAAACTAAATTGGTGAAAGATTTAGGCAATGTTGTGTCTAAAGCTACAAAACAATCTACAGGAGATGAAAGTGAAGCTGCTAATAAAGCAGCTTTAGAAGCAAAAATTGCTAATGCAGAAAGCGGTAAAGTTGAAGTAACGCCTACTACTATAGTTGGTATAAAAAAAGAAGTAGCAGAAGAATTAGGCAAGTCTATTGCTTTAGCTTTAAAAGGAATAAAAACAGATACTGGTGGAGTAGCAGGCTTCTTCACGACAATAGTAAATGCAGTAAAATCTCTAGGACCTGCCTTAGCTTCTTTAGGTAAAGGTTTAGGGAACGGGTTTGCCGGTCTAGGTAAAGGTATTGGTGCAGGTATAGCAGGAGTAGGTAAAGGAATTGGTGGTTTCTTGGCAGGTATTGGGGAAGGATTTAAAATACTAGGACCTGGCTTAAAAGCTTTTGCAAACCCTCAAGCTGCTATAGGTTTAGGTTTAGTGGTGCTTGCTATAAACGGTTTAGCTTTAGCTTTAAGATTAGCTGCACCTGCAATAGCAGCAGCAATGCCGTTCTTCGTAAAATTAGCAGAAGTATTAGGTACAGTACTAATGCACGCAATAGATAAGATACCTGATATGATTAAAGCCGTAGGGGTCGCTATTGGAACTGTATTAACTATGGCCGGGCCTGTAATTATACAACTTACTAAGGTTATAGGTACGTATTTAATTAATGTTATAAAAAATATTGGTACTACTATTGAAAATTTAGTTAAAATAGCAGGTCCATTTATTGTACAAATTGTTAAAATAGTTAAAGAAGCAGTGGTACAATTAGCGCCTTACGTGGTACAGATAGTTAAAACTGTTAAAGATGCATTTGTACAGTTGGCTCCTTTTGCAGTACAAATTATTAAACTGTTTAAAGAAACTGTTGCCATAGTAATGCCGTACATATTAGAATTAGGTAGAGCTATTAAAGATATACTCGTTACAGCTTTAGATCTTTTAAAACCAGTATTACTAGCATTAGTACCTATATTAGACAAAGTAGTAACGTTTTTAGGTACAAACTTAACTGAAGCTATAAAATATGTCGGACCAGTACTAAAAGATTTGAGTGAAAGTATAAAGATTGCAGTTGCCGGTTTATCTGACATATTAACTGGAGTAATTACTCTTGCAACTCATTTGGTTGACGATATAAAAGATATATTTGTTAAGGGGGTAGATGGTATAACGGATTTAGTACATACAATAGGAGATACAGTACAGGGCTCTATTAAAGCTATTGGAGATTCTATTGTTAATGTAATTAACACGGTTACTGATAGTATTGTTCGTTTAAGTACAGTAAGTGGAGATAAATTAAAAGAAACAGCAGGTGGTATAGCAGCAGTTGCTGGTGCTATGGCTTTATTTGCAGGTGGAGCAGTAGCAAGTGGTTTTGGAAACCTTATAGGTGGTTTAGCTTCTAAGATAGGTGGTCAAAAGCCTCCTTTAGAGCAACTAATAGCTATAGGAGAACAAGCAGATAATTTCACTAAGGTAGCTGATGGACTGAAGCAAGTAAAAGAAAGTATGATCTCTTTTAGTGGTCTTAAAGTAGATTTAGATCCTATTAAAAAGTTTGCAGACGTAATAGGTGTACTTAAAGATAAATTATCAAATACGGTAGGTAGCGTATTTAGCGGAATTACAAGTAAAGTAACTGGTACTAATCCGTTAGATTTAATAGTTAGTATAGCAGATCACGCTGATAGTATAGATGATGTGGCTGATAGTATTAAATCTCTTATTGATAATTTTAACAAGGCAGATGTTGCAAAAATAACTGCTGTAATGGCAGCACTTGCAATGACTCCAACTCAAGCTGCTGTTTTAACTCAAACAGCAGCTGCTCCAAGTACTCCTGCTACTCAAACAGCAGCTGCTCCAAGTACTCCTGCTACTCAAACAGCAGCTAGTGTAAGCGGAGCAAGCGAAAGCGCTACAACTACAACTAGCCAAACAACCAAAGTTAATACCGTAAATGAACAGGTAACTAATCTTAACAAATTATCTACTCAAGCAGCTACACCATCAGTAGAAGTACCGCAAATGAGAGAAGTTAATGAAAACCTTCAACTTGTAGCAGCTAAACTAGATAGTTTAATAAAATTAACTCAAGTTCAAATCGAAATTGAAACTAAAGATACAAGAAAAGGAGAAGCAAGTATAGCGTCTACTACAACTAGTACAAATCAAGTTATTTCTAATAGTAATCCTAACATTACTATAAACGGAGATTCCGGTAATAGAGACATTCCTTACCTAGAACGTAATAAGTATAGACAAACCTTAATGTACACAAGAGGATTATTATAACATGGCCACTCCTTCTATACCTAATTACAATCCTATACTATTTCAATGGAACTCTCCAACTAACGATTTAGGTTCTTTTGTATTAGGTCCTGTATCAAATGATAGTTATGATGAAAACGATGTTAGCGGTGTAATAGATGTGTTTAACACTTTTGATTGGACTTTGACACCTCCAGATGGTCGCCAACATATACCTAAAGTTATATTAACTGAATATAGGCAGAATTTATCTAGTGAATTACAAGGTTATTTATATAGCGCGAGAGGTCAATTAACAAATGTACAAGTAGCAGCAGCTGTAGGTGCACCTGCTGGTCAAGCATTTACTAATAATGCTAGTACAGCTGTAAAAGATGTTACTAATAATAACGCATTAGGAGATATTGCACAAAAAGCTTTAAACACAGCCTCCCAACAGCTTCAAAAAATTAGTAATTCGGATGCAGTATCAAAGTTACCGGACTGGGCTACAGGACCTTTTTCTCCGTATGATGGTTTATATTCTATAGTACCAACAGGTTTTAGTTATGTTTTACCGTATTATTCAGACAATGGAACAGTGCAAGTTAGTAATCAATGGGGTGAAGCAGGTAGTGACTTTGTAAATGCAGCTGGTGGTGTTCTTGGTGGTTTAAAAACAATGTTAGGTGGTGGTAAAGGCGCAGAAGGCGGTACAGACGCAAAAACCTCGGGCGGACCTGGAGTAATAGGTAAATTAGTTCAAGGCGGTACTCAAGTGTTTAAAAACCTACCTGCTATGGGGTATGCTGCAACTGCTGGTGTATCTGTGGCAGAAAAACCTCAAGCGTATAAAGGTTCTTCAGCAATGGAAGATGCTGTTGTAGATTTTTATCTATATAATACAACAGATAGCGATGTTACAGCTATACAGAAAAACTGGGAGCTTTGTTACCTGTTAACGTATCAAAATTTACCTAACAGAAAGGGTATTAATTTTCTCGATGCCCCTTGCTTGTATGAAGTAAAAATACCAGGTTATAAGTATCTACCTATAGCAACTCTATCTAACATATCAGTTACAAATGTAGGTAATGTAAGGTTAATAGATATTACTACCGGCGAAGTTGTCAATAACGGTAATACAACTGGTCCTAAAATTAAAATGATTCCTGAAGCGTATCATATAACTTTAACGTTTAAAGGTGTTTTAATTAATAGCCAAAACTTATTTTTGTTTAATGCTGATCCTGAACAATCAGTTAGTATAAGCGTATCATAAAATGAATCAAACCCCTCAAAAACAAAACGATATTACAGCTTTAACTCCTTTAGAGAGTTTTAGATATGAAAACATTTTTAATGTATATAAAAATGATAATAACGATTATTTTTATAACATTTTAAGTAAAGTTAATTTTCCAGCTGTTATAGATGAAAGTTATTATGATACATATACTGTATCTACTAATTCTTCTCCGTATACATTTATATCCTACAGAATTTACGGTACTACATTATTATGGTGGTTAATTTGTGCAGTTAACAATATTAAGAACCCTGTATTTTTTCCACAACCAAATACTCAATTAAAGTACTTAAAACCAGAATATGTTCGGTTAGTACTTAATCAAATAATCAATTCTTAATGGCAGCAGAAAACATTACAAGTCAGCTAAGAGTTAATGGTCAAACATATAACTTTAATCTATTCCTGTATAATGCACAGGGTATAATGTTTCCTATCAACACAGCTGCTTTAGTACAGCTTTCTATTGAAGAAGATTCTAGAGAGTGGTTTAAACGTGGCTCTATTATATTAGACAACAAAGAAAATATAATAGAACGTAGACCGAATGAATTCGTAAGTGCAGATGCTAATTATAAGTTTCGTAATGATGGTAGAGATATGCTATTAGTATACATTAAACCAGTATATGATAGTCCTACAACAACTATACAAGACGATCCATTCCCTTCTGATGGTTGGGAATTACATTACATATTTTCTGTATATGATGTAGAAGATTTACCAGGAGATACACTTTCAAATAAAAAAATTAAATTGTATTTGTGGGAATATGATTACCAGCTTTTTGTAGAAACAACTACAAGTGGTTGGTGTACTAACAATGCATTATATAATTTATACCCTGAATTAAACGGTAAATCTAGTATACTACCAGACTCCCAACGTAAAATACCTACAGGTTTAGCTATAAAAGATCTTATTAGTACAGTTTTAGATGCTAGAAGTAGTAAGCAAATATTTAGTGATAATTGGGATCCAGGCGCAAGTAATATATTCTATACCCCACCTACTAATAATAACTCTATTGATGATTTAGATTATCTTTTTAATAAACACGTAGCAAGTAAAAAATATGGTCAAATAGACGGAGACGTACCTCTATTATATAGAATGAGATACGATAAGAAATGGATACTAACATCTCTTTCAAGTCAACTTTCTTTAGCTGTAGATAATGGTCAAGCTGGTCCCCTACAATCAGAGCAGTTTTATATAACGTCTACTACACCTACTGGGGTTATTATACCATCATTATTTAAAACACCACAATCAAACGGTAAAGATCGTAATTTAAATTTAGGTTATTTAAGTTCTATTAGCAACTATCAATTTGTTGATATGTCCGCTTTAGATAACACATTTACACTTATTAATCTACCTTGTTCAAGTAATAGTACTACTACAAAACAGTTTAATATAGATGTAGCTGATACTACTATACAAAGCACTAAAGATTACTTTCAGGCAAACTACGTAAACAAGTTTAGTAATAATAAATCTCCAACAGCCATGCTTTCTTTGAACAAAACTAAAACTCAAAGCTTAGCTTATAAACAGCCATATTCTTATAGTTCTACAAAACTAGAAAGATATCCAGATGCTAGGAACAGAATATTAAAATCAGGATTCTTTTTAAATCAATGTATTAATTTTACTGTACCTGGTAGTACAGTACGTATGGCAAATACGTTTATAGGGTTGGATCGACGTACAGGTTCAGTAGATGCTGATTTTGATGAGAAACTTCTCGGTCAATGGTATATAATAAAGGTTACCCATACTTTTACTCAAAATAGTTATACAAATACAATTACCGCTGTGAAACCACATGCGGATAAGAATATACAGATACAAGATAATGTACTGTAACAATAATGTTTACTAGGTAAGTATATATAATGGCTAACACAGTAGTCAAAACGTTTGATCTATATAATTCCACTTTCTATTGGAATGGATACACGTTAAGTAATGCACTGAGCACTCAATTAAGTGTTACGCAAGCGTATTACGCTACTCAATATAGTTCAAATGTTATAGGTTCTCAAATTGACTTTTTTACAGAATTAGCAGGTGTAACAGCTAATAATATAGCGTTTAATTTAAGCGGTATCACTATAGGCAATCTACCCTATCTCTGGAGCAAATATTGGTGGGATGAAGCAATGTATTACTCTAATAGTTATGTACTAAGCGCTATAACTACTAGTTTTCCAACTTATTACCAGTCTTTTTCAGAGTCTGTAGGTTGTTTGTATTATATACAAGACCCTGTAACGGTACCTTATAGTAGTTTAATTAGTTCGCTAATACCCCCGACGGTATCTAATAATATTCAAAGTTTTTATGCTACTGTAAACAATTTATTTGCTACTAATATAGCAGCTATTGGACCTAAGGGTACTGATACAGCCCCGAATAACAGTAGTCTTATAGCTCCTACATCTGATCAATTACGTAGATTTAATTCAAGCGCTAGTTTAGCAAATACTATTAACGGTACATACCCAATATTAAGTATGTTTTTACCTTTTAATAACAATGTAGTGGGTAATCTTATTACCCCTTATAATTGGTATAGCTTTATGCCTTATGACGATAGTAGTTTAGAATTCGGTTTATTAGTAGACCAGACAAACTCTATTATTTCTTCTCAAATAACTCTTCCAGTAAGTGCTCTGCAAGTAACATAATATGCAAACTTTTAATTCAACTTATTTAGGTATAGTAGTACAGAACAACGACCCGGAGTATCGTGGTAGAGTAAAAGTATGGGTACCGCATATAAACGGGTCTGTATATAACAAATGGGCTCAATTAGGTGCAGATCGTAGTTTTAAATTTCCTGGTACTAATATAAGTTCAGATTTAAATTTAGTTTTAGATACAGTTAAAGATCAATTACCTTGGGCAGAACAATGTGCTCCAATAGTAGGTGAAAGTGCAACTGGTTACTATAACGCTTACACTACACAAGCTACTACATCAGATGCTGCTTTTTCATATAGTTTATCAGGTACAAATTTTTCAAATAATTACACTCAATTTAATTTAAATAGTGAAGGTATAGGCGAAAAACCTGGTTTTGTATATGAAAAATACGGCACTAAATTAACCGATGCTTTTACAGATACTACTGCGAATAATACAAGCATGGTTAATCAAAACGGTGCACAGTATAGGCCGTCTACGTATTCTAATGCTGCTAAAGGTATATTTGCTATACCTAAAGTAGGAGCTCATGTATGGGTGTTCTTTAGAGACGGCATGCCGGTATACCCTGTCTATATGGGCACTATTTCAAGTCAAGATGATTTTGCAAGTATATTTAACACTCAAGATGGCGCTTATCAAGACTACCCTCAAACGTTTGAAAATGTAAACAAAAACCTTAGACAAACTGAAGATGTTAATACCCATACATATCGTAATAAAATGGTTATTAACCAAAGAGGTGCAGCTATAGAAATTATCAATACTACTGATAGAGAACAGTTTAAAGTGACTCACTTTGCGGGTGGTTTTCTGGAATTTAACAATAAATTTAACTCTTTATTTAGTCCTAAAAATTTACAACTTCTTACTCTGAGAGACAAATTTGAAACGATAAGAGGTCATAATAATTTATTTGTAGATAGAAATTTCGATAATACTGTACAGGGAGATTACTTGATTAAAACAGGTAATTTAAATACTACCGCGATGCAGAACTGGGTTACTGCTTATACAGCTATAGCCAACTTATTAGCATTACCTGAAGGCTCTGCTGGTAAAGATAGTTTAGCCGCAACAATAACAGCTCAAGCTGCTGCCTTAGCTGCTGCTGAAGCAGAACTAGGATTCGGTGGTAATTATGTTGAAACAGTAACTAAGCATAAATTCCTTAATGTAGGTTTAGTGTTTAATACATTTGCAAGTACTAGGTATAACTTAACTAACAAAACTGTTTCTCAATACAGAAACGCTACAGGTTCTGGTACAACTTTAACTACAACTACAATACCGGCAATAGAGTATACATTTATAGATGATATGCCTGGTGGTAATCTAACTCAAACCATAGGTAATAAATACAGTTTATTAGTTGGTTCAGGTGGGGTTGATATTAAAACAACCGGCCCTGTGAACATTGGCGGCACTATAATGGCTGTAGCAGGTAAACAAGTTAATATAGCATCTACTGATGATACTAATATTGATGGTGGTACTAACTTATCTGTTATAGCAACTTTAATGACTATAAGAACTCGTAACAGACAACAAGTAGTTATTGATGATAATTTAGGTATTAGTAAAAATGTTATTATTGGAGGTGGTGCTTATGCAAACGGGGAAATGTTCGTACAACATATAACAGCTCCTGTTGAATTTCAATTAACAGAAGCTACAAAAATAAGCGATACAACTTATACTATTACAGGGGCTACTATTACAGGTTCTGGTACAGGCCCTGGTGGATCTTACGTATCTGGAAATACTATTAATATCTCTGGTGGTACATTAGCAATTAATCAAACCCATCAACATTATTATAAGAATATACCATTAACAATGCTTGCTAGTAATTCTGCAGTTAGTACAGCCGCAGAAGCTCTTAATGCGGGTAGTTCAGCTTCTACTGCTACAGCGGTATCTGATGGGTATAAATCCGATCCAAGCGGTCGTACTCCTCCTTCTGATCCACGTACAAATTAAGTGGAAAAATATTGACTTTTAAGTAAGTTCTTTTATTATATTTTTATGGAAGAAACTATATTTGTACAAATAGCAGCTTATAGGGATTCAGAATTAATACCTACAGTAAAAAATTGCTTAGCTCAAGCTGAGCACCCTGAACGTTTACATATATCGATCGGGTGGCAACATAGTCCAGATGAAAATGTAGATGAAATTGCTAATCTTGAAAACGTAACTATTGTATCATACCCGCACACAGTTGCAAAAGGACCGTGCTGGATAAGAAGAGCAATACAAGAGGAATATAAGGACGAAACGTACACCCTACAATTAGATTCTCATCACCGTTTTATAAAAAATTGGGATACGGAAATTATTGCAATGTATAAAGGTTTAATTGCAGATGGTGTTAAAAAACCTATTATATCTTCTTATTTGCCAAGTTATGAACCTAAAAATGACCCAGCAAACCGAACAATAGATATTTGGCAAGTTAATTATGATAGGTTTATACCTGAGGGTCCTATATTTCAACGTCCTTCAACTATTAAAAATTGGGAGACATTAACCAAACCAGTACCAGCGCGTACTATTTCTGCTCACTTTTTATTTACACGCGGACAGTGGATTAAAGAAGTGCCATATGATAGTCAATTATATTTTCATGGAGAAGAAATTACATTAGCTGTAAGATCTTACACACACGGTTACGACTTGTTTCATCCTCATAAAATTATTGCATGGCATCAATATACTAGAGAAGGTCAAAGAAAGCATTGGGATGATAGTTCAATGTGGAACAATCTCAACATGTATAGTTATGCAAGAGTTAAAATGTTATTAGGTATTGACGGGGTAGATAATAAATTAGCAAAATTCGAAGAAACAAATACTGGTCTTGGTACGGAAAGAACACTCTCTCAATTTGAAAGATATGCTGGTGTAGAATTTAAAACCCGTAAATTACATAAAGATACAGTTGCTGAAATTTTACCTCCTATAAATTTTCAAGACGAAGAAACGTTTCAAAAAAACTTATGCTCTGTCTTTAAACATTGTTTAGATGTGTTTAAACCTGAAGTGCCTTTAAGAGATTATACTTTTTGGGCTATATCATTTCAAGACAGACTCGGTAATGATTTATACCGACAAGATGCTGATTTAGCTGAAATTGAACGCGCTATGTTTGAAAATCCAAACGACAAGTTTGCACATATATGGAGAGAGTTCAGTACAAATGAAAGACCTTATAAATGGGTAGTATGGCCATATAGTAAATCTAAAGATTGGTTAACTGACAGGATAGAAACAGTTATTAACTATGGTAATTAATTTTAAAATCTATACATTATGAACAATACAACTACAACTGATAACACTATCTTTATACAGATAGCATCTTACAGAGATTCAGAATTAGTACCTACTATAAAGAATTGTATACAGAACTCAAACGCACCAGAAAACTTAAGGTTTTGTATAGCATGGCAACACGGTCCTGAAGAAAATATCGATGAATTAAAACAATATTCTAATATTAATATTATAGATTTAGATTACATTCACACCAAAGGTGTATGCTGGGCTCGTAACAAAATACAACAATTATATGCAGGTTACCCTACAAAATACACGCTACAATTAGATTCCCATCATCGCTTTGTAAAAGGTTGGGATACTCTTTTGATAGGTATGGTTGAACAATTACAGGCAAAAGGATATAAAAAACCTTTACTTACTGCCTATTTACCTAGCTATAACCCTTCAAATGATCCTGCTGAAAGAGCAATGTACCCCACTAGAATGGATTTTGATAGGTTTATACCTGAAGGAGCTGTTTTTTTCAGGCCCGCTGTAATTGAAAATTGGGAAAATTTAACTGAACCTGTACCTGCACGTTGGTATTCTGCGCATTTTTGCTTTACATTGGGGGAATTTTGTACAGAAGTTCAACATGACCCAGAGTATTTGTTCCATGGAGAAGAAATTAGTATAGCAGCAAGAGCGTATACCCACGGTTACGACTTGTTTCACCCTCATAAAATTATTGCATGGCATGAGTATAGCCGTAGCTATAGACCTAAACAATGGGATGATAGTCCGACATGGTTTATAGAAAATAGAATTTCTCACTTACGTAACCGTAAGTTTTTTAGTATGGACGGAGAAGTAAGAGATATAAGCTTTGGTAATTATGATTTCGGTACTGTAAGAACATTACACGACTATGAACAATACGCAGGTATTGATTTTAAAAAGCGTGGGGTACAAGAATATACAATTAAAAATAAACCAGCCCCTAACCCTAAGGTAGAGGATTGGGATAAATCTATCATTTCTCTTTTTAGACATTGTATTGATATACCTTTTGAAGCTTTACCAGAACAAGACTATGATTTTTGGTGTATAGCCTTTTCAGATAAAAACGGTCAAGAGATTTATAGAGAAGATGCAGATATAGATGAAATTGAAAGTATGCGTAAAGATCCTGACATGTATTATAAAATATGGAGACAGTTCATTACCCCTAATCTTCCTGTAAAATGGATAGTCTGGCCTCACACAAAAAGTAAAGGGTGGGGAGATCCTATTATACAGAATTTAATTCCTTAATAAATGTCAAAAACATTATTTGTTACTAGCTATTACGGTAAACTATGGAGTACGAAATTCGGTGGTAGATCTGGTAGAGAAGAAAACTACTTAAGATCTTTTGTTTCTCTAGTAAGAATGCCTGCTGATTTTGTAATTTATACTTCTGAAGAAGAAAAACCTATAATTGAAAAATTTATAAGTGAGCATATTGTAACTACTAATAGAATTACAATTATTGTTTATAATTTAGAAAATTTCATACATCACGTAAAGATAAACAGTATACTTGGCGGGTTTAATAATCTTCAACCGGATAGATGCTTTGAGATACAGTACGGTAAATTGTATTGGTTGGAAAATCATTTAAATGAAGATTACGAAACAATTTACTGGGTTGACATAGGACTCTCTCATATAGGTTTATGGCCACAAAAATATACATTCGGACATGACTGGTATACTAAGCAGTTTTATTTCAATATATTTAACGGAAACTTACTAAACAACCTTAACGATAGTGTAATAAAACAAGATAAAATCTTTACTATTGCTTTAGATCAGACTATAAATAAGGGATACGGCAACGCTGCTGCAAAATACTACACTCATAATAATTCTCATAATATAGGTAAAATACATGTTGTAGGTGGACTATTTGGCGGTACTAAAAGTAGAGTTAAAGATTTAATTACTAAATTTAAAGAGAAAACTATACAAGTATTATCTGATGATGCTTTATATACAGAAGAACAAATACTATCTATACTTGTTACTAACGAGCCTGAACGTTATATAATAGAATTATTTGAAAACTGGTATCATGAAGACAGTAAAGGTTTTGAACACACTCTAACAAAATATAAAAAATCTTTTTATCAAATTTTTGAAAAATATAATAATGTTTCAAATGCAAAATAAAGAATTTATTGTTTCTATTTATGGCTCTCATAACGCTGCTATAGCTTTTTATTATAAGGGTAAGATCGACGTTTATGAAGTAGAAAGATATGTAGGGTATAAAAACTCCGGTCTTTCTCAGTACAAGTTTATTTGGCCTACGGATATTTTTATAGATTTAATTATTAAAGACTATAAACTAAGAAATAATATCAATCAAATACCAGATGTATTATTGTGGAGTAGAACAGACTGTAACCATAATAACACTAAATACATGTTTCATGAAAATATTGAAACAAAAGAGTGTATACCCGGAGCATTACATCATATGGCGCATGCGAGCGGAACCTTTTACCAATCTACATTTAATAAAGCTTTAGTTATTTCTTTTGATGGTGGTGGGGAAGATGGGTTTTTTAATATCTACTTTGCAGATAGAGAAACAGGTTGCAGTCTTATAAGCAAAATAGATATAGATTTAGGTTTTGCATATATGATTTTAGCACATTACTTAAAAGATATAAACCGAGAAAATTCATTAAGCGATGGCAATTTAATTTACTCAGGAAAATTAATGGGCTTGACCGGATACGGCAAGTTAAATCCTGATTGGCTACCAGCGTTTAAACAATTTTATTACAGCAAACCTGACGGTAATAATTATACGGAAAAAATTAAAATCCTAAAGGATGCAATCGGTGTTGATTTTAATGATATATATAGACTGAGTGGTTATACAGCATACAACATAGCAGCTACACATCAACAAGCATTTGAAGATGTGTTTTTTGAAAAGGTAGATTCAATTATAAATGATTATCCAGATTTACCTATTTGTGTAACAGGTGGTTGTGCACTTAATGTATTGTTAAATACAAATATAAAGAAAAAATATAACAGGCAAATGTTTGTAGCTTCTAACTCAAATGATTGTGGACAAGCTGCAGGTATGTTATTAGAGTATTTAAAACCACCCACCCAAATAGATTTATCTAGAACAGGTACCCCTATATTAGATTATGGTTCTATAGGAGAATACATGTATGAATGTAGTAATAAATGTAAAATTAGCAAAGTTACAAACAAGGAAGTAATTGAATTACTACAAAAAGGTAAAATAATTGGAGTACTAAGAGGTTTAAGTGAACATGGACCAAGAGCATTAGGTCACAGAAGTATTATTTGCGATCCAGGTAAAGAAAACATGAAAGATGTACTGAATCAGAAAGTAAAAAATAGAGAATGGTATAGACCGTTTGCGCCTATTGCATTAGTAGAAACAGCAAACAATTATTTTGATATAACTGAATATTCACCATATATGTCTTTTGCTTTTGATGTAAGAGAAGAATGGAAAAGCAAATTAAAATCTGTTACTCATATAGACGGAACAGCTCGAGTACAAACACTTAAGAGAGAAGATGATGCATGGCTGTATGATTTAATTAAAGATTTTGGTGCAAAATCCGGGTATGAAGTAATACTAAATACAAGCTTTAATGTAAACGGTAAACCTATATTAACAACTGTTAAAGACGCTTTTAAAGTATTTAATACTACTAAACTTGATTGTCTTATTATTGAAGATAATTTAATTGTAAAGAACCAATGAACAAAAGTCAAAGAATGTACACTAATGATCCAATAACGGTAAACACGCCTACCGTTGCGGGTACAAAAACTGTAAAAGTAGATGTTACTAATACTACCAGTGAAAATTTAACTGTAGTTACTGGTATTTGGGATCTTAAGAGAGACCAAGCTGGAGACGGATTTAAAAGACCATTTGAACATTATATAACTAATTTTATATCTCTTTTAAAGACAAATGTAAAAATGTATATTTACATTGAAAAGAAATACGAAAGTCTTGTATGGAAATATAGAACCCCGCATAATACTTCAGTTCGTATTAAAGAAGTAGAAGAATTTAAAACAAACTTTAGTTTTTATGAAGATGTACAAAAAATACGTCTAAGTGAAAAATGGAGAAAACAAGCAGATTGGTTAGGTCAAAGCACACAAGCTACATTAGAGTATTATAACCCTATGGTTATGTCAAAAATGTTTATGTTGCATGACGCTGTTTGTGCAAATCCGTTTAATACTGATTACTATATATGGTTAGATGGGGGTATTACTAACACGGTACATGAAGGTTATTTTACACATGATAAAATACTAGATAAATTAGAACCTTGCTTAAGAAGTTTTTTATTCGTTTCTTTTCCTTACACTGGCAATACTGAGATACACGGGTTTGAAAGAACTGGTATGAACACTTTTGCTAAAGCAAAATCCGTTGATTATGTATGTAGAGGTGGCTTGTTTGGTGGCCATAAAGATATAATTCGAAAGGCTAATAATACATATTATCATTTGCTTAATGCAACTTTGAAGCAAGGATACATGGGCACAGAAGAAAGTATTTTTACTATCATGGCTTATTTACAGCCAGATATATACAATCGTTTTGTAATACAAGATAACGGGTTGATAAATTATTTTGCAGAAGCACTTAAAAACAATGATGTACAATTGGTAGTATCTGCTAAACCTAAAGTTAAACCCGTATTTTTAGATAAAATAAAAACCGCATTATACGTTATTACATTTAACTCTCCAAAACAGTTTGAAACGTTAGTTGAGAGTTATCTTAAACAACCTAATTTTATTAGAGGTACTGTAAATTATCTACTAGATAACAGTACTGATGCTAGCACTACCCCTGCTTATGCAGCTCTATGTGAAAAGTACGGCTTTGAGCATATAAAGAAAGATAACTTAGGTATATGTGGAGGTAGACAGTTCATAGCAGAGCATTTTGATAAAACAGAATGGGATTATTACATTTTTCTTGAAGATGATATGCTTTTAAAGAACTCCGATGCAAAGCCTTGTGATAACGGTTTTGTAAGTTATGTACCAGATTTATATGTAAAAGCTATTAAAATAATTGCTGGTTATGATTATGATTTTTTAAAATTTAGTTATACTGAATTTTACGGAAACAATGGCACCCAATGGGCATGGTATAATGTACCTCAAGAAGTAAGAGAAAAAAACTGGCCAGATCAATGTACATTACCACCTGAAGGTACAGATCCAAATTCGCCTCGTACACTATTTAAGAATATAAACAGTATGGAAGGGTTAGCTTGGGCAGATGGAGAAATCTATTACTGTAATTGGCCTCAGATTGTATCTAAAAAAGGTAATAAAAAAATGTTTTTAGAAACTAACTGGACGTATTACTATGAACAGACATGGATGTCTCATATGTACCAACTTACATTAAAAAATGAATTAAAAGGTGCAGTATTATTAGCTTCCCTTATTAATCATGATAGGTTTGAACATTATGACGGCTCTTTAAGAAAAGAAACGTAATAAAAAAAGCCTCGCATTAGCGAGGCTTTTTAGTTTTATTATCTATTTTTACAACAGGTTGTGGTTTGTTCTTTTTGAAAATCTCATCCCACCTATCACAGTACTCTGAGTACGGTACCGCTAGTGGTCTTGGTTTACTACCTTTACCAGACATAATTTAACTCCTTGGTAAATTGTTATTTGTTGTTACAACGTAAACAGGCTCTTTAGTTTTAATACTAACATTATACGGTTTAAAGAACTTATTGCCTACATTTGCAATTGCTTGCCCGATAGAAGATACAGGATATTTTTGTCCTTTCTTAGAAGCATTAAAGTTGTATGCACCTTTCTTAATAGACTCTAATACTTCAGTAACATCATCATCTTCTGGTATTTGTACAACCCACCCTACTAAGTCTTTAGTAATAATTCCCTCTTTATCAGATACAAGAATTACGTATTGTTTCTTTACTTTAGGAGCACCATCATCTTCTGTTTCTGGTGTTTCTTTAGTTGTTTCTGGGGATGTTTCATCTATTGTTAATGTAGCTTCATCTAAAGCTGCTAACACTTTTTTAACAATAGCTTCGTCTCGAACAATTTGTTCAAGAGCCTGTTTAACGGTATCAAGTTGGACGTACTCTTCTTTGCTCATATTGTTAATATAATATCACATTATTTTAAATAATCAAGTATAAGTTGGATTTGTTAAAATGTATTAAAGACCCTAAGATAACCTAAAGTAATATTAAATACCCTTAAAAATCCCAATATAATCTTAGTTTGTTGTAGTAATACTATAGTAGCCTCTTTTTTATTATCCAACGTTGTGTAAGTATAATAAATCACTTTTATGAAATTTCAACAATTAATGGAAAGCTATGGATTAATAAAACAAGAAAAAAGAATGTTTTATCCAAGAGACTTTAATTTAACTAAAGATTTTTTAAAAGCATTAACTAAAGAGCTTGAAGTGCAAGAAAAAGCAGGTATTACCCCTGAAAAATTTGCTCATAAATTGAATAGAGCATTACAGTGGCACATTTCTGATTACAGCGAACGTAAAAAACAAAAGTAATTAAACATAAAAAAACCCCTACACCGAAGTGAGGGGTTAATTTATATTGTTCTAACTAATTAGAACTTGAATTTGTAACCAATATTATAACCAGTGATTTGGTTAGCTGAGCTTGTTAAGTCAGTGCGTTGTGCAAATAGATTTGCTGCAACACCGTGGAACTCAAGTCCAACCCCTGGTTGATAGTATTTCTTAACGCTCTTAAGAGCAGCAATAGTAGCAGCACCTGGATCATTGAAACCAACAACTAGTGCTGGAACAACCTTCAGTGCACCGAACGTATTAATTGGTGTATTGACACCGAATTCATAGTTGTTGCTACGATTAATTGTATCGTTAAGGGCGCGTCCTTGCCAGTTAAGGTGACCACCGAACCAGCTACCACTTAATTTAACAAATGGTAAGAAGTTGTGATTAGCTTGACCAACTGTTTCAGCTGCATTTACGTGTCTCAACTCAGCACCAAGCGTTAAGTCAGCGAGAGGAGACGTGAACTTGTAACCAGCATCAAGATAAACACGTTTTAAACCAGAAGCATCGGTTGTTGCAGTTGTTACTGATTTACCAGCAACTACAGCAGTCGAATACGTGGTCGTTGAACTGACTTTATCAAATGCTGTTACAGCAAGATCAATGCCATATACATTTGTGCCAACACCAGCTGTTGCGTAGTTAGTACCGACTAATAGACCTTGTTGAATTAATTTCGAGGTAAATCCAACGTCTAAGTCGCCGCTAACAGGAGCAGCTTGTGCAACGATTGCGATTAAGGTTAATGCGAGGAATGTTAATAGTTTCTTCATACTATATATTTATATAGCCTTGCCAAAAAAACCTTAACTTTTTAATTTGTTTTTAAGTTAAGGATATATTAAATGGTACCACCAAGGGGAATCGAACCCCTATTATCGAGATGAAAACCCGGTGTCCTAACCGTTAGACGATGGCGGCATAAATTTTATAATTACACATTTACAAATTTAGTCAAATCTATTTGATAACCTTTTATATATTCATCAATTACAAAATCATTCATTTTCCAAAAAGATGTGGTTGGTTTACCGTTTATAACAGTATTAACAGCCCAACTTTTAAATCTATTACAGTTATTTAGTCTGTTTAAAGCAGCTGGTTTAGCATATTCCCAAAAAGAACTTTTAATATTATTAGGACCTGCGTAGTTGATTGCTAATAACGATTGTATTGCTTCAATATTGTTTACATACCATTCGTTTATTGCTAATGTAAGTCTACTATAATCTTCACTCCAATTTAATCTTAATATATAATCAGTCACGTTTTGCATTACATTTGTATAAAAATGTAAAGGTAAGGACATATGTGGCTCAAAAAAATGAAGTTTATTACCTAAATACAATATTCTATTATCCATTGCATTTTTTTTATAATATTGTTCCCAAGAAAACCGTCTTAACTTAGAAGCATCAATATTTTTTATTTTTGAAAAATGTTCAATTGCTTCTTCTTCGCTTGTGATATTATTATTATAAAGATATCCCCAAGTTGTTCTATGTTGTAATGGTATACTAAACATCCACCCGTTTTTATGTACGTAAGCTCCTGTAAAGTTAAATTTATCTAAATTTTCTTTAATTTCAGGATAAAGAATTACAGAATTTACAACTTTAAAATCAGGAAACAGATATTCTTTAGAATTTAACTCTTCAGGGGTTGGAGTGCCCATACAATCTATTACAAAATCGTAGTTATATTTATCTTTAACACCAAAAACTGTCGCCGATCTTTCATCTTGCTTTATATCAATAACAGTGTCATGTATTTCTTTAAAATTATTATATAAAGCAGTTAATCTTTTTAAAGTAAATTTACTAAAAGTGTCGCTATTAAAATTTATACCAGGTGCACTACGTACAATAAAATTTTTGCCATTTGCTTCTTCCCAAAAATATCTAACACTCCATTTAGTCGTACAATCTAATTCCGCACCTTCAGTTACTATATCAAAATTTAAAGCATGATAAAGCAGCTCGTAAATTAAAGATGTACTTGTCTCTCCAACTTGTACTGGTGTAATGTTAGGATCGTGTATACAATGCACCTCTAAATTTTTTACTAATTTTTGTTTGGATTTTTTTAAAACTGCAAAAATTTGCAATAAAGCTATAGCACTTGCAGTGCCGTTACCGATTATACAAATTTTCATTTTAACAAAAGTCTTTTGGTTCTAGTTTGTACCCATCAAAATAATCTTTTAATATGCTTTCTGGGTGAGACCAATAAGAGCTTACTATACCGTCCTTATTTTCCAAACACCATAATTTAAAAATTATAGAGCTATTTAATCTTTTTCGAGATTTTTCTAATGCATAATCCCAAAAAGGGCTTTTGATATTGTTAAGACCTGCGTAATTAATAGCAACCATATCTTGTAATTCTTCTACACTACGCATGTGAAATTGATTCACCTTTAAAGAAATAGACTTAGGGTCAGGGTTATTAAAAACCTCTCCAGTAAAAAACATTAACACGTTACCATAATAATGCAGTGGCATTGCCTGGTGCGGTTCAAAAAAATACAACCTATTACCCAAGTATAATATTCTATTATCCATTGCAAGCTTTTTATAGTATTGTTTCCAAGTGAGTTTTCTTAACTTAGAAGTATCAATATCTCTTATTTCTGAAAAATGTTTAATTGCTTCTTCTTCACTTGTAATGGTATTGTTATAAAGATACCCCCAAGTTTTTCTAGTAGTCAAAGGAATACCAAACATCCATCCGTTTTTATGTACATATGCGGAAGTGTATAGCTCGTCTGTTTTTATAGGCTCTGGGTATGCTATTACTGAATTTACAGAAACCCAATCTGGTGCTTTATAATCTTTATTTGTTTCCACGTTAGGTGGTGTACCTCTACAATCTATTATATAATCATATTTATATGTATTTTTTTCGCAAGATACATATACATTAGAACCATCTTGAGTAATATTTGTTACGTTATCTTTTATCTTTACAAAGTTATTGAATTTTTTTTCAACTTCATCTATTACATAAAAACTGAATTTTTCACTATTTATATGAAATCCAGGCTCATTATGGCGTACTGTAAAATTATTACCATTTGCCTCTTCCCAGAAATACTTTGCACACCATTTAAGTGTACCATCAAACTTTGGTGCATCTCTTAATATGTCATAGTCTAAAACATTAAAGAGCGCTTTATTAACTAATCTTGAAGTGCTTTCTCCAACTTGAGTGGTAGAAATGTTAGGGTTATATATACAATGAATTTCAGCGTTTTTTAGTTTATTGAGTTTAATTTTTTCAAACAACCACAATAAAGAAAAAGCCCCTGCTGTACCTGCTCCTATTACACATATTCTCATAAAAACTATTTACTAAAGATTTATATTATTCAATAAAGAACCCGGCTTGAAGAAATCCAAGCCGGGTGTAGTTTACTAGCTTATAATATTAAAAGAGATGTTGATGAGGTGCTGAAATAGCTTCTTTCCAAACTATTACTGCTTTACCCCACATCTTTTTAATACTTTCAACGAACTTTAACTTTGTCTTACTGTTACCTATCTTATAGTCCTCGTATGCGAGTCTAACAAGACCACCAACAGCAAGATAACTTGTTATGATTATTGCTTGCATATGTGTTGTTTTGTTGAGAACCGCAGCCCGGA
>Ga0164296_1001034_pt1 | contig 31020 bp, 19 predicted proteins | sample GEODES057metaG_FD_113533 | JGI IMG/M metagenome (GOLD analysis project Ga0164296, IMG submission 113533) | Dystrophic lake water microbial communities from Trout Bog Lake, Wisconsin, USA - GEODES057 metaG | ecosystem: Environmental > Aquatic > Freshwater > Lake | place: USA: Trout Bog Lake...
CGGTGCCACTTCATATCGGCGCGGCACACATCGCTCTTTGTGTGCAGGCCGTTCCCGACCCCAAAGGTGACCAAAATACCATCAGCGCCATTCGCACAGAAACTGATCGCGCGCTGACATTTTCTCAGATGGCGACTGTGACAATTCCTCCTGGTGCCACAATCGTTAGCGATCCGGTTGCGCTCAATGTGCCACCGCTATCGAACCTCGCCGTCAGCCTCTACTTTCCCGGCGACACACTCGGATCCACCATGCACGGCGGCGCCAATCAGCTCTCCTTCGCATCGCAGGGAAATCTTGTCAGCGAAAATGTTTTGCCGCTGAAAACCTGGTCGCGTGGCTCTTGGTACTTCCTTACCGGCGTGGATGTATATTCGCCCGGATCGTCAGCCGTTGTGGTTCTCGGCGATTCGATTACCGACGGCAATCACTCCACGCAAAATGGCAACCATCGCTTTCCGGATTATCTAGCCGCGCGGCTTGCTGCCGACCCGGCCACCAGCAAAGCCGGCATCCTTGGCGTCGTCAACACCGGCATCAGCGGCAATCGTGTATTACTCGATGGCGACGGCCCCAATGCGCTCGCACGCTTGGATTGGGATGTGCTGCAGCGTAGCGGTGTGCGTTATCTGATTCTCTTCCACGGCATCAATGACATCGAAGCCGTCACGCGTTTCCATCAGCCCTATGGCGAACTTGTGCCGCGGCTGGAGCAGGCGCTGACGCAAATCACCATGCAGGCACATGACCACGGCATCGCCGTCTTCGGTGCAACCCAGATGACCGATTGCAGGAATTATCAATGTGCATGGCCGGAAGGGGAAGTCACCCGTACCGCGCTGAACCAGTGGATACGCACTACGAAAATTTTCGACGGCATGATTGATTCTGACGTCACCATGCGCGATCCAAAATATCCCACGCAGATGCTGGAGCTGTACAACTCTGGCGACTACGTTCATCCGAACGACACCGGCTACAAAGCCATGTCAGATTCAATTGACTTGAACATGTTCTTGCAAACAGCGAAACACTAGGCTGCCGAATATCGCAATAGGCAGCGTCAGCAGCTAGACTGTAATTTTTGTCATCGATGGCGGCAGGTCTTCTGCCGCCGCGCCCCACGTATAGTTCGGCTGCGCTCCCATCATGAACTCCAGCCGACCGCCGGCAATAATCTCGTTATGCGTGATCCATGCGCGCTGTAAAGGTTTTCCATTCAGCTTTGCGCTTTGCACATAAACATTTTCCGCAGAATTATTCCTCGCGATAATCACAAACTGCTCGCCTGTATGCCACGGCTTCTGCAGTTGAATCGTTGCCCGCGAGAAAACCGGGCTGCCGAGAATGTACGTGTTATCGCCCGGGCATACAGGGTAGATGCCCAGCGCGCTCATCACATACCACGCAGACATCTGTCCCACATCGTCATTGCCGCAGATGCCGTTGACGTCATTGTGGTACGCACTGCTCAAAATCTTTCGCACCCACTTCTGCGTCAGCCACGGTTTGCCTGCATACGCATAGAGATACGCAATGTGATGCACTGGTTCATTCGCGTGGTTGTAGTAGGAGTTCCAGCCGAAGTTCGGCGGTGTGTTCTCAAATAACTCGTCCAGTTGGCGCAAGAAAACATCGCGGCCCATCACTTCAATCAATCCCTGCACATCATGCGGCACAAACCATGTCTGCTGAAAGGGGTTGCTCTCCGTGCATCCCTGCCCGAATTCCAGCTTGCCCTTCCACGGCGTCCAACTGCCGCTCAGGTCCTTCGCGTGCATGCATCCAACCGCTGGGTCGTAAATATTTTTGTAGTTCATCGCACGTGAAAAATATTCCTGGGCATCGGCATTCTTGCCCAGCGAATGCGCCAGTATTCCCACGCAGTAGTCGTAGTAGGCATTCTCCAACGTGCAGGAAACATTGCCCGGCACATAGCCATGCGCCAGATAAAATTCATTCTGGTTGCGATTGGTTGCCTTGCCTGTGCCCGATGCCGTCTGCACGCACGCCGCGTACGCACGCTCGGCATCAAAAGTGCAAATGCCTTTGCGATACGCGTCCGCAATTACAGAGATGGCCGGATCGCCATCCATGCAGCCGCTGTACGCATTCATAATCTCCCAGCGCTCCAGATATCCCTTGCCGGTTTCGCTAGCCAGGTTAACTAGCGAATTCACCTCGTCGCTGATAATTTCCGGGTTGATGATGGTCATCAGCGGAAACTCCGTGCGGAATACATCCCACCCGCTGAAGATGGTGCGTCGCTTGTATTTCTGCGACTGCTTCACGCTGCCATTGCCGGCGATGAAATTTCCATCCACATCTGACACCGTCCGCGGATCAATCATCGCGTGGTACATCGCCGTGGCAAATATCGCCTGCTTATCATCGCTTCCGCCATCCACGCGAATTCTGCCTAACGCATGGCTCCATTGTGTACGCCCTTGTTGCCGTAGCGCATCAAAATCCCAATGCGGTATATCATGTTCCAGATTCTTGCGTGCGCCGTCGATGCTGACAAATGAAATTCCAGCCTTTACCAGAACCACTTCATGCTCAAGCGTTGCAAACTCAGTGAAGAATCCGAGGTGCGTCCCTTCCATCTCTTTGCAACCTGGAATGACTTTCGCGGCCTTCACCATCTCATAAAATTCATCCGTCTGGTAGGCAGCGCTCTTCAGCATCTTCGGTTGCGGCAACCAGTCTTCCGGAACATCAACCGACCATATGCCAAAATTCTTCAGCGGTTTTGAAAACTCCATGCGGTAGTGGACGGTGTACGCGACTTTACCGCCGCCGTTTCCCCAACCGCCGCCAGCCGCGTCGCATTTAATCCAGCCTTCAATCGCAGTCTCGCCGGCGACTTTTACAAACTGTCGCCGCGATGTTCCTGCAATGCGCCGCGCCAGATTAAGCTGTATTCGTGCATCGCTTGCTTTGGGATAGGTGAACCGTAACATGCCCGCATGGGGCGCAGCCGTCACTTCTGTGCGAATGTCGTAGTCATCCAGCATCACGGAGTAATAATTCGCTCTCGCTGTCTCTGTGCTGTGGTTGAACTTCGAACGCCAACCTTCGCCCTCGTGACCAATGCGTCCGCAAGCCAGCTTCATCGGCCCCGTCGTCGGCATCACTTGCAGATTGCCAAAGTCGCCGTACCAACCCACGCCGCTCATGTGCAGAAAACTGAATCCTTCAATCGTGGTGTGGTCGTAGGAGTAGCCCGGCGCATTGTCGCCGCCGGTAATCGTATCGGGGCTCAGTTGCACCATGCCGAATGGCGTTGCCGCTCCGGGAAATGTTTTCCCTTCGCCCAACGCACGGCTGGTGCTCGCACCAATCAGCGGATTGATGCGGTCTGCCGTTTGTGTCGCGTTGATTGCTGCCGCATTCAATCGCTGCTGCAACCACGTTCCTGCCAATGCTGCGGCAGAAAGTGTTCCAAACTTGCGTCGCGTAAATTCCATGCGTGGCTTGCAATCCTTCGCGGAAAACTTAAACGCTTGTCTTCACCAGTTTGGTGATGCGCCCGGTCTTGTTCCAGTCTGAAATATATATGTTGCCTAGCTGGTCGGCATGGCAACCATGCGCGGCGCTGAAGTAGCTCGTCGCAATCGCACTCGGCGGCAGCGCGTAGTTCGCCCATTGTGACTTCTGCGGATTGTCGCCGAGAAACGCAACCGGAACATTGTCCTTGTCGAGCACCGTGACGCGACCTTCCAGTTCAGAGATGATGGCATGCTCGCCGAAAAAACTAATCTGGCAGGGGCGACGCAGGTGCATCGTAATGGTACGGACAAATTTCCCGTCAAAATCAAAATGGCACAGCCGACGGTTCTCGCGGTCGCATACCATCAGCAATGGCTGGTCGTAGCGCGTATCCACCGCCATGCCGTGGCTGCAATTCATCAGGCCATCCTCGGTGCCTTTGCCGGAGTAGCTGGCGCGGTAGCTGCCATCTTTCTCAAATCGGAAGAGCCGCGAATCGCCGTATCCATTTGCGACAATGATTGTGCCATCAGGCGCAGGAACAGCTGCTGTCAGCCGCCATGCATTCGGCGCATTGAATCCCGCCTGCGGCGGCGCGGTAATTCTTTGCACCACGCTGCCGTCAATCTTCATCTTCACGAAGAGCCAGTTTTCCTGCGGCGTACCTTTCTGCACCGTGGTGTATAGATACTCCACGCCATTCTCCACCGTATGCACAATGGAATGAACCTCGGGATATTGGTGCGCCATCGTGCGCAGCAAAACGCCCTCCGGCGAGTAAACCAGAATCCCCGTCTCGCTCTGCGTGCTGATGTAAACGTGGCCGGCGTTGTCGGTCGCGATGCCGCCGTGCGTCCCGCCAAATTCCGTGCCCGCGGGCAGGCTGCCCCAGTTTGAAACGATGCGATAAGTCCATTCACCATTGCCGGTCATCAGCGGTGCTCCTGTACTCGTAGTCTGTGCTGCCGCGCCCATGTCTGTCAGTCCGACAAGTGTGGCTGCGCCGGTTGCCGCGAGAAAGCGGCGCCGATTAATTCTGCCGTCATGCTCTGCTGTTTTGCTCATGGTGTTGTCTTCTCCGTGGTTGGCGCTGGTGTGGGGTCTGGAACGACAGCTACTGCCGGCTCTGCCGGTGTGTTGTACAGATAAAGATGATCGAGGTTCTTCATGCTGCTCAGCGGAGCGACTGCAGCTTTTGTCACTTGGGTCCCGCTCAGGTTCACGTAGTCGAGCTGCGTCAGCGCGGTCAGCTTTGCCAATCCATCACCAGTCACGCCCGTGCCTTCCAGATGAATCGCGCGCAGATGCGTAAACTTTGCCAACGTGGCAAAGCTGGCATTGGTCACCGCCGTGCGTGCCAACTCGACCTCAACAATATACGGTGCGAATTTTTCAAACTGCGCCAACTGTGCATCGCCAAAACTTGCCGGTGCATCCACTGTGTTCAACACCAGTCCGTCGCTCGCATTTTTTGAAACCTGCACCAGCTTCGCTCCCTGAGCCGCCTGCATCTGCTGCAACTCCGGCATCAGCGCGCTGTAATCTGGTACTGGAACCAGCGGCCGATCTTGCGATTCGTGAATTGCCACGCCCGGCACAGTGGTCGCAGTGGAAGATGCCCCTGCTGCAATCCATGCCTTGATCCACGCAATCTGCTCTGCGTTTAGCGGCGGCTTTCCTTCCGCCGGCATAAATTGTTTATGGTCCGGCGGCAAGGTGATTCGCTGCACCAGCAGGCTCTGCTCCGGCTTGCCCGCCATCACCGCAGCGCCATGCTCTCCGCCCTGCATCAGTTCTTCGTAGGAGTCGAGCCGCAGTCCGCCCTTCACCTCGGCCTCACCGTGACAACTTACACAGTTGTTGTCCAGTATTGGGTTGATATGTTTTGTGTAGAAAGAATTCACCGCTGGCGGTTTGCTGAAGAATCCCACCGTCACCCAGCGCTTCATCGGCTGCGGCATATATTGCGTCAGATAATTTTTCCCATGTGTCAATGCGCCGCCCTGATGCGCTGTCCACGTCAGCGTCAGCAACGCCATTACCAGCATCCACGGATACGCCCGCGTTGCATTGCTACTGGTCGCATGCGTCCAGTAGGGTCGCGCCAGCAGGCACAGCATCACCGCAATCGTCAGCAGGATGCCGCCCCACAAGTGTCGCGTCACGCCCGCACCGGCATCGCCGCTGCCGTATGCCAGCAGATATCCAAATGCCACCGCAGCCACGCAACTCAGCAACGCCAGCCACAAAACAAATCCGGCAGCTTCACGCAGTGACGGTTCAAAATCACCGGCCAGTTCCAGCAGCGGAACTAAAATCAGCAACCCAATCGGCAGATGCACAATCAGCGGATGAAATCGCCCGAGAAATTGTTCCCAGTCAGCATGTGCATGGCCGTCCAGCTTCACCAGCCATGGCAGCAGCAACAATACCAGCGAAAGAATAAACGTCGTCGCCCAAACCGTTCGCGTCAGTTTGTCTTTTGGAACTCGTTCTGCAATGTAACGACGCAGCGATGCAATGGCCGCAGCCGCATCACGCGGCCGAAGCTGCTTTAATTTCTGCCACCACATCATCCATTGTTTCCGCTCTGGCAACTTCAACGTGCGCCGTCCTTACGCCAGCAAACCGGTCACCACGCTGGCCGGCACCGGCCCGGTCAACTTCTGGTCCAGCCCCTGGGACTTGTAGGTGAGTTTGTTGTGGTCAATGCCCATGGCGTGCAGGATGGTGGCGTTGAAGTCGCGCACCGTCACCGGGTCCTTCACCACGTTGTAGCTGTACTCGTCGGTTTCGCCGTACGTGGTGCCCGCCCGCATGCCGCCGCCCGCCATCCATGTCGTAAAGCAGCGCGGATGATGATCGCGTCCGTAATTCTCCGGCGTCAGCCCGCCCTGGCTGTAGACCGTGCGGCCAAACTCTCCGCCCCAAATCACCAGCGTGTCGTCCAGCAATCCCCGTTGCTTCAGGTCGGTCACCAATGCGTAGCAGGCGCGGTCCGTCTCGCGGCACAGCAGCGGCAGAGTGCCCGTCACGTTGCCGTGCACGTCCCAGCCGCGTTTGTACACCTGCACAAATCGCACATTGCGTTCCGCCATGCGACGCGCCATCAGACAGTTGTACGCAAACGTTCCCGGCTCTTTCGCATCAGGCCCGTAAAGGTCCCATGTCGATTGAGGTTCCTTGCTCAGGTCCGCAAGCTCCGGCACAGAGGTCTGCATCCGAAACGCCATCTCATATTGCGAGATGCGCGAATTCGTTTCCGGGTCGCCCAGCTCTGCATACGTTTCGTGATTGATGGCATTCACCGCATCCAGCATCTTGCGGCGCACATTGCGGTCCACGCCATCAGGATCGCTAAGGTACAACACCAGATCGCCGGAAGAGCGCAATCCAACGCCGGCATATTCCGACGAAAGAAATCCGCTGCTCCACAGCCGTGATGAAACCGGCTGATTATTTTCTTTGTCGTTCAATTTTGTCTGCAGCACCATGAAGGTCGGCAGATTGTCATTCATACTGCCCAGACCATATGAGAGCCATGCACCCAAACACGGCTTGCCGGCATTCATATTGCCGGTGTTCATCAGCATGATGGCTGGTTCGTGATTAATCGCATCCGTGTTGGTGGATTTAATAATCGTCAGGTCATCGGCCATGCGACCGGTGTTCGGCAGCAGGTCGCTCACCCACGTGCCGGTCTCGCCGTATTGCTTGAAGGCCCAATGCGATGGCGCGATAGGGAAGTGTGCCTGACCGGCCGTCATGCCGGTCAACTGCTGCGCCCCGCGAACGGAGTCGGGAATGTCCTGGTTGTACAACTTTGCCAGGCCCGGCTTGTAGTCCCACAAATCAATCTGCGGCGGACCACCGGACATGAACAAATAAATCGCACGCTTCGCCTTCGGCGCAAAGTAGGGCATCTTCAGCGGGCCCTCGGCTGCATACGTGCTCGCACCGCTGGCATCGCCGCGCAAGGCTTCCGTACCCAACAAACTCGCCATCGCCGCCAGACCCAGCACTTTGCCGCTGCGCCCAAGAAAATGCCGCCGCGTCTGCAGCGCCGCCCACTCGCGCTTCAACTCCGCGGGCACAGGCAGGCCCATCACGTTCAACGCACGTTCTGTATCCGTGCATAGAGGATGTTGCTTCATCGCATCACCTTCGCGTCAAAAAAATCTACTTCGTAATCGTCTCGTCCAGATTCAGTATTTCGCTGGCCACCATCGTCCACGCCGCCAACTCGCTCGGCGTCGTGCCAGCCGGTGGCTTCTCGCCCACATGAATTAATTTCTCCGCGGCCTTCGGGTCCGCCGCATACATTTTTTCCATCTGCCCCAACGAATTCTCCAGCACGCCCAGCGTCTGCGGAGATGGATCATGCGCCAGCAGAATATCGCTCATCAGCCGTATGCGTGCCTCCGGCTTGCTGCCGCCTTCGCGGATGGCGCGTTCCGCCAACGCACGCGCCGCTTCCACCCACTGCACATCATCCATCGTCACCAGCGCCTGTAGCGGAGTGTCCGTGCGTTGCCGCCTCGTGCACACCGCATCGCGCATCGGCGCGTCAAACGCATCCATGTCCGGCATGATGGCCATGCGCTTCCAGTACGTGTACATGCTGCGCCGGTAAAGTGCATCGCCGTGCTGTTGCGTGTACACCAGCGTGTCGCTCGCGCTGTAGCTCACCTGCTCCCATACATTCGCTGGTTGATACGGCTTCACGCTCGGCCCGCCGATTTTATTCACCAGCAGTCCGCTCGACTGCAATGCAATGTCGCGCAACATCTCTGCATCCATGCGGAAGCGCGGCCCATGCGAGAGCAACAAATTCTTCGGGTCCTTCGTAAGCTGTTCTGGAGTCGACTTCGCGCTCTGCCGATACGCCGCCGACATCACCATCAGCTTGTACATGTGTTTCACGTTCCAGCCACTCTCGCGGAACTCCACCGCCAGCCAATCCAGCAGTTCAGGGTGCGACGGCCTCTGGCCCATGATGCCGAAATCTTCGTTCGTCTCCACCAGCCCGGTGCCGAAAACTTCGTACCACATGCGATTCACCGACACGCGCGCCGTTAGCGGATTTTCCGGGCTCACCGTCCACTTCGCCAGCGCCCGCCGGTCATGCTGCTCGCCCGCCGGTATCGCCGGCAGATAATGCGGCGTATTCGCCTCAACGCGGTCTTCGCGCGCCGAATAAATCCCGCGCGTCAACACATTCGCGTAGGGAATTGCGTTTCGTTCCCACGCCACCTGCGTCAGCGTACCGCCCTCTGAAAGTTTTTCCAGCTGCTTGTCGAGATCCGCCAACTGCGCAGTAATCTCGCGCGACTTCTTGTCCACCGCGTCGAAGTAGTAATCCGCAACCGCATGCCATTGGTCGGCATTCCACTGGCTGCTCGGTTTGCTGGTTACCTCGGCTACGTAATCTTCCAGTGGCACACGCCGCACTTCATCACTGCTCAGCACCCGCCCGTACAGGCGAATGTCCTGGTAGCGCGTGTCCTGCTTCGGGTTCGAATCCGGATAACGCCAGCCCAACTGCATCGGCGCTGTCGTGCGCACTGTTTGGTTTTTCAATGTGTCAAAAACAACACGCGTCTTCACCGGTACGCCGTCCACGTAAATCTTCACGCCCTCCGCTTTGCCGGAGCCGTCATACGTGAACATCACGTGGCTCCAGTGCGTGGTCACCGGCAGCGGATCAATCGTAGAAACTTTAATCGCCACCCACGGCGTTTCATCTTCCGGCTTCTTTGCTGCTTCTTTCTTCTCCGGCTTTGGCGGAGTCTTCTTCGCGGCCGGTTTCTTCTCTTCGCGCTTCTTGCCGTCCTTGTCCGCGGCCAGGTCCTGCGCGGTCAAATCATTCGGTGCCGGATAATCAAACGGCTCCTTATATTGATACGGCTTCTTCGGCTGCATCTCCTTGGGGATGGCCAAATCCTTCGGCGCTTCATTAATAATGTCCACGCTCACCATGCCGCGTTCCAGCGTCATGTCCCAGCCGCGGTAATGCTGCGTCGTGTCCATCTTGGAAATCAGCGTTCCATTTGCACCCGCAGAATTAAATCCCGGTGCGCCGCGCAGCATCACCCAACCGCCGGTGGAGAACGGTTGGTTCCATTCCATGTCGCCCATCTGTCCCAGCATCACTCGTGTGCTGGTCTCCATGCGGAAGTCCGGCCACAGGAACGTTGTCTCGCCCCATTGCGGTTTGTTCTTGCCGATGGGGAAGCTCGCGGGGTTAGCATTCGGCGCGCTGTTCTTCAGCACTTCGCCGCCGCCTTCATCCAGCCGCAAACGCAGCAGCAGCTTCTCAACAGAAACCGTCTGCGCCGTATCCTGTTTGGAAGCAATCCACTGCTGTACCAGGCTGCGCTCGTTCTCGTGCATCTGGCGCAGTTGCGCAGCCAACTCCGTGCGCTTCTCCAGCACGCGGTTGTACGCGTCCATGTGCTCGGGCTTCGGGATGCGAACAACCGGCGCCCACACTGGCCGGTCATCGTTGTACGGCTTCTCGTCAATGTTGTTGAAGAAGGCGCTCAGCGAATAGAAATCCTTCTGCGTCGTCGGATCGTACTTGTGGTCATGGCAAACCGCGCAGCCCACTGTCAGCCCCATAAACGTCGCGCCGAATGCCTCCGTGCGTTCGCGCGCAATGTTGGCGCGCAGCTCTTCAGGAATCGTGCCGCCTTCATTGCTGCTCACGCCCAGCCGCACATAACCGCTGGCAATCAGCGGGTCAAGATTCTTCGCGGGCATCAGGTCGCCCGCCAGCTGTTCCATCACAAACTGGTCGAAGGGTTTGTTGTTGTTGAAGGCGCGAATTACATAATCGCGGTACGGCCAGATGTCGCGCGTGTTGTCATAGTGCAGGCCATAGGTGTCGGAGTAGCGCGCATAGTCCAGCCAGTAACGCGCACGCGTTTCACCAAAACTCTGCCGCGCCAGCAAGCCATCCACAACATGCTCATAGGCATTCGGCGAATTGTCTTTCTCAAACGCATTAACTTCTGCAGGAGTCGGCAATAGCCCGGCCAGGTCCAGCGTCACGCGGCGAATCAACGTTGCTTTGTTGGCCTCGGGTGACGGCTTCAACCCTTCCTTCTTCATCCGCGCCAGAATGAACGCATCAATCGGCGTCTTCACCCACGGGTCACTTTGCTCTGCGGGCAACGCAGGCCGCGTCGGTTTTTCAAATGCCCAGTGTGGCCGGTAGACGGCACCTTCGCGAATCCACTCTTTCAAAATCGCAATATCTTCCGGTTTCATCGGCCGCGCTTCGCCCTGCGGAGACTGCGGCATTAGAAAGTGGGGGTTCTTCGATTCAATGCGCCGAATCAGTTCGCTTTGCTCGGGATGTCCGGCAACAATCGCATCAGGATGTCCGGGGCGCTTCTTGAAGGCGTACTCCGCAATGTCCAATCGCAGCCCACCCTTCCGCATCTGCGGATCCGGCCCGTGGCAGCTGAAACAATTGCTGGCCAGAATCGGTTGCACATCCTGGTTGAAATCCAGATGATGCCCCGGCGCGAATGTCGGCACTGCGCTCTCGCGATAGTGCAGTGCGGCCGCGCTCGCAATCACAATCACTGCTGCCGAAACTCCGGCAATAATCGCAGACTGACGCGGATTCGCCATCACCGCGGTCTTCAAATCGGCGTAGCGCAACTGGCCAAGTGCGGCGGTTTTTTCCCGCAGCACTGTCTTGGTTTTCTGCCAGATTCCGCGTGAATCCTGTGGGGTGTTTGCAGGGTCTATTGCCACTTCAGCGTGCTCCTGAGTTGGCGAAATTATAGTCCATCACTACAACAACTTGCCACCACGCTTTGCCGTCGTCTGTCGCCAATTTTCAGCCAATGGAATTCATCGTTATTTTCTGTACGCATCCACAAGGCAGGGCATATATTTTCATGTAACCTCTGTTAATGAGCGTCGCAGTTTCTGCGCAGGTGCGTGCAGTGCACCGGGCAGGGAAGTTGTCGTCGCCACCCAGGGCCAGATAGGTATGAGCTTGCAAAACAGCATCAAGGACCACGACGCGCCCACGCGGGATGAATGCTGGAGCCTGCTGGAGCGCGTTGCAGAAAGCTCGCACCTCACCCGCGCCACCCGCCTGCGCGAGTTCCTCTTCTACGTCGGCCACAAGAGCATTAAAGAAAACAGCACAGAGATTCACGAGCAGGAAATCGGCCAACTGGTCTTCGGCCGCGACGAGTCCTACGACACCGGCCAGGACAACATCGTCCGCGTCAACGCTACCAAACTCCGCAGCCGCATCGAAGACTACTTCAAGAATGAAGGTCTCACCGAGCCCATCGTTTTTGAGATTCCCCGCGGCAGTTATCTCCCCGTCTTCCGCCGCCGCACCGCGGAAGAGATTGAAGTTCCCGAACCTGTGGCCCCGGTTGTAGTGCAGGCAGAGGCACCGCGCTTTCTTCCGCGCCTGCTTACCGCCATGCTGATTGTGCTGGTCGTCTTGTGCAGCATGCTCTGGATGCGTGACCTGACGCTTTCGCGCGAGAATGAAAAGATGAGCCACCTCATCCACGCATGGGAAGGTCATCCTGCACTGGCAGACTTCTGGCCGCACTTCTTCAATACGCCACAGCAGACCAACATCATCCTGGCAGATACTTCCTTCACCTTGATCGAAGACATTCTCAAGCGCCCCATCTCGCTCAGCGATTATCTTGACCGCAGCTACATCAACTCCATCAAGGCATCCTCGCCCGGTCTCGACCGCAATGTTTTGGAGATGCTGCTCTCGCGCAACAACGGCAGCTTCGGCGATTTTCGCGTCGCGCAGCAAATCCAGTCGCTGGATACTTCAGCCAGCAATATTTCTGTGGTCTACGCGCGCGACTATACCGTCGATGCCATCAAGCACAACAATGTCATCCTCATCGGCAGCCCGCGTTCCAACCCCTGGGTGGAAATGTTTTCAGAGAACCGCAACTTTGCCATCGAGTATGACCCTCGCCTGAACCAGTCCTACATCACCAACCTGCATCCTCAGGCCGGCGAGCAGGCAAAGTATTCCGTTCCGCCCTCCACACAGGGTGGTCCGCTTGGTTACAGCGTCATCGCCTACCTGCCCAACCCGACCCACACCGCCAACGCCCTCATCATCGCCGGAACCACATCGGAAGCCACCAACGCCGCCGGAGATTTCCTTATTTCAGAGTCTTCCATGAGTAACTTCCTGCAGAAGATTCATGCCAAGCAGTTCCCGTACTTTGAAATTCTGCTGAAAACTGCCCGCCTCAGCGGCACACCCATCAGCGCAGAAGTCATCGCCTACAGGACCTATTAATCCGCCCGCCCCGGCTTCGAATCCCATCCCATACAAATTTTCATACTCGTTCTGTCATTCTGCGTCTGCTATCTGCAGAGTGCTGCATAAGCCATTCAGATCTGCCCTGAAAGTATTGCGATTTATCTGGGCATACATTGAATTCACAGATGTCAATCCAGATACCCGTTAACTTTTCAAATCCAATGTTTTCAACATCATGTCCACTAGTTACTGTATCTCTCACTGTATCCACACCGTAAATTCACTTGCTTACCGTTAATCAAAGTAGAGAGACTCCTCCCCGTTCTGAAAAGTCCATAATTTTTTGCTGCTGGAGTTACGCAAAACGGATGAATACCTGTCTGTTGGTTGGAATTCATATCGATATGCACGCCGCACCCTCGGCCCGGCCGATATGGGTGCAGTGCAGTTTTCCTGGCCACCGATGGCCTTGAAGCAGATTTTTTTGATTTCAGGGTGCGCGACCGGAGCAATCCGGCGATAGATGCCCTTCACGGAGGTTGTTCAAGTGATGTACATTCACGCGAGCGATCTGAACCTATAACCGCCCACAGTACTAATTGGAGGCTACAAAGATGCAATTCATTCAAACCACAGGGAAGCACAAACTTCCTGAGGCTGCGTCGATTCCGGCATTGTTCCGGGCCGGAATCTACTTCGCATGCGCCTTGGTTCTCCTGCTCTGTATGGTGGTCCCCCTGCACGCGCAAACCGTGTCAGGTACCATCACCGGTCAGGTCACCGACGCCAGCGGAGCCATCATTCCCGGCGTTGCCGTTGCCATCAAGAACACAGATACCGGCGACGCTCGCAACACCGTATCCAACGGCGCAGGTATCTTCTCGGTGCCCGCACTGCCTCCCGGTCCATATACCATCAATGTTTCCGGCAAGGGTTTCTCAACGGAGACTTCAACGCTGGTCCTCTCCATCGGCCAGACCGTAAGCATCAACTTCAAGCTCAAGGTTGGAACCGAAGCCCAGAAGGTTGAGGTCTTCGCCAGCGGCGCTCTCGGTCTGGAAACCACCGAGCACCAGTTGGATGCCGTCATGGATTCCAAGACCCTCGAAGACCAGCCGCAGGAAGCATACAGCCGCGGCGAAACCTTCTACAGCCAGGCCACCAACGTCGGCGTTCAGCCCGTCGCGCAGCCCGGTGATAGCGGTGCCAACAACAACGTCACCAACTATAACGAGCAGAGCAACGCCGTTCTCATCGGCGGCCAGAACGTTTTCTCCACCATCTATCTGCAGGACGGCGTGGTCGACATGAACTACTTTGACCAGACCGCCACCGTGCAGCCCCCGGCGGAAGGCACCAATGAAGTCCAGATCATCCGCAGCGATCCGTCGGCACGTTATGACGGTGCCAATGTTCTCAACGTAGTTTCCAAGAGCGGTACCGATGAGTTCCACGGCCGCGTCTATGAAGAGCTTGAGAACAATGCGATGAACGGCCGCGGCTTCAACGCCGGCGCGCTCGGCTTCACGCGTTACAACCAGTTCGGTGCCAACACCGGCGGCTGGGTCCCGTTCACTCACAAGAAGGCATTCTTCTTTGTGGACTACCAGGGCTTCCGCGATCTCTCGGCAACCAATCTCACCAACTACCTGCCGACGGCAGCGGAACGCGGCGGCGATTTCTCGGCTGACCTCGCGTACAACACCGCCACCGGATACAACGGCACAACGCTCGTCGATCCGACTACCTGGAACAGCACCACGCCTGCCGTGGCACCCACTGACCTCTGCTACCCCAGCTGCAGCACGGGCCAGAACAAAATCAACCCGGCAAACATCATACCCCTCGCAACGGCCTACATGAACCTCGTGTATCCGCTGCCGGCCATCCAACCCAACGTCACCGTCGGCACGCACGTCAACTATGACGAGCCGGACCGCACCAAGTTCACTCACGATGATTTCCTGTATCGCGGCGATTACAACTTCAGCGAGAAGGACCATATCTTCGGCGCGTACAACACCAACAGCCCGCAGATTCTCCGTGCTGAAAGCTGGGCACAATGTATCTGCCGTCAGTTCAACCCGCTGCACGGTACAGATATCTACGTGGAAGAAAGCCATGTCTTCAACAGCTCACTGGTCAACACCGGCCGCGTTGGATACAGCCGTTCCCAGACCGGTAAGACCTATCTCTACATCGGTCAGGGCGTGAACTACTTTGCAGAACTCGGCCTGAAGGGCCTCAACCCCAACCCGCTCACCTATGCATTGCCGGGCGTCAATCCCAGCGGCGGATACGGCAGCCCCGCAGGCGGCAGCGATACGCAGGCCCTGCAGAACACCTATGAGTGGAGCGATGAAGTTAACTACATTCGTGGCAAGCACTCCATGTACTTCGGCGGTGAGTATGACCGCGTGGAATACAACGGCGCATGGGGTACTACCAATGACAACGGCAGCTTGAGCGAAAGCGGTGCCTACACCTACTTCAGCCAGGTCAACAGCTCCAGCACAGTTACCGGCGGTAGCGCATGGGTCAATGGCCCCGGCAGCGGCAACTGGAATGCCTCCAGCACACCGCCTCCGGTCGCCTATCTCGCGGACTATGAGCTTGGCTACTTCAGCAACTCTTCGGCCTCGGTTGGCGGACAGATTGGCAAGCTGCGTCAGTACAACGTGATGCCGTACTTCCAGGACAACTGGCGCGTGACCAAGAACCTCACCCTCAACCTTGGCATGCGTTATGACTACTACTCGCCCCCGACCGACCTGCTGGGCAATGCTGGTGTGTACAACATCGCCACCAACACCTACACCGTCGGCTCCTGGGCGCCGAATAAGAAAGACTTCAGCCCGCGCGTCGGCTTTGCGTATGGTCTGGGGGATAAGACGGCAATCCACGGCGGCGCTGGTGTGTACTTCTTCCAGTTCGGCTATGACGATTTGTCCAACCTCATTACCAACCCGTCGCACATTCTCACCAATGCAGAAAGCGCCACACAGACCAACATCGGTGGCGTTGTCTGGACGGGATCAACCGCGAATCCAATCACCGGTGCCTCTGCCGGCCAGTTCAACCATCTCACTCTTGCTGAGGTGGAGAACAACATCTGGCCGAATCTGCTGACGCCGTCCACCACTTACACTGGCTCCGGCAACACCGTTATGCCCAACATGCCCACGTCGTACTCTGAGCAGTACAACCTCGCGGTGCAGCGCACCTTCGGCCGCGACTACCTGCTCACCGTGGACTACATCGGCACATCGGACCACCACCTGCTGCTGACCAGCAACCTCAACCAGGCTGCCATACCTACGCCAACACAGTGGGCATCCAACTGCGCGGGTGAAGGCGCTTCTACACCGAGCTGCACGACGGGTGCCTCCATCAGCTACCGCCGTCCGTATCAGTGGACCAACCTCGGCGGCAACAATGGCGTCGCCGGTGTTGCTTCGGCTGCCATCAACGTCTCCGGTCTCACCAAGTGGGGCGCATCGCACTACAACGCCATGGAAATCCAGTTGAGCAAGCGCTTCGTGGATGGTTTTGAATTCAAGACCAGCTACGTGTGGCAGAACAACATGGACTTCCAGACCAACGATCACAGCGGCAACATTCAGATTGGCTACTACCCGCAGGGCGACTACGGTCGGTCTGATATTGATGAGCTCTACGTCATCAAGGCAAACGCCATCTATGAACTGCCCTGGGGCAAGGACAAGAAGTGGCTGCACAACAACACCTGGTATGAGAATGCCCTCGGCGGTTGGAGAGTCAGCGGTGTCCTCACCGTCAACTCCGGCTTCCCCTTCACTCCCACCTGGAGTGGTACGGACTACTCCTACACCGGTGCCAGCGAACGTGCCAGCCAGATCTGCAACGGCAACAACTTCGCCGGCAAGGGAACGTGGGGCCAGACTGGCCAGACGTACTTCAACACGGCCTGCTATGTGTCGCCGGGTCTCCCGTATTCAAGCGGTACTACGCCCGCTCTGCCGTCGTTCGGCACCGTGCAGCGTAACGCCATCAACGGTCCCCGCAACACCAACACGGACTTCTCCGTATTCAAGGAGTTTCCGATTTACAAGACGCTGGCCTTCCAGTGGCGCACGGATGCCTTCAACGCATTCAATCACCCGCTGCCCGTCCAGCCGCAGAACAGCACCAACACCAGCCCGGGTAGCTTCGGTGAAATCACCGGCTGGGGCAACGCCCGCAACATTCAGCTGACTGCCAAGGTGATCTTCTAGCACCAACTGAACGCAAACACACACTGGCCACGGAGAAACTTCCGTGGCCGGTGTTTTTTAATCCGCAAATTTTTTCTGAAGTTATTAATCCGCCGCCACTGCATCTTCGCGGTGGGTCTTCACCAGCATCAGGCATCCGGCACCGGCCACCAGAAACACCGCAGAGATCTGCAGCGCCGGCTCCAGACCAACACGGTCCTTCACAATGCCAGCGGCCATCGCCATCACGCCGCCGCATAGGCAGCTCGTAAAGTTGAAGATGCCATACGCCGTGGCCCGCAGCCGCTGCGGAACCACCTGGCAGGCCACCGGCATCAGGTTGCAATCGAAGAATCCACGACCCAGACCAAAGCTCGCCAGACCGGCCATCACTAGCCACCAGCGGCCGGTCATCGCCGCCACCAGCAACGCCGGCCCGGCCAGCATCAAACCAATCGCCTGCGTCCACGCACGCGCATGCCGGCTGCGTCGCGACCACATATCCGCCAACCATCCGCCGATGAGAATTCCTGCAAAGCTCGCCGCCTGTATATAGAAGGTGGAAGAAAATCCCGCCATCGTCAGGCTCACATGGAAGCGTTCAAACAAAAACAGCGCCAGCCATGTGTAGATGCACCAGAAAGCCACCGCCGCAAAACAATTCGCCAGCACCAGCATCAGAAATCCACGGCTGGCAAATAATTCTTTGAAGCTGCTGACGAAAGCAATGTTGATTTTTTCATTCGCACTCTGCCGCCCCGGCGGTTCCTTCAATGCAAACAACAGCACCAGCAGATACAGCAGTCCACCACATCCCAGAACATAAAAAACATCGTGCCATCCGTAATGCTGCCCAATCCAACTGCCGCCAAATCCGCCCAGCACCACGCCTGCGTAGAGCCCGCTCTGGTGCAGCCCCACCGCTCGCGAACGCGTTGAGCTGCCGTGGTAATCGGCAATCATTGCCAACGCCGCCGGCAGGTAACATGCCTCGCTCACGCCCATCAACGCCTGCGCCGTCAGCAGTTGCCCGTAGGTGTGCGTCATGCCGCGCAACAGCGTCACTGCGGACCAGATGCCCAAACTGATGAGAATTATTTTTCGCCGCGCGAACCGGTCCGCCAGCCATCCGCCAAACGGACTTACGCAGCCATAGACCCACAGGAAAGCCGTGCCCAGAAATCCCAGCTGCATGCTGTTCACATGCAAATCATTTTGCAGCAGCGGGAACAGGGAATAAATCACCTGCCGGTCCAGATAATTCAGCGCCGCCACCACCCACAGCAGGGCAACCACAGCCCAGCGATACGCATTCGTCGGCGTCGCTGCAGCGTTCGCGTTCATCGCTTATGAATTGTCCGTCGTCAGCAGTTGACTGCCCAGCGTCGTCTGCATCATTCGCTCACGAAGATTTTTCTGCTCGGCCGCATTCAGTTTGCGTCGCGGCAGAATGCATGGCCCGCAATCCAAACCGGTCCACTGCAGCACCTGCTTGATAACCGTATTCACCGGGTACAGCAGCAGCACCTGAATCAATTCGTTGATCTCGCTCTGCGTCTGCCGCGCCGCTTCCCAGTTGCCGTCAGCGGTCTCTGTGTACATCTTCACAAAGCTTGCGGCCATCAGGTTGTATGTGCTGCCGATGCCGCCATTCGCTCCCGCAATCAATCCCGAGACCAGCATCTCATCGCTGCCGTTGAAGACCACAGCGCCCGACTGCCGAATCGCCCACAACCGGAAAAAATCCGAGTCGGTAAATTTCAGCCCCACCACATTCGGCATCTCGCAAAGTTCCAGCACTTGCTCTGTCGTCTTGATGGCGGCGGAAAGTGTAGGGAAGTAGTAAATCAGCAGCGGCAGTGCCGAAGCCTGCGCGATGGCCGCGTAATACGCCTTCACTTCCTCGAACGAATATCCGCCCACCGGTGGTAGGCTGCTCACGTAATGCGCTCCGGCCTCCGCTGCATGTTTCGCCAGCCCAACAGCCTCGGCTGTCGAGGGCGCGCCCACATGCACCACAACGTTGGCACCATCCGGAGAATTCTGCACCGCGCACTCCACTGCCGCGCGCCGTTCTTTATTCTGCAGTTGGAAACCCTCTCCCGTCTGTCCGCAGACGTAGATGCCATGCACACCGGCACCGTACATCCGCTCCAGCAATTGTTCGTAGGGCTTCGATTGAAACTCGCCGGCATCATTCACCGGGGTCACCAGCGCTGGAAGAATTCCGTGCAACTTGCTCATGCGTGCAGCACTCCTTGAATTTCTTCCACTATTATCACCTACGCTTCGTGTCTCAGATACGATTACGCATTTTTCAGCGGCCACGATACCTGTCGGTTGTTGCGATACGCCAGGTTGCCCAGATGCCCGGAACGCGCCGCAGCCACGCCCGCTTCCACCGGCGCGTTCGGATCTTTGCGCGTGTGAATGCAATCAAAAAAGTTCTGCATGTGCGATATGGTTCCATCACGGAAGCTGCGTTCCGACAACACCGGATTTTGATTGGCAGCAACCCGTTCGCGGTAGATGGCAAATCCATTGCGGTCCAGCTTCAGCGTCGCTTCGGTTCCGCGGAACTCAAGCCCGCCATCATCAATCGACGACGCCATCATGCCTTCATACACCACATCAAAACCTTTGTAGCGGAAGGCCGCCTGCACTGTGTCGGGGCAGTCCCACGCCTCGAACATATATTTGTCGCCCAGCATCTGCGCATCACTCGGCGCGTCCTGTTCCATTGCCCAATGCACCACATCAATCCAGTGCGTGAAGAGATCCGTCATCGCCCCGCCGCCAGAATTCCAGAACCAGCGCCAGTGCGCAAACTTCTCTTCGCTGAACTCCTGCTGCGGTGCCGTTCCCAGCCAGCGCTTCCAATCCAGAGAATTTAAATCCGTCACCTTCGGAGCATTGTTCTGGTAGTTCTGCCACCAGTATGTGCGTACCTGCAGAACACGGCCAATGCTGCCGCCCTGAATCAAATCCACCGCATTGCGAAAGTGGCTCCAGCTGCGCTGCTGCATGCCGCACTGCAATACTTGCTTGCTGCCGCGTACCGTCTTGGTCAGCGCAATGCCTTCTTCAATCGTGTGCGAAACCGGCTTCTCCAGATACACATCTTTCCCGGCCGCAATCGCATCCGTCGCCACACGCACATGCCAGTGGTCCGGCGTCGCAATCAGCACAGCATCAATATTGTTGTTCGCCAGCACTTCTTTGTAGTCCAGATGTAGCGTAGTCGCGTCCGTGCCGAAACGTTTCTTGGTGCTCTCGCGACGCGGCCCATACACATCGCTGATGGCAACTATCTCGTGCGCCGTCCCGGATTTTTCCGCCGCATCCAGCAACGCGCCCATGCGTCCGCCCGCGCCAATCACTCCCAGCCGCAACGTGTTGTTCGCGCCAAAGGCACGGGTGGAAGCCAGCGCAGTCATGCCGCTGGCGATAAGAAAACTGCGGCGGTTCGTTGAATTGGACATGTATCCTCCGAGCGATTCTTTCTTCGCGGATAACAATATTCGATTGCAATCAGCCGCGGCAAATCTTTTCCTCCGCGCCCTAAGGATTTTTTCTCACCACGGTTGCCGAACCTCCGCGCCCCTGCGTACACTGGCATTCCATCAATATCCGTTGTATCCACCGCCGTCAGGGAGATTGCCACAATGTCACGAATGAATCGCCGCCAGATGCTGCAGGTCGGGGCCGCCACTGCCGCCGCCGCTCTCGCTTCACCGCTTGCCGCCGCGCAGTCTGCGCCCGCCGCTGCTACTTCGCCGGTCGTGCATCGCCACAACATTCATCAATCCGTCAGCCGCTGGTGCTACAGCAAAATTCCGCTCGAACAATTATGCAGCTACTCCGCCGGCATCGGTCTGGAAGGCATTGACCTGCTGCAACCCGAAGAGTGGGAGACGCCCACGCGTTACGGCCTGCGCTGCACCATGGGATACGCCAACGGCGGCGACATCAAAAACGCGCTCAACCGCGTGGAGAATCACGCCGCGATTGAAACCGCCTTTCGCAAATTCATTCCCATGGCCGCCAAACTTAACGTGCCCAACGTCATCACTTTCTCCGGTCTTCGCGCCGGCATGTCAGACGATGAAGGCGCGCGCAACTGCATCCTCGGCCTCAAGCGTGTCGCCCCCATCGCAGAAGCCAACGGCGTCAACATCTGCATGGAGTTGCTCAACAGTAAGCGCGACCACAAAGACTATATGTGCGACCACACCGCCTGGGGCGTTCGCGTCATGGAAGAAGTTAATTCGACGCACGTCAAATTGCTCTACGACATCTACCACATGCAAATTATGGAAGGCGATCTCATCGCCACCATCAAAGCCAACGCGCAATGGCTCGGCCACTTCCACACCGGCGGCGTTCCCGGCCGTCACGAACTCGACTCCACGCAGGAAATTGAATACGCCGGCGTCATGCGCGGCATTCTTTCCACCGGCTACAAAGGTTACGTCGCGCATGAGTTTGTCCCCGCGCGCGACCCGCTCACCTCGCTCGCCGAAGCCGCCATCCTCTGCGACGTGTAATCCATCCCAGTTGTTACACTGGTTTCGAGTTGCCGCACCCAAGGAGATCCATCCGCAATGAAGACGTTCGTTTCGATTCGGCAGATTCTGCCCCTCGCCGCCCTTCTGCTTGTCACAGCAACAGGTTTCAGCCAGATGACCACCAATGCCGCCTTCGTCAATAATCTGATGCCGCAACCGGCCAGCCTCACCGCAGGCAATGGCAGCTTCGCCTTGTCGGCCGACTTTGCCGCCAGCGTCACCGGCTTCGACAACGACCGTCTCGATGACGCGCTTTCACGCAGCCTGTTGCATCTGCGCCAGAGCACCGGCCTGCAATTCGCCACCGTCAAAGCCGCAGCTGGCGCGCCCGCACAACTCACCATCGCGGTCAAGTCCGCCGGTGAAGCCATTCAGTCCGTCGATGAAGTGGAGTCCTACTCGCTCACCGTCAACGCATCCGGCGTGCAGATTGAAGCGCCAACCGTCGTCGGCGCCATGCGCGGTCTGGCAACGCTCGAGCAACTCGTGCAGCCTTCCGGCGAAGGTTTCATCCTGCCATTCCTCACGATTCAAGACTCGCCGCGTTTTCCCTGGCGCGGTTTGATGATTGATTGTGGCCGCCACTTCGAACCGGTTGCCGTCCTCAAGCGCTCCATCGACGGCATGGCCGCCGTCAAACTCAACGTCTTCCACTGGCACCTTACTGAGGACCAGGGCTTCCGCATCCAGAGCAAGCTCTATCCCAAACTCACCGGCAAAGGCTCCGACGGTCTTTTCTACACGCAGGAAGATGCGAAAGAAATCGTCAGCTATGCCCGCGCCCGCGGCATCCGCGTTGTGCCGGAATTTGAAATGCCCGGCCACAGCACCGCGTGGCAGTATGCGTATCCCGAACTCGCCAGCGGCAAACCGCCTGCCGGCATTCGCCGCGAATTCGGCGTCTCGCCTTACGCGATGGACCCGACGCGCGAAGCCACGTACACTTTCATCGCTCGCTTCCTCACAGAGATGACGGCCATCTTTCCCGACCCGTACTACCACATCGGTGGAGATGAAACTCCCGCACCCGACTGGAAAACCAATCCGCGCATTCGCGCCTTCATGCGCGCGCACAAGTTGAAAGACAACGCCGCTCTGCAGGCATACTTCAACACCCGCATCCTGAAAATCCTTCAGGGCCTGCACAAACACATGGTCGGCTGGGATGAAATTATGGACCCCGCTCTGCCGCGCGATGTTGTCATCCAGTCTTGGCGTGGAGTCGCTTCGCTCGCCGCAGGTGCGCAGCAGGGCTTCCAGGGAATTCTTTCCGCACCGTATTATCTCGACGGCATGCGCAGCGCCGCCGTGCATTATCTCGCCGACCCGCTGCCGTCCACATCGAACCTCACGCCCGAGCAGCGCAAGAAAATTCTTGGCGGAGAAACGCCGATGTGGGGCGAGCACGTTTACGAACGCAGCATCGATTCGCACATCTGGCCGCGTACCGCAGCCATTGCCGAACGCTTCTGGTCGCCGGAATCCGTCACCGATGTGGATGACATGTACCGTCGACTCGCCGTCGTTTCCATTCAGTTGGAATCGCTCGGCCTGCGCCACCTCACCCAGGAAGATACCGGCCTCCGCGCCCTCACCGGCGACGATGACATCGATGCGCTTCGCACCTTCTCCTCGGCCTTCGAACCGGTCAGCTTCGGCGAGCGTTATCAGCAGCAACACACCTCGCAGCTCACCGTGCTCAATCACATTGTGGATGCGCTCCCACCCGACCCACCCTCGCGCTACGCCATTGAAGGGCAGGTTCGTCGCTTCCTCGCCGCGCCGCAAGCCGATACGTCAGACCGTCAGTCGCTCGACAGCTGGTTCTCCACCGTGGCCGCTTCTGTTCCCGCCGTAGAACAGCAGATGAAACACGCGCCGCTGCTGCATGACATGCGTACCCGCGCCCGCCAACTTCCAGAGCTCGCGCAGATTGAACTGGAAGCAACCAAGTATCTTTCTTCCGGCACCAAGGCGCCCGCCGGCTGGAAGCAGGACAAACTCGCGGAGATTGCCGTGGCCAAAAAGCCCTCCGGCATCGTGCGCTTCGTATTCCTTGACCCGCTCACCGCTCTCGTGAACGCCGTCAGCGAATAATCATCGTATCCCAATAAAAATGGCCAGCATGGATTTCTCCACGCTGGCCATTTTCTTTTTCCGATTTATTTTTCGATGGATGCAATGTAATCCGCATCCGTCTTCAACGCCTGCATCGGTGGCATGTCCAGGAATTCTTCCTGCTCCACAAACGCATGCTTGATCTTTGCAAACTTCGCCGCCGCTTTGTAAATGGGCCGGTAATCAATCGATCCCATGCCCAGCTCCGCCGCCTTCACGCCGCCATGTGCCAGCGCCTCCGGAGTTGCCTGCTTGAAGTCCTTGATGTGCAACATGCTGATGCGCTTGCCGTGCTCGCTCAACACCTTCACCGGATCGCCGCCGCCCACTACCACCCAGCCGCAATCCATTTCAAACGTCACCAACTCGGGATCGGTCAGCCGCATCAATTCAAAAAACGGCAGCGCACCTTCCACCGCTTCAAACTCGGCGTAGTGGTTGTGATATCCAAACTGCACGCCGGCTGCCTTGAATTTTTTGCCGACAGCATTAAACTGCTCCGCGTTCCAATGCCACTCTTCCAGGGAGAGTCCATGCGCCGGCCGAACCGCGCCGGGCTTGTGTGCCGGTCCGGGGCAAATCACGTGGCTCATGCCCAGCGTGTGCGCGTAGTCCAGCACCATGTCGGCCTGCTCGGTCACCTGCTGGAATCCCCAGTGTGAACTTACGCAATGCAGCCCGGCCGCGTCCATCGCAGCCTTCACTTCCGCCGGCTTCAAGTTGTAGAAACCCGCCGACTCCACTTCCGTGTAACCAGCCGCCGCCACCTGCTTCAAAGTGCCCAGATAGTCCTTGGGCAACTGGTTGCGTACCGAGTAGAGCTGCACGCCAATCGGCAGGTGCAGTGTGTTTCTCGATGCGTAGGCAAATGCCTGTTCGCGCAGCAATGCGGCACCGCATAATGTTGCGGCGCCGGCCTTCAGAAATCCGCGTCTCGTGGTCATGGTGTGTTCCCCCCTCAGTATTTTTTCGGTTCTATTTCTGCAAAGTATGGCAGGTATCGCATCCCACCGCGGCCTTTTTCGCCTGGTGGCAGCTGACGCAACGCGCCATGGTCATTTCTGTTTCACGATAAATATGTTCCCGCTCCGCCACCGCTCCGTGGCACTCCACGCAGGCAACATTGCCGGCCGCGTGCGTTCGATGGCTGAAGTTAACAAACGACGGCAGTTCATATACCCGTACCCACGGTATCGTATCGCTGGCACTGGCATACTCCGCCAGCTTTTTTATTTCCGGCTTGTCCGTTGCAATCGCCGCATGGCACTGCATGCAAAATCCAGCTTGCGGAATCGTGTAGTTCTCGCCGCTGCGCGTTGGAGTGTGGCAACTGTCGCAGCCCATCTGCTGTCCACCGGCATGTATTTTATGGCTGAAGTTTATCGGTTGCTGCGGAGCTTCAGCAGTCTGTGTCGTTGTCGTCTGCGCTCGCGTCGCCTGCATCACGCCGAATACAGCCAGCGCTGCCAGCATCGGCCACGCCGCCCTCTGTAGCCACCGCGTCATCGGGTCTTCCCTTGGCGCATCGGCTTCACATAATAGCGGCTACCTGTGGAGGGCACCTTCGTTCTCCTTGGTGTCAAAGTCCATTTGGAAAATTCAGCTTACGGCTTCACCGCTTTGAATCCACCCTTGGAGCGGTCATACAGCCAGATGCAGCCGAAGACAATCAGCAATATCGCCGGCAGAATCGCCACCGCGCGGAAGGAAGCCTGCGATGCCTGCGCCAGCACATCATTCAGCGCATCGCCGCTCAACGCCTTGAAGGCCGCCTCGCTGCCCGCCAGCTGGATTTTCTTCGTATCAAATACATGGCCCATCAGCGGCAGCACAAACGTGCTGGAAAGCGTTCCCGCTGTGCCCATCAGGCCCATCAGCAACGCGCCGCCGCGGGGGAAGCGTTCCGACGCTGTTGCCAGCATCGTCGGCCACATAAAGCAAACGCCGCAGCCCCAAACCGTTGCCGCCAGCACACCGGTCACCGGCGAGTTGGCCAAACTCAACGCCACCAGCCCCAGCGCCGCCAGCAGGCATGAGATCCACAACAATCCAATCGCAGATAGTTTGTGTGAAAGCGGCCCGGCAAAGTGCCGCGCCACAAACATGATGCCGCTCACATACACCAGCAGCAGAATGCCCTGCATGTGCACTGTCCGCGTCAAAGCCAGGTCCACCCATTGCCCGGGCGCCAGTTCCGAGGCCGCCGTCAAAAACATGCTGGCAAACAGTACGAGGAACATCGGGTTCAGCAACTCGCGAAACATCTGTCCCATGGAAATTCCTGCCGCTGCCCGTTCCGTCGGCGGATATTTCACCCCGATGCACAGCAGCAGAATCACAATCGACGGCAGAATCACCAGCGCCAGCTTCACCTGCCACACCACACCCGCCGCTCCCAGGCCGTAGCCCAGCAGCCCGCCGAGAATCAATCCCCCCGGCCACCAAGCGTGCAGTGCATTCAACTTGCCGGTTTTGTAGTCGGCGTACAGGGTCGTCATCAGCGGGTTGATGACCGTTTCCACCAGCCCCCAGCCAATGCCCATAATCAGTGCGCCCGCCCACATGGTGCTGTACAGCGCCGGCCCGCTCACAAAATGCGACGCGAACAGAATCGTCAGCGTGCCCAAAATGAAGCAGACCGCACACATCGGCAGCAGCAGCGCCATGCCAATCGCGTCCAGCAGCGGGCTGCCAATCGCAATCGTGAAGGCAAATCCCAGGAACGGTATCCCCAGAAAACTGCCAATCATCTGCGTCGAGTGGGCCTTATTAATCGGGTCGAAGAAGACGCGTTGTAAATCGCTCGCCACGTCGGCCCGCAGGGAAGCGGCCATACCGGCAGTGGCCAGTGCAATCACACTGACGAGGAATAATCTGGGTTTGTTGTACTCTGCGTGGCTATCAACGTGCTCTGTATGGCTCATAATTTTTCTTCGGCCAAGTTATCACACTGCATCTATCGCTGAGAACCAACAGCCCTGCCGCTTCTTTCATCGCGGCAACAATCGCCGCCGTCATTTCATCACGGCTGAACACGCGTTCGAACATCGCCCTCCCAAAATCAGATCGCCAATCGAACGTCGTCCCTGGCCTGTTCGGCGACATCCCCGACAGCATCCGCGCTTATCTCGACATGAACGCCATCGCCCGCGACCTGGGGATGGACTACAGCGAGACCACCGTCGCCGGCCGCCGGCTGATCTATCGCTGTGGATGAAAATATGCCCGGCCTCCCTGGGGGCGGCCGGGCTTTCTAATCCGGCACATTTTCAGATATGATTAGGATGGACCACCCCTGAGTCGGAAGTATGTCCGACTCTGTATGGGAACACCGTCTTTCTTGTAATGCCCGGAGCCCCATTTTTCTTGTCGATCCATCATCACTTTCCAAACAATCAAGCCAAAAATTTTCCCGGCGATTTCATGATTGCACTGGGCTGCCTTCGAATAGATCGGATCGAAGGGGGTCCCGGACCAGTCGGCACCTGGCATCCATCCGGCCGTATGGATTTCGTCACCCTCGATCATCCGATTCAGATGATCGAAAATGAGCTGTTTTTCATCTATGCTCAACCTGTCCTGGAACAATTTGTAAGTAGCCTTGTATGGCACGTCGGTGATTTCACGGCCGGTGTCGATGTCAATCAGCATATCTTCCTCCGAGTTGGTATGGCTCAAGCAGGGGTCTAGCATCGGTTCTTGGCGCATAGAACGTTTGGAAGACCACTTAACATCACTTTCTCGAATTTTTTTGTCTCTTGCCGGACGTGGCATGGAAGCTGGCACTTGTCTTCTCGTTGCCGACGTTGTGCCGCCTTCATCTGACATCTGAACCGCGCCGTGCCGAGCGCAAGGGGTTTTGTTCCTCTTGTCCGGCAGAACGGACCATTCATCGCGACCGCTCCGCTCCAAAAAACGCCCTGGCCCTCCGCCCTAAAGGCCCGGTTCGGAAGACGATGACAGAGGCGGCAATTCCGCAGCCTCGGAAAAAAGGAGCCCACCATGTCCAAGAACCAGCCCATCGACAAAATCCGCTTCGGCCGCCTGGCCGTCACTATCTGGGAAAATACGTCCCAGGAAGGCGACACCTTCCACAGCTTCACGGTGGAACGCACCTACACCGACGCCGACGGCAAGCCGCAAAGCAGCGCATCCTTCCGCCGCAGCGACCTGCTGACGCTTGCGGAAGCACTCCGCAAGGCGCATGATCGGGCCTTCGAAATCGCATCCGAATCCGCCGACTAACAGACCGGGCCGGAATCCTTCGGGGTTCCGGCCCTTTTCCTGCATCACGAACCTGTTGCCCGGAGAAACGATTACCGCTAGGCTGCATCCGAAAATTAGATAGGATGCTCGGTATGTGCGGGAACGAAAAACAGGCGTGGAATCCGCTGCGGCATGAAAGTCGCACTCTACACAAAACGCCAAATTTTCCTGCACAGTTCCTACACAGGCGAAACCATGCCATTTTTAGCGTTATAAATCAACTGGGTAGAAGTGGTCTATGATTTCGCAGGAATGACGGGTTGCGGTGCAGGTGCAGGCGGATTCTTCGGTCAGTCACCTCAAACCTACACTGTGACAATTACCGGTACCTCCGGCACGTTGTCGCACTCAACAACCTTCACACTGACGGTCGAGTAACCAGGGAGAATGAAAGAGATGCACAACAAGATGAATATTGCTAACAGTGTGAAACTAACTCTCGTCGTGGCGCTCGTCTTCTGCGGAATGTCGGCTGTGGCTCAGTCCTCTTCCTCGCAACCGCAGAAGCCGGCCCCGGCCGCTCTCAACGGTGCAGAGCGCTTCCAGGTTGCTCTCGGTTTTGACGCAGCTTACGCCGATCTGGCCGGAACGAACAATACGTTCTGGCTGACCGGTGGTCATGCTGAGGTTGCTGGCCGCGTTTATCGTGGTATCAGCCTGGTGGGTAACTTCACCGGTCTCGAAGCCAACAACACGGGCGCATCCTCGCCGCTCAATCTGTTGACCGTCACCTTCGGCCCGCGTTACACGTGGACACCGAAGCCGGCAGCGGTTCACAAAGTCAGCCTTTTCGGCGAAGGTCTGGCCGGTCTGGCGCACGGCTTCAACAGTGTCTTCCCGGCAACACCGACGGCCTCGTCCACCGCAAACAGCCTCGCAGTTCAGCTGTCTGCCGGTGCCGATGTTGCGGTTTCGCCTTACTTCTCCATCCGTCTGGTTCAGGGCGGCTGGCTGCGTACGGCGCTTCCCAACAGCACAGGCAACAGCGTGCAGAACAACTTTGAAGTGGGCGCCGGTCTCGTCTTCCACTCCAAAAACTAATCTCGCAGCATCGCAGCAAAATAATACGGGGCCGCCATGTGCGGCCCCGTATTATTGTTTCTGTCCCATTCTGTGCTGTCGATTGGTGAATTCACTTCGATCGGCAGTATGATAGCTTCCAACTTGGTGTAGAGTTTCATAGGTTGGTTGAATTTGCATCTATATAGAGAGCTTCGTTCAGTGCACGGCACGTTTATGGCTGAATTAATTTGTTTCCGTAGGGCCATGCGTACAGGCCTAGCCTGTCTGGCCGTAGTTGTGTCAGTTTTCCTCTTTGCAAGCGCCAGCGCCGCTGCTACCATGCCCGCAGACCGTATTTCTGCGCCCCTGTCGCTCAGCCCGCTGGTTCAACTCACCGGGAATACCAAGCATTATGCAAAGCCCGAGTATGATAAGGGCCGCCTGCCCTCATCCGCCGCGCTGGAATCGATCACGCTCACATTCCTGCCATCCGCCGCACAGCAGCAGGATCTCGACTATCTTCTCGCCGCCCAGCACAATCCCGCATCGCCTCTCTATCACCAGTGGATTACCCCCGCAGAATATGCGGCGCGCTTCGGTGTCAGCGCCAACGATTTGCAGAAGATTTCCAACTGGCTTACCTCACAGGGATTCAGCATCGTCAGTCAATCGCCAGCCGGAAACTCCATCACCGTTCGCGGGACCGTGAATGTTGTTGAAACGGCCTTCCAGACAGAAATTCACCAGTATCTCGTAAACGGCCAGCTACATTTTGCCAATGCAACCAACCCCTCGCTGCCGCAGCAATTAGCCGCAATGGTCGCCGGCATTCAGGGATTGGACAACTTCTTCCCGCAGCCGAAATTCATTCCCGCCGTCCAAAGCTCGACAAGTCCGTTGTTCACATCATCAGAATCCGGTTCGCATTTTTTGTCGCCGTCAGATTTCGCCACCATCTACAACACAACACCGTTTTATTCTGCCGGCCTGCATGGAGAAAGCCAGACCATTGCCATCGTTGGCCAAACCTCCATCTACACAAATGACATCATCGCTTTTCGCAGTGCCGCATCGTTGCCATCACTCACCTACACCAGCAGCCTAAGCAGCACATCTACGCCGTATCTTTCCACCTACTGCGTCAGCTCGGTGACTTCGAACTGCACAAAAGTTTCCACCTCTGACCTGCCAGAGTCGGATCTCGATATCGAACTCTCCGGCGGCGTGGCCTACAACGCCAATCTGCTCTTCGTATACGATCCGCAAAGCAGTGTCTTCAACGCCTACGAATACGCCATCAATAACAATCTCGCCCCCATCATCTCCATCAGTTACGGCGAGTGTGAAGACTATGTACAGTCGCTCGGCAATGTCGAAAATAAAAGTGAAGCCACCACGCTGCAGGTCTACACAAAAGAAGGGAATAGCCAGGGCCAGACCACCATCGTTGCTTCCGGCGACTCCGGTGCCGCAGCTTGCGACACCTCCAGTACCACCACCTCCGCAGTCGATGGTTTACAAGTTGATATCCCCGCCGACATTCCAGAAGTCACTGCTGCCGGGGGCACAGAGTTCTATCCCGATGCGGCCGCCAGTTGCACCAGCGGCTCCTGCAATGGATCTACGCCCAGTGTCTATGCCGGAACAAGCTGGTGGCAGGGAACTCCCTCCAGCACCGATGTTCTCAGCTCGGCCACCGGCTACATTCCTGAAGTTGTCTGGAATGACAATGCCGTCTATGTTCCGCAGAAGGCAGGTTTCGCCGGCGGCGGTGGCGGCATCAGTCAGGCATTCGCCAAACCCAGCTGGCAAACCACGCTCACCACACCGGCAGATACAGCTTCCGGCACCGTCACCACGCAGCGCGACGTGCCAGACATTGCCATGAATGCATCTGCATATCACGACGCATATCTTGTCTGCACGCAACTCTTCAACTCAATCAATGTTGCCCAGGGAACCAGCTGCACCAACGGTTTCCGTAATGGCAGCAACGGCGGACTTACTGCCTATGGCGGCACGTCAACCGTTGCACCATCCTTCGCCGGTATTCTCGCGTTGA
>Ga0164296_1001035_pt1 | contig 31009 bp, 27 predicted proteins | sample GEODES057metaG_FD_113533 | JGI IMG/M metagenome (GOLD analysis project Ga0164296, IMG submission 113533) | Dystrophic lake water microbial communities from Trout Bog Lake, Wisconsin, USA - GEODES057 metaG | ecosystem: Environmental > Aquatic > Freshwater > Lake | place: USA: Trout Bog Lake...
CGCGACTTGATCGGCTACTCCGTCGGCACCTTGGGCATTCACCGCCTGGGTCTGTTCATGGCGCTGGCTGGGGTCTGGTTCGGCATCGTTTGTATCGTGGTGAGTGGCCCCTTCTGGACAGGCGCTTGGCCTGAGTGGTGGGGCTGGTGGCTCAACATGCCCATTTGGCGCACTTGATGGCTAGCAGAGGAAATTGAAATGGCCCAATACCAAAATCTTTTTACATCCGTTCAGCCTGTCGGCCCCTTGCATGACGGCGTCGCCCTGCCCCAGGGCGATGACAAACGCTTAGGTCAACCGTTTCTGTTGCACCTGCTGGGTCGCATCGGCAACGCCCAAATCGGACCCGTTTATTTGGGGACCTTGGGTTTGGCGTCCCTGATCTTCGGCATCGCCGCCTTCAACATCATTGGCTTCAACATGTTGGCGTCGGTGGATTGGAACCCCATCCAACTGATTCGACAGTTGTTTTGGCTGGCACTCGAGCCACCGGCCCCGGCCTATGGCTTGAGCTTCCCCCCTTTGGCCAAGGGCGGTTGGTGGCTGATTGTCGGCTTGATGCTGACGGCTTCCATTTTGTTGTGGTGGGCTCGCACCTACCGCCGTGCCCGCCAATTGGGTCTGGGTACCCACGTGGCTTGGGCGTTTGCAGCGGCGATTTGGCTCTATCTGGTTTGCGGTTTTTTCCGTCCCATCATGATGGGCAGTTGGTCTGAGGCGGTGCCTTTTGGCATCTTCCCGCACCTGGACTGGGTGTCGGCCCTCTCTCTGCGTTACGGTAACTTGTTCTACAACCCGTTCCATGCGCTGTCGATCGTGTTTTTGTACGGATCGGTGTTGCTGTTTGCCATGCACGGCGCGACCATTTTGGCGGTCAGTCGGTACGGCGGTGAGCGTGAAATTGAACAAATTGTCGACCGAGGCACTGCCTCTGAAAGAGCGGCCTTGTTCTGGCGTTGGACCATGGGCTTTAACGCCACGATGGAGTCCATCCACCGCTGGGCCTGGTGGTTTGCAGTGCTCTGTCCTTTGGTGGGCGGCATTGGCATCTTGCTGACCGGCACCGTCGTTGACAACTGGTACCTGTGGTCAGTCAAACACCACGTCGTCCCCGCCTATCCCTTGGGCAACCCCATCGTGGTGGACCCAGCACTTGTGGGAGTGAAACCATGAAGAATGTGATCAAAACAATGCTGTGTCTGGGCGCTGCGCTGCTGCTCTCAGGCTGTGAGAGACCGCCGATTGCCACCGTGCAAACCGGCTACCGCGGCACCGGGATGGAGCAGGTTTACAACCCGCGCACCTTGGCACAACAGGCCCCGCTGAATCAGGCCCCCGTGGCCCCTGAAGCCGCTTCGGCGGACGGCCCCAAGGCCAAAGACGTCTACAAAAATGTGCAGGTGTTGGGCGACTTGAGCGTTGGCCAATTTGCCCGCCACATGACCTCCATTGCGCAATGGGTGGCGCCCGATGTCGGCTGTTCTTATTGCCACAACCCGCAAGACTTTGCCGATGACAGCAAGTACACCAAGGTGGTGGCGCGCCGCATGATCCAAATGACGCAGCACGTCAATCAAGATTGGAAAGCGCACGTTTCAGAGACCGGCGTGACCTGCTACACCTGCCACCGCGGTAACCACATTCCAAAAAATGTGTGGACAGCGCCAAAAGACCGCAAATACGCGAGCAGTTTGTTGGGCGATTTGGCGGGTCAAAACTTGGCCTCTAAAGAAGCCGGCTTGACGTCGCTGCCCTTCGATCCTTTTTCGTCGTATTTGCTGGACAACAAAGCGATTCGCGTCAACGGACAAGAAGCCATGGCCGGTGTGGGCGCCTATGCCAACCGCGCGTCTTTGAAACAGACGGAGCATACCTACTCGCTGATGGTGCACATGTCGGAATCATTGGGCGTGAATTGCACCTATTGCCACAACACCCGAAACTTCGCATCGTGGGAAGAATCTCGGCCCCAGCGTGTCACTGCGTGGCACGGCATTCGGATGGCGCGTGACTTGAACAACGAGTACATGACGCCGCTGACCAGCCAATTCCCCACTGAGCGACTCGGGCCCCACGGCGATGTCGCCAAGGTCAATTGCAGCACTTGCCACCAAGGCGCCTTCAAGCCTTTGTATGGGGCTGCCATGGCCAAGGATTTTCCAGAATTGTTGACGCTAGCAAAGCCTTAAGCTTTGCACCTCATAAGGCCTGTCACTGCCAAGGGACAGGCCTTTTTTTTAGAATCAATTCCATGCCCCAGCCCCTGTTGACCCAAGGCCAAGCTCAAACGGGGGTTCTTTTGTTGGCCGACATTGCCGCCGAATTTCGACTTTGGGGCTGGTCACGCATCGTCAAAGGGCCCTCGGCACTTCAGCACTTAAGCGGCCTCGTGTTTGCCAAAGTGCTGGGCAGCGGCCACGAGGGTGGCTTTGGCCTGCGACCCAGCGTCTCACGCCAGGGCTTGCTGCTTTGGTTTGAAACGCCGCAACAGGCCGAAGACTTCATGACCCGTTCTCAGGTGGTCAAAGACTATCAAGAAAGATCAAGGGAGTTCTGCCTGATGGCGCTCAAAACTTGGTCGTCCCGAGGCCGTTGGGATCAAAAGTCGTTGGAGGTCACCACCCCTGCCCCTGTTCATGGACCGGTCGCGGCTTTGACGCGGGCCTCTATCAAATTCACCAAAGCCCGTGCTTTCTGGCAATTCGCGCCGGCCTCGCAGAATGCCTTGTCTCACGCTCAAGGTTGCCAATTGGCGGTGGGTTTGGGTGAAGCACCGTACTTGAGGCAAGCCACTTTCAGTATCTGGGACAGCGTTGCCGACATGGATGCCTATGCCCGATCTGGCGCGCATTTACAGGCCATTCAAGCGGCCCAGAATGAGGGCTATTTTTCTGAATCCCTGTTTGCGCGGTTTGTTCCCCTTCAGGTGCAAGGCCAATGGCAAGGCAAGGTGTATGGCTAAAGTCGTGGTGGTGGGCGCTGGCATCGGCGGCTTGGTCAGTGCCTTGGTGTTGGCGCACCACGGGTGTGAGGTGACCTTGATAGAGAGTGCACAAGCGCCGGGCGGCAAGATCAGACAGGTGTCTGTCGACGGGGTCGGTGTCGACTCCGGGCCCACCGTTTTCACCATGCGCTGGGTATTTGAACAAATGCTGGCTGAGTTGGGCACCTCGTTGTCGGACATCTTGACGCTGGAACCCTTGTCCATCTTGGCCCGCCACGCCTGGGACCAAAGCGAGCAACGGTTGGATTTGTTTGCCGACACCGCCCAAACTGCCGACGCCATTGGCCAGTTCAGCAGTCCCCAAGAGGCCCGTCGCTTTTTGGTTTTCTGCCAAGAGGCCAAGCGCTTGTACGAAACGCTCGAGCGCCCTTACATCCGCAGCGAGCGCCCCACCATGACCAGCATGGTGAACGACCTGGGTTGGAAAGGCCTGCTGAACCTCAGCCGCTTGGGGCCTTTCGCCAATCTTTGGCAAAGCCTGGGGCGCCATTTTCACGACCCGAGGTTGCAGCAACTGTTTGGTCGTTACGCCACTTACTGCGGCTCATCGCCTTGGTCAGCACCGGCCACCTTGATGTTGGTGGCCCAAGTGGAATTGGCGGGTGTTTGGTCGGTGCACGGGGGCATGAAAGAAATCGCCAACGCCTTGGCCCGTCTGGGGGTGCAACGCGGTGTAAAGGCGCGGTATGGTCAACGTTGCCAAAAAATTCTGACCCAAAGCGGCCGCGTCACTGGCGTGCAACTCGACACCGGCGAGGTGATTGAGGCCCCTTATGTGGTTTTCAACGGCGATGTCAATGCCTTGGCCGACAGCCTCAATCAGAACCACAATCAAAGCCGGTCCCCCCCAAAAAATCAAAATTTAGAGCGTCAAAAGCGATCACTCTCTGCCTTCACTTGGTCGCTCCACGCCAAAGCCAATGGCTTTCCCTTGGTGCGGCACAATGTTTTTTTCAACCAAGATTACCGGCGAGAGTTTGACGATATTTTTCAGCGCCGCCAACTGCCGTCGCAAGGCACCGTTTACGTCTGCGCGCAAGACCGAACAGACCACGGGCTTGCCCATGATGACCAGCAAGACCCTAAAAACCAGCTAGCCATTAGGGAGCGCCTGTTCTGTTTGGTCAATGCCCCCGCCGACGGCGACGTGCATTCTTTTAGTTCCTCGGAGATACAAGCATGCGAATCCAGCAGCCTGGCCTTGATGCGTCGATGTGGCCTGGACATCCAATTCGAAGCACACCAAGTGGTGCGGACCTTACCGCAGGACTTTGCGGGTCTGTTCCCGGCCAGCGGTGGGGCGCTGTATGGCCAAGCGACCCACGGCTGGATGTCGGCCTTTGCGCGTCCCTCGGCTCGCAGCCCCGTGACTGGCCTCTACACAGCGGGGGGCAGCGTGCATCCGGGGCCGGGCGTTCCGATGGCCGCCATGTCGGGTCGTTTGGCGGCCGCGACGCTGATGGCGGACCTCGGTTCGACCAAGCGGTCCCACCGGGTGGTTATCTCTGGTGGTACCTCGACGCGCTGAGCGACGACGGACAACACGGTTTGTCCATCATCGCCTTTGTCGGCAGTGTTTTTTCGCCTTACTACGCATGGGCCAGAAGGCGACAAGGCGGCGTGGCCGACCCCGAGCATTTTTGCGCCTTGAATGTGGCGCTGTATGGCCAAGGCCGCAAGCGCTGGACCATGACCGAACGCGGTCGACAGCACATCCAGCGCTCGGCCGCGCATTATCAAATTGGCCCCAGCAGCCTGCGCTGGGATGGCCAAGCCTTGACCATTGACATTGATGAAGTCAACATGCCCTTGCCGATGCCGGTGCGCGGCCGGGTGACGGTCCGCCCGCAAGGCCTCAGCCCCTTCGTCACCGCGCTGGATGCGGCGGGTCGACACCGATGGGGGCCACTCGCGGCTTGCTCTCGCATCGAGGTCGACATGCAGCATCCCCAATTGAATTGGCAAGGCCATGCGTATTGGGATTCAAACGAAGGCGATGAGCCGATCGAAAAAGGCTTCTCCGCCTGGGATTGGGCGCGGGCTGAAATGGCCAATGGCGACACCTCGGTCATCTATGACGTGAAGCCCTTGCAAGGACCTGATCGGGTCGTGGCGCGGCGTTTTTCTCCGGATGGCCAGAGCGCCCCCTTCTTGGCCCCGGATCAACACCCGTTGCCCCCTTCCGCTTGGCGAATTCAGCGGGCCATGTCCAGCGAAGCCCCGACGCTGCCCAGCGTCATCAGCACCTTGGAAGACACGCCTTTTTATGCCCGCTCTTTGCTCAAAGCCCAACTCATGGGCGAGCAAGTCACGGCCATTCATGAGTCCTTGGATGTGCCTCGCTTGGTCTCTTGGCCGGTGCGTTGCATGCTGCCATTCAAGATGCCCAGACGCTTCACACCGACTTGGTCACCATGAAATAAACAATCGGCAGCGGCAGCAGCGTGGCGATCGCCCCCGCGAGTTGCCAAATGCGAGACAGCCGCCAATAGGCCTCCCCGACTTCGGTGCTTTGGCGCAAGAGTTGGCGCTGTTTCAACTGAATGGGCACCAGGATGAAAAGCCAAATCAGACCCGAAAACAACAACAAGCCATAAGACCATTGAATCCAAGGGTGGCTGGCATGCCCGCCGAATTGCTCTGCCAAGTCGTGGCCGGTGTAGACCACCCCCAAAGAACCGAGCAAGGTGAAGACCCCGTCGGTGATCAACACCATGCGGTTGCTGAATTGAATGATGGCGTGGTTGTGGGTTCGCTCGGCCATCAAAGCCCAGACCCCACTGACGATGACGTTGCCTAAAAACAAGCACGCGCAGGCCAAATGAATGATCTTGAAATAAGCACCCATCAGAATTCAAACTCACTTATCGGTGGGTTCTTTCGCGTTGTTCCAAGCGGCCAAACAAATCGACCATCCACTCGACCCGCTCATCAAAGCTGCGGGCAGGTACTTTCCAAGGCTTGGTGGCGGTCAAAGGCGCGCGGTCTTGGACGACCATGTCGACCAAATATTGAATCGCCGGCACTGGACTGAGGGGAACCGCTGGTGAGGCGGGTGGTTTGATGGCGACCGAACTGGCCTTGGCAATCAAGGCCAACTTTCGAACGGTCGAAACCACGGTGCGTTTGTGCACCGAGTTCAAGCCCTCGCGCGCCAGTTGCTTGCCAATTTCTGCGTACACCAAACGCGCCGATTGAATGGCGGGCCGACACTCCCAAGGCAATTCAGCCAGACCAAATTCAGCGCGCCGGTAAAGCGCATCGGCCCTTAACAGCAGGCGTTGTGTGAAACCAGCCAAACGCGCATCGAAGGTCGGGTTGGCCAACCAGGCATCGGCGTCCATGCCAATTTCACGAAACCACGCCCGCGGAATGTAGAGGCGGCCATTTCGAGCGTCTTCCCCAATGTCTCGGGCAATGTTGGTGAGTTGCATCGCCACCCCCAATTCGCAAGCCCGGGCAATCGCAAATTCTCCCGAAGCGCCCATGATGATCGACATCATCGCCCCCACCGTGCCCGCCACCCTCGCCCCGTAAGCCTCAACGTCCGCCAAAGTTTCATAGCGACGGCCTTCGGAATCCCACAAAAAGCCATCCAACAAGGCTTCCAGCAAACCCATCGGGACGCCGTAGCGGTGCACCACCATCGTCAAGGCGCGGTCAGCGTCTTGCGGGCCGGGACGTCCTTGGTAAATGGCACTCAAACGGTCTCTCAAATCCTGCATGGCCTTTACGGGATCGCTGCCCATGTCGATGGCGTCATCGGCCAGGCGACAAAAAGCATAGAGCGCGGTCGCGGGCGGACGCAGTCGGGTGGGCAACAATTTTGAAGCCGCAAAGAAAGACTTGGACCCCCCGCGCATGAGCGCGGTACAGGCTTCTAAATCGTAGGTAAATGGGGGGGGTTTAGACGAAAGAGCGGGCATCAGGTACCACCTGTTCAAGCATTTTTGCGGACATCAATACACTCGGAACGCCCGCACCCGGTTGACTGCTGGCGCCCACCATGTACAAGCCGTCCACGTCTTCACTGCGGTTGTGTGGCCTGAACCAAGCGCTTTGGGTCAAGATGGGCTCCAGCCCGAAACCAGCCCCTCGGTAAGACCACAGGCGGTCTTGGAAATCTTGCGGGGTGGTGATTTTGGAAGACACCACATGCTGCTTCAAGTTCGGCAAAACACTGTCTTGCAAAACCGTGGCAATGGCGTCTCGATAGGTCTCTTGGACGGCGGCCCAATCGGTCTGGCTGCTCAAATTGGGCACCACCGACAAGACATAAAAACTGTCGCAGCCCGCAGGGGCCAAAGACGGATCGGTCGCCGTCGGCCGGTACAAATAAAGGCTGAAGTCTTTGGAAAGCGTGTGGTTTTTGAAAATGTCTTGCAACAGGCCTTGATACCGAGGCCCCAACACCATCATGTGATGAGGCACCTCGTGGTACTGGCGGTTGGTGCCGAAATACCAAACAAACAATCCCGATGAATATTGCCCTTTGGCGATCTTTCGATCGGTCCAATGTCGTCGGTGTTCAGGCGCCACCAAATGACGGTAGGTCCAGGCAGCGTCGCCGTTGCTGACCACGATGTCGGCTGGTAAATACTCCCCCGAGGCCAGCTCCACACCGCGCGCTCGACCGGCTTCGACTCGGATGCGGGTCACAGGGGCGTTGTAGCGGATCGGCACTTCGCGCTCCTCGAGCAATTTGACGAGTTCACGCACAATCGCCGTGGTGCCCCCCATCGCTGAATGGACGCCCCAGCGACGCTCCAGAGAATGAATCAAAGAATAAACACAGGTCACTGAAAACGGATTGCCCCCAATCAGCAAGGGGTGAAAGCTCATGACAATGCGCAGTTTGGGATGCCGTATGTGCTGCGCCACCAAGCTGTAAATCGATTGCCAGGCTTTCATCCTGACGAGCTTGGGCAGGGCCTTGGCGACATCGATCAGGCTTTCAAAGGGCACCATGCCCAATTCAACAAAGCCCAGCTGAAAACATTTTTCTGAGGCCTTGATTAAATTCTTAAACCCTTGAACATCCTCCGGGCTGAAACGCTCAATTTGCGCCAGCATTTCTTCGTCGTTGTTGCTGTAATCGAAATGCGTGCCGTCGTCAAAACGGATGCGGTAAAAGGGCGACATCAGGCGCAAATCAAGGTGGTCTTGGAGGCGCCGTCCACACAAGGTGAAGAGCTCTTCAATCAAATGCGGCAAGGTGATGATGGTGGGCCCAGCGTCGAAAGTGAAGCCGTCTTGTCGGTGCACATAAGCACGACCACCAGGCGCGTCCAGCTTTTCCAGAACCTGCACGCGGTAGCCCTTCACACTCAAGCGAATGGCCGCGGCAAGGCCCCCAAAACCGCTGCCAATGACGAGGGCCGTGGGCCCTTTAGATGGGGAGTGAGGGGTCATGTGAATCCAAATGGGGCAAGCCCAAAACAGGGTTCTGTGGCTTACGAAGGGCCCAGCGCCAAAGGGCGGTGGTGTCTAAAGGCAGGACCAACATGAAGTGCTCCAAAATGGCCAGCGCCAACAAAGACCCCACCAAGAGGGAACCCACCTTTTCAGCAGGTTGGGCCAAAGGGTGCTCGCCGGCCATCAAGATCCATTGCAAGCCAATGAAGGCCACCGTCACGGCGAAAGGGAAAAAAGCATTCATGCGACGGCGTTTGAAGAAGCTCTCCAAGTAGCGCATGTGGGCAGGCAAAAAGGCTTCGCTCAAATTGCGAACCCCCAAATACAAATTCAATTTCGCACTGGTGCGCATGATCCAGAGCACCAAATAGGTACTGGTTCCCACTTGATTGGCGGCGCGCCAGGTGATGGCCAAGATGAGCAAGCCAACGATGAGCAAGGCCAACTCATGCCAGAGCACGGCTTTGAACGACAGCCAAAAACGCGGCCAGCCCTGGCTGTTCGGCGGTAAAGGTGTTTTTTGCGGGCCCGTGATCCAACCCGTGAGAAAACTCAACTCATTCCATCCCCAAGCCAATAAGGCGCAGGTGAAAGCGCAATACGCACCCGTCACACTGGTTTGATCGGCCGTGTGGTGCAAGCCCACCAAAGCGCCCAAACCGAGCAAGGTCGAAAGTCCCCAACTCAAGGTCCCCGCCGATTTGGACATGTGATTCAACATGATCACAATGCCCGTGCTGAACCACCAAATAAAGATGGCAAATCCAATGGCGATCCAGGCTTCAGACATGGCTCATTACCAAGCCGGCACCATGCGAACTTGATCAGGCAACGCATGGTGATTGACAGGCAAAAAGTACAGCCGCGCAAAAGTAATCGCCCCCGAAGCCGCCCAGAAGCCTCGTTGAAGCAGGCCCACCAAACCACCGCGTTTTTTGGCCAAATCCATTTGTGTTTGAACCTGGAACAACTGCTTCAAACCCGCACGGAAAGCGGGGTTGTCGAGGTCCAGACTGACCGGAAAAACTTGCTTGGTAATGTCGTTGGTGATTTGAAAAACTTCGAAATCGTAGACCGATGAATCCAAGCCCATTTCTTCATGAAGCATCGGACGCGAATGGTCACGGACGTACATCGTGGCATAGACCGCCAACAAGAAAAAGCGGATCCAATACACATTGCCCCCCTTCAACAAGTGGGGCTGTGCCCGCATGATCAAGGCGAAGGACTCGCCATGGCGAAACTCGTCGTTGCACCAGCGCTCGAACCAGCGAAAGATGGGGTGAAAGCGCTTGTCGGGGTTCTTTTCCAATTGCCGGTAAATGCTGATGTAGCGCGCATAGCCAATTTTTTCAGACAAGTAAGTGGCGTAAAAAATGTACTTGGGTTTGAAGTAGGTGTAAGCCTTGGTTCGCTTCAAATTGCCCAGGTCAATGCCCAAACCAAAGTCTTTCAACGATTGGTTCAAAAAGCTGGCGTGACGGGATTCGTCTCTGGCCATGTAGCGCATCAATTGCTTGATGTCGGGGTTGTCGATGTTGCGGGCGATTTCGTTGTAGAGGATGCAACCGGAAAATTCAGAGGTCAACGAGGAAATCAAAAAATCCAGAAATTCCTGCCGCATGGCGGGGCTGACTTGTGAAAAACGCTGGGCGACTTCTTCGGCAAATTGAGCGTCGCGTTGAAAATGATCGTGGTTGTTGTCGCCCTCGTATTCCGACATCATCTGGTCCCACTCGGCACGGACGGCGGAAATGTCCAAGCGGTCCATCGCTGCAAAATCGGTGGTGTAAAAACGCGGACTCAGGAGCGTGCTTTGAACCGCTTTTTCAGAGGCTTTTTCGGCGCTGTCAATGGCTGCAATCGTGTTCATGAACAAAGTCCTGTTGACGGTTATATTTTTGAGGGCGTGGATTTATTCAGGCTGCATCGATAAGAAACGAGCAAACTGGTCTTTGTTGGTAGGGCCAAATGATTCCAAGTCCACGTGCTGTCCGGTGCTGGGGTCCAGCAAAGTGAGGCGCCCTTCTGTTCGGGCAATCAATTCGAAAGGGTCAGAAGGACCCAGGCCACGGGCATGTCGATCTCGGGTTAAGGCCCGCAAGGCGCCTCGCACAAAGCCTTGCTCTCCCTGTAAGACCGTCAAGGTGGCGCCTGAAACGCCGTCAACGACGCGAACGCCCCCATCGGCTTGGTCGAGAAAAACCAAGGAGCGTTGCTGAACCACCGCGGCGTTGAGCTGATCCGGTCCATTGCCGGTCAGTCGAACCAGCCCCACTGAAACCAAGGACAAGGCCAAGATGCCGCCGACCCAAAACAACACCCAGCGAGGAAACGTGTCCTTCGACGGTTTCGGTGAGCTTGGCGTCCACTGGCGAGAGGTCATGTCAGGCTGCCTTGCCACTGCGTCGCGTCTGGCGCTGGGGTTTCAATCTTCAATCCCCGCGGGGTTTTGACAGGCGATTGAAAATCCATGCCCGCGTTTGAAATCCAAGCGGCACTCAGTTGGGCGGCCACCTCGGCCACGTCGCCAATGGCACGCAAAGTGGGTTCGGGTTGGGTCAAACGCCAAGGCCGGACGCTGGGCCAAAGTTGAACCCAAGCAATTCGGTCTGAGCCTTTGAGCGCCAAAGTGATGTCACCCGCACCCGCCTCCAAAGCACGCACATCCGAGGCTTTGATTTGCTTCAAAGGCAAGTTGTAGGTCACGGTCAGCACAATCCCCAAGCGCATGACCACCCGTTTGTTGGTCAAGGTGTAAACCGTTGTCTGGGCGGTCATCCAAGCCAAGGTCCAGACCCCCAACAAGGCCATCACCGCCAAAGGTGCAATCCATTTAATGCCTTGCAGGACGGCCACCAGGCCGGCGCCCTGCTCCAACGCAGGCCATGCACAGGCCAAGATCAACGCAGAAAAATAAAAAATCAATTTTCTGAAATGAAATGCAGAGGTCAGCAACACGCCCACACGGGGTGAGCCTTGCCAAAGAATGGCTTCATCCGCCGGGAGTCGCTCCGGCAAACCGAATTGGGGCTCAAACTCATGTTCGTGACCACGGTTTTCGATGGGCATGTTAAGACCTCACACTTCGAATTTAAATAAGGGGCTCGCTGCGTTTGATGTCCGCATACAAAGTGCCGCCACCGTAATAGGCGCTGATTTTTTCTTCTTCCAGCTTGGTGACTTGGTCGGGGTTCTTCAAAGCGGGAACACCCGAAAAGTGGCGTGCGTAAATCGCATGGACTTCGACCTGATTGCGGCGAATCAAGGCAAACGACATCGGCAACAAGGCGTTGTGGCCGTTGCCGGTATCGACTTCCAAGTAACGGAACATCATCTCGGCCGAGTCAATCCAAATGTCCTTCACCGTGCCGCCTTGTTTGCCGTCACCGGCCATCACAGGCAGTCCACGTGGGTCCACATCCTGCGGGGCCACGCTGTAGCTGTTGGCCTTGCGCAAAGGTTGAATCAGCAGGTCGCCGTGGCTGGTGCGCTCTGGCACGTCTTCGCGGCTGGCATAAGCACCGGCGCCAATCGCTGCGCGCATGGCGTCGCCGCGCGGCTCCAAGGGCGCACCCGAAGTGCTGCTCGTGGGCACGCCTTGGTAAGCAGGCTCTTGGCGATTCAAGTCAGGCACGGTGACGCTGTGACCGCCTTCCAGCAGAAAGGTTTTGGGCGCCGGAATGGGAAAACCCTTGACCACGACCCGGCCATTGCTGCTCGACTCCATGGGATAGCCTTCGCGGTGATTCTCCTGAGCCAAGTAATAAATCAGGCCCGCGAAAAATATCCAGAATGCGTAAAGCAGCAATTGGGCCACATCAATATAGCCTGTGATATTTCCAATGGTGTGCATAGCAACTTCTCCTTTGTTCAAAAAATGCGAGACTCGACCAAGCCGAGTGGGTGGGGGACTTCAGACAACAACGCGTGACGGCGGTTAACCAGGGGGCCAATTGAAATGAGGGTCAAAAACAAGAACAACATTTCAAGGTGATAAACCATGCTGTAACCCACCGAAGGGTCGCTGAGGGCCGGTCCGAGTGCCCCTTGTACCGACAGATGGGTCACGACGTCTCGGAAAACCCCACCAAAGACCATGGCCGTGCCGGCCGCTGCCGATTGAACTGCGCCCCAGACGCCCAAGGCCAAACCAACGTAGGCCTTTTCCATCCGCATGGCGGTGAACAGGGTGCCCACCGCAAAGACGCCGCCGCCAAAACCAATGCCCAAGGCACCCAGCCTGAACAGCCAGCCTGCGTCCAGTGGGGCCGAAAAAATGACCGCCGAAAACGCGGGCAAACCGGCCAAAGTGCCGTAAGCCGCCAAGCGCATGGCATCGATGCCTTTGGCCAGTTTGAGGCCGGAAAAATAAAAACCCAATAACCCCCCAGCGGCCAACATGCCCGTCAGGGCGCTGGTAGAACCCACGCTGAGTTTCAAAATTTCACCGCCGTAGGGCTCCAGCACGATGTCTTGCATGTTGAAAGCCAAGGTACCCAGCGCGGTGGCCCACATGAAGCGGCGCGACGTCGGCAATTGAATGAAATCGGTCCAAACCGATTGAAAAGACCGAACCGCTTGGCCTTTGAATTCGGCCACGCGTTGCGGGTTTCTGGCCTCTTGTTTCCAGAGCGAAATGCCATTGATCACCAACACCACCAAGGCGGTGCCTTGAACGACTTGCACCAACAACTCGGGCGTGAAATGGGCCAAGAGCAAGCTAAAAATCACACTGCCGCTGACGGCACCCAACAGCAGCATGGTGTACAAAAGCGCGACCACGCGGGGCTGGGTCTCCTCACTGGCTTGGTCCGTGGCCAAAGCCAAAACCGCTGTTTGAGAAGTTTGAAGACCGGCCCCCACCAACAAGAAGGCCATCGCCGCAGCGCCCTGCCCGACCCAATTCGGGACAGGCACTTGACCGTGGCCCGACAAAACCAAAAGGGCAAAAGGCATCACCGCCAAGCCCAAAAATTGAATCAGCGTACCGCCCCACATGTAGGGAATTCGGCGCCAACCCAGCGCCGAGCGGTGCACATCGGACTGATAACCCGTCACCGCCCGCAACGGGGCGACCAACAAGGGCAGCGCCAGCATCATCGAGACCAACCAAGCCGGAACACCCAGCTCCACGATCATGACGCGGTTCAGGGTGCCGATCATCAAGGCCGTGGTGATGCCCATGGTGAACTTGAAAAGTGACAAACGCAACAACCTGGGCAGCGGCAAACCGACACTCGACACGTCGGCAAAAGGCAACAACCCTGAGGGCACCTTTTTCGCGTATTTCGTGAAGGTTTTGGCTCTCATGCGCGAATCCACTCCATGGCTTGTGATTTGTAAAAGCCACTGGATACACGCTGTGTCCTGGCACTGTGCCAATCGGACAATTGATGCTGCTGCGCCATGAGCTGGATGAGCTTGCTCTCAGACATGGGCTCCAGCCACGGGGCGCGGTCCCCTCGGGGGAAAAGTCGCCCAATGGAAATCATCGCCGCCAATAAAGGCGTCCGTGGGGCGAAGGTAAAGGCCATCGAACGGCGGGTTCGTTCAGCCAAGGTCGCCAGGGCTTTGACGGCGTCTTCGGTTTGGTAATGAATGATGGAATCCATCGCCACCACATGGTCAAACGTTCCCAAGGCGGGGTCAAGCATGTCGCCGCTGTGAAAGTCAACCCGATGGGCGATGTGACTCGGAATTCTTTCGCGCGCCAAATCCACCAAGGTCGGCGACAAATCAATCGCCACCACCTGGGCCCCACGCAGCGCCGCTTCAACCGCCAAAGCACCGGTGCCGCAACCGGCATCCAAAATGCGTTTGCCGCGCAGGTCCTCGCCCAACCAAGACAACAAGGTGGCGCGCATCTGGTCTCTGCCAGCCCGAACGGTGGCACGAATGCGGCCCACTGGCGCATCTGAAGTCAACTTGGCCCAGGCGGCCACGGCGGTCCGGTCGAAGTAATCCTCGATTTGGCCGCGCCTTTGTTCGTAGGTGATGTCGCTCATAGAAATGGCCTCAATCAAAGCCCAACAGATCAAAAATATCGCGGTCCTTCATGGGAACCGCCGGCAAGGGGTCGGTGCCCAGCCACAAGGCCGCCGCCAAGCGCATGTATTCGTCTTGAACCGCTTTAACCGCCGGGGTCGCTTCGAGTTCAAACAGGGTGCTTTTTTGCAAACGGCTTTTGCGAATTTCATCCAGCATGGGAAAGTGCGCCATGGTTTTCAAACCGACCACCGCGTTGAATTTGTCAATTTGATCGGTGGCGTCGCTTCGATTGGCAATCACGCCGCCCAAACGAACGTTGTAATTTTTGGCCTTGGCCCCAATCGCTTGCACAATGCGGTTCATCGCAAAAATCGAATCAAAATCATTGGCGGTGACGATCAAGGCGCGGTCTGCGTGTTGCAAGGGGGCGGCAAAACCACCGCAAACCACGTCGCCCAGCACGTCAAAAATCACCACATCGGTGTCTTCGAGCAAATGGTGTTCCTTCAGCAACTTGACGGTTTGCCCGACCACATAACCACCGCAGCCCGTGCCAGCAGGCGGACCGCCGGCCTCCACGCACATCACGCCGTTGTAGCCCTTGAAAACAAAATCCTCCAACCTCAATTCTTCGGCATGGAAGTCCACGGCTTCCAACGCGTCGATGACGGTGGGCATTAGTTTTTTGGTCAAGGTGAACGTCGAATCGTGCTTGGGGTCGCACCCGATTTGAAGCACGCGTTTGCCCAATTTGCTGAAAGCCACCGACAAATTAGAGGACGTGGTGCTCTTGCCGATTCCGCCCTTGCCGTAAACAGCAAAGACCTTGGCCGTCCCAATTTTGACGCTGGGGTCCATTTGAAACTGAACACTCCCCTCGCCGTCGGCGCGGGAATTTCGTTGGATGCTTTGCACCGGAATGTGGGTGGTTTCAATCATGCGGGTTGGCCTTCCGTGATGCCTTCAAGACGGTCTTCAAGTTCCTCGCCCGCGCGGAGCAAGGCGTTTTGGGTTGCTTCATCGGGTTTCCAATAGTCGCGACGTGAGGCTTCGATCAAGCGGTTCACCAACTTGGCCGAAGAAGTGGGGTTGAGTTGCGCCATGCGTTCGCGCATGGCCGGGTCGAGCACGAAGGTTTGTGCCAACTGCTGATAAACCCAAGGCTGGACTTGGCCCGTCGTGGCCGACCAGCCCATGGTGTTGGTCAAGTGAACCTCAATTTGACGCACGCCCTCATAGCCATGCTGCAACATGCCTTCATGCCACTTGGGGTTCAGCATGCGGGTGCGGGTTTCAAGCGCCACCTGTTCGGTCAAACTGCGGACGACCCCATCGCCCTGGGTTTGATCGACGATGTAAACCGGCGGCACGGTCGCGTTTTCGCCGTGGCGTTCGTGTTTGGCTTGAAGCACCGCGCGGCTGATGCCACCCAAGGTATCGAAATAGGTGTCGATGCTGGTGACGCCCAATTCAACGGAGTCCAAGTTTTGGTAAGTCAATGAGACATCGGCCAAAACGCTTTGCAGCAACTTGTTGTTGCGAACCGGCTTGCCGTCCAATCCAAAGGCAAAACCCTTGCGTGAAGTGAAGGCTTCTCCCAGTTCACTTTCTGCTTGCCAGGTTGAGCTGTCCACCAACAGGTTCACGTTCGCGCCATACGCGCCTTCGGTGTTGCCAAAGACCCGCAAGGAAGCGGCTTCCAAGTCGACGCCATGCTCATGCATATAGGCCAAGGCATGCTTCCTGATGAAGTTCATTTCAAGCGGTTCTTCGGCGCTGGCGGCCAAGAAACTCGCCTCTGCCAACAACTTGATTTGCATCGGCAACAAGTCTCGGAAAATGCCCGACAAGGTAATGACCACGTCGATGCGCGGGCGTTGTAAAACGGCCAAGGGCACCAATTGCGCGCCTGCCAAGCGGCCATAGGTATCAAAGCGCGGGCTCACCCCCATCAAGGCCAAGGCTTGCGACAGGGGGCCGCCCTCGGTCTTCAGGTTGTCGGAGCCCCACAAAACCATCGCGATCGACTCTGGCAAACCGGCGCCGTCTGCAGCGTAGCGTGCCAATAACTTGGCGGCTTGCTTTTGGCCATCGCGCACCGCAAAAGCAGTGGGCATTTTGAAGGGGTCGAGCCCATGCAAATTGCGACCCGTCGGCAAGACATCGGGGTTGTGCAAAAGGTCGCCGCCCGGGGCCGGCAACGCATAGCCCCCATCGAGCGCTTTGAGCAAGCCATTCAACTCGCTTTCTTGGTTCAACAAGACATTGGATTGCACCAACTGGTGCAGTGCCAGTCGTTGCTTTTCACTCAAGTGCTTGGCCGATTGATTCAAGCTCGACTCACTGACCCCGTCGACCAACTTTTCCAGTAAGGCGGGCTCGTCAATTTCCATGGCCAAGGCCATGGCTTTCAAAGTCGTCAGGCGTTGCGAGCGGGTGGGCAACTGGCCAATCACATGCAAGCCCTCCGGGATGAGGGTGTATTCAATTTCCAAGAGCTGTTCGATCAAGCCGTTGATCCAAGGCTCGACCACTTGCGCCTCGGGCGGAATGTCATCGGGCACTTTCATTTCCAGTGAAACTGAAAGCTGATGGATCATGGCCGCCACATCGTTGCGCTCTTCACTGACTTCATCGTCCAGAGCGCGCCAACGGTCCAGGGTTTGCCTCAAATCCATCAACTCTTTGTACAAACCCGAATCGGCAAAGGTGGGCGGCAAATAGCTGATCAAAGTCGCACTGCCTCTGCGTTTGGCAATCGCCCCTTCGGAGGGGTTGTTGGAGGCATAGAAGTAGAAGTTGGGTAAGTCCTGAATCATCCGATCTGGCCAACAATTCCCCGACAGGCCCGATTGTTTGCCTGGCATGAACTCCAACGCGCCGTGCGTACCGAAGTGCAGCACGGCATCGGCTGCAAATTCTTGCCGGAGATAGCGGTAAAAAGCGCTGAAGGCATGGGTGGGGGCAAAGCCCCCTTCAAACAACAAACGCATCGGGTCGCCCTCATAACCCATGCCCGGTTGAATGCACACCAAGGCTTGACCAAATTGAGCGCCTTGGATGAAAAGGCCTTGCCCATTGCTGAGTTGGCGCCCAGGGGCGGGCCCCCATTGGGACTCAATTTGTTTCAGCCAAGGTTCTTCTTGAATGTATTGGCGGGTAGAGATCAGTTGGTGCACATTGGCGTCAGCGCCGTAAACCGCTTTGTTGCCCACCAACACCTGGTCGCGAAGTGAGGCCACGTCGCGCGGCACCTCAATTTGATAGCCCTCATTGGCCAGCGTTTTCAGGGTGTTGAACAACGACTCAAAAACAGACAAATAGGCCGCCGTTCCCACGTTGCCACTGTTGGGAGGAAAGTTAAAAATAACCAGCGCGATTTTTCGGTCCTGCCGCGCTTTTAAGCGCAGTTGGATCTGCTTTTCAACCCGCAACGCCAACATGTCGGTGCGTTCTTCACAGGTGAACATGTCCTGTGACTTGTGGTCTTCGGTGAAGTGACAATTCCGATCACAGCCTCTGCATTCCGTGCCCGGCGCACCGGGTCGACCGCCGTAAACCATGGGAATCGTCGAGCCATCGAGTTCAGGAATGGCCACCATGATCGTGGTTTCGACCGGCAACAAACCACGTTGTGAGTTGCCCCATTGGTCCAACGGCTGAAACTCAACCGGATGGGCCGCGATGTAGGGCACATTCAATTGCGCCAAGACGGCTTCAGCCGCTTTGGCATCGTTGTAGGCGGGCCCGCCGACCAAAGAAAAACCAGTCAAAGAGACCAAGGCATCGATCTGCGAACGGCCGTCTTTGAGGTAGTAGTTTTCAATCGCCGGTCTGGCGTCCAAGCCACTCGCAAAGGCCGGGATCACTCGCAAGCCCCGTGCTTCCAAGGCTTCAATGACCGCGTCGTAATGCAAGGCATTGCCGGCCAGTAAATAGGAGCGAAGCAACAACAAACCCACGGCCGGTTTCTTTTCAGAATCCCCTGGCAATGCGGTCAAGGACTCGGTGATGCGGCCTTTGATTTTCGGGTGGTAAAGGCCGACCTCGGGGTACTCAATGGCGTCTTCAGGCGCCAATACATCGCGGTATTGCTTGCGATCGCCCTGCGCGTATTTGTTCACCAGCATCACCACCATGCTGGAGATGTTTTGCTCCGAACCCGCTAACCAATAACGCATCGTCAAAAAGAAGATTCGCAAGTCTTGGGCGGTTCCAGGTATGAAACGCAGCAATTTCGGCAGTCGTCGGAGCATGGCCATTTGCTTGGCGCCCTCCGACGAGCTGGCTGATTTTTCTTCGCTGTTGGTTTTGGCTTTCGGGCGCAGTTTTTTCAAAATCGCCATCAACCCCGTCGACTGCCCCCCCATGCTGAGCTTGCCCATGCGCGTCAATTGCATAACGGGAGGCGCAGACATGATGCACACCATCGCATCGCAATGATCGCGCCGGGCTTTCAGCGCTTCCAAGACGGGAAGGTAATGGTCTTCCATGAAAAGCATGGTGACAATCAGCAAATCGGCCCGTTCGATGTCGATCAAGCATTTCTTCAAGGCGGCGTCACTGGCCCGGTATTCACTGGCCGCATGCATGCGCAACTCCAGCCCACGCAGCGGCTTGGTCAGCTTGTCGGCAGACCGTTGCACCGAGCTCGACAGGTGCGTGTCCAGCGTCAGCATCACCACTTTCATGCGGGGCGACGCCTGACCGGACTCAGCGGCTGAAGTGGGCTTTGGCATCGTAGAGGGTGTCCACAGTGATGGTTGAAACGCCTTGGTCCAAGGCGTATTTCTCGGTGTTGCGTCGGGCTTTTCCTCTGACAAAGAAGGGGATTTTTCCCAGTTCTTTTTCAGCTTCAACACTCCAAGTGGCTTGGTTGGAAGCTTCTTTTGCGGCCAGCTGGGGCGGAACTTCAGCGGCAGCGCTGTGTCCGCTCCCCAAGTGCGACGGGGCTGCCCCTGCATGGAACTCGAAGTCTTGGCGGAACATGCCGAGCAAATGCTCTTCCAACCCCATCATCAAAGGGTGGACCCAGGTGTCAAAAATGACATTCGCCCCCTCAAAACCCATTTGAGGCGCATACCGAGCGGGAAAATCTTGCACATGAACAGGCGCAGAAATCACGGCACAGGGAATCCCTTGCCTTTTGGCAATGTGGCGTTCCATTTGGGTCCCCAAGATCAACTCGGGTTGCAGTTGGCTGATTTGTTCCTCGACCGCCAGGTAATCGTCGGTGATGAGGGCCTCCAATCCATAGGACTTGGCGCATTCCCTCACTTCTCTTGCAAACTCACGGCTGTAGGTGCCCAAACCAACCACCTCGAAGCCCATTTCTTGGCTGGCAATGCGGGCGGCGCAGACCACATGGGTGGCATCGCCAAACAAATAAACGCGCTTGCCGGTGAGGTAAGTGGAGTCGACTGATTGGGCGTACCAACGGGCATTCGCCGACAGGTGTTCTGCTGACGGCACGGGCACTTGCGCCAGCGCACACACTTCTTGAACGAAGTCCCGGGTGGCGTTGAAGCCCAAGGGCACCTGTTTGGTGAACGGTTGACCGAATTCTCTGGCCAACCACGACGCGGTGGTCATGCCGATTTCAGGGTAAAGCACCACATTGAAATCGGCTTGCGCTAATTTCTCGATGTCGGCCACGCTCGCATTCAAAGGCGCCACCACCGACACTTCAATGCCCAAAGAATCCAGCAGTTGGCTGATTTCTTTGACGTCGTCGCGGTGCCTAAAACCCAAGGCAGTGGGGCCCAACAAGTTGCAAGTGGGTCTGGGTCTGGGTCTGGGTCTGGCTTCGGTGGGCTGCGGTGTGGGCTTCTTCACCAAACGCCGGCACAGTTGGTAGAAGGTTTCGCTGGCGCCCCAGTTTTCTTTACGCTGGTAAGAAGGCAACTCCAAGGGCACGACGGGGATGGGCAAATTCAGGGCTTGCGCCAAGCCGCCCGGGTCGTCCTGAATCAGCTCAGCGGTACAAGACGATCCGACCAACAAGGCGGCGGGCTGAAACCGCTCGATGGCCAGGCGAGCCGCGTCTTTGAACAACTCGGCGGTGTCACCACCCAAATCGCGGGCTTGAAAAGTGGTGTAAGTCACCGGCGGGCGCTTGGGCAGTCGCTCGATCATGGTGAACAACAAGTCCGCGTAGGTGTCGCCTTGCGGCGCGTGCAAGACATAGTGAACGTCCTGCATGGCCGTGGCGATGCGCATGGCGCCTACATGGGGCGGTCCTTCGTAGGTCCAAAGTGTGAGTTGCATCGTCTTTCCTAGGCGGCCAGTTTTTGGCGACGACGCAAGGGGCGGCTGAACAAGCCCGCGAGGTCAGCCGCTTGCTCATAGCCCTGGATGGGGGTGAAGACCAATTCAATCGCCCATTTGGTGGTGATGCCCTGGGCCTCCAAGGGGTTTGCCAAGCCCAAGCCGCAAACCACCATGTCGGGGTGGTCTTGCAGACAACGATCGAGTTGCCTGTCGACGTCCTGGCCTTCGCTGATGCGGGTGCCGCTCGGCAACCAAGCCAGTTCAGGCGCCATCAATTGGCGGTGCAGATAAGGGGTCCCCACTTCGACCAAGTGCATGCCCAGTTCGCGGTTGAGGAAACGAGCCAATGGAATTTCCAACTGCGAATCGGGGAAAAAGAAAATGGTTTTGTTCTGCAATTGGGAGCGATGCACCGCCAAGGCTTTTTCTGCACGCTGACGCGGGCCCGCCGTGACTCGGTCAAAGTCCGCTTGCGACACGCCGAACTGGCGGGCGGCGGCTTGCAGCCACGCCGTGGTGCCCTCGAGCCCCAAGGGGAACGGCGCCGCCAAATGCCGCGCACCGCGGTCTTGCAACAACTTGGCGGTATCGGCCAAAAAAGGCTGCGCCAGCAAGAAAGGCATGCCCGCCCGGAGGGTGGGCATCTTTTGGCTGTTGCGGGGTGGAAAAAAGTGAACCTCGATGCCCATTTGCGACAACAGGTGCCCCAGCTGGTCTTCGACCACGTCGGCCAAAGTGCCCACCACCAAAAGTTCATGCGGCGCTTTTGTCTCGCTATTTGGTTTCGCTGGTTTCGCTGGGTTCGTCGGGTGCGTTGGCAAGGTCGGGACCAAGGCCGCCAAACAGGCGTCTTCGCCTTGCGTGAAGGTGGTTTCGATGCCACTGCCCGAGTAATTCAGCACCCGAACTTGGGGGTGGTGAAGCTGGTTTTGTCTTTCAGCCGCCCGTGACAAATCGAGCTTGATGACCTCGGAAGGACATGAACCGACCAAAAACAAGAGGCGAATATCGGGGCGGCGTTGCAAGAGTTGGTTGACGACCCGGTCGAGTTCATCGTGCACATCGGCCAGACCCGCCAAATCGCGCTCATCGATGATGGCCGTGCCAAAGCGTGGTTCTGCAAAAATCATCACGCCGGCAGCCGACTGCATCAGGTGCGCGCAGGTGCGTGAGCCCACAATCAAGAAAAAAGCATCTTGTATTTTTCGATGCAACCAAATGATGCCCGTGAGGCCGCAAAACACTTCTCGTTGACCCCGCTCCACCAGGGGGACCACGTCGGTACAGCCAACCCCGGATTCCGCCCGAATGGGAATGACGGGGCTCATAGACTCACCTGCGGCTGGGCGCTGAGGGCGTTTTCAGCCGGTTTTTGCAACCGGGCCAGGCGCAATTTGCGGATGTATTGCGCCGCATTCACGGCGTAAGTGACGTAAGCCGCCAAAGCCAAGGTGAGCTGTTCCTCAGCCGACCAAAGGCCGTCCCACCAGACCCAGATGTAAGTCGTGTGCAGCGCCAACACCACCATGCTGACGACGTCTTCCCAGAAAAAAGCGGGCGCAAACAGGTATTGGCCAAACACCACTTTCTCCCAAATGGCGCCTGTGACCATGATCCCGTACAGCACGCCCGTTTTAATCACGACCGAAATCAAGGCCCAATCGGTGTGCGCGCCCGACTTGAGGCTGTTCAAAACCAAGCCCAGACTGACCAGAAACACACCGAATTGAACCGGCGCCAACACCCCCTGAACCAAGGTCCATTTCGTGTTGTCACGCCGAACGCGTTGCTCCGGCGTGTACAAAACAGAAGAAAAGGTGGGTTGCATAAAGCCTTTGACGACCAAGTATTGAGCCCACTCTAAATAGCCCAAGCTCAAGTGTCAATATAAATTGACATTATTTTATGTATTTTAGGGTTTACACTTAATCGGCGAATTTCCAAATTGACACACACTAGCGTCGTCAATTGGGAGAGCCCGCGTGCTTCGTTTGAAATTTCTAAAAACGGAATTGAAAATCAACGCCCCTTGGAAAGAAGGGGCGCCGTTAACCACGATCAAAAAACTCATCGGGGCCAAAACCCGGTTGGTGGGCGGTACGCGCTTCGTGAAAGACTGCGTCCTGGACCCATCCCAGGTGGAATTGCTCGCCAACGCCAGCCTGAGGGGCTTGGACGAATGCAAAAAAGTGGTGGTTGGCTGGCAACGTCAAGGCCAAAGTCTGGCGGACATCTACTTGAACGGCATCGCCCCCTGCGCCCGTTTACTGGGATGCCAATGGGCCTCGGATGAGTTGAGCTTTGTCGACTGCCACTTGGCCAACGCCAAGCTACAGCAACTTTTGTATGAGTTCAGCGATGAGTTCTTGTCGGAAGGCAACGGCGCAAAAACCGAGGGGAGCGTGTTGTTGATGACCGAACCGGGCAGTCAACATGGACTCGGTGTCTTCATGCTGAGCGAGTTTTTTAAACAAGCGGGTTGGCAAGTTACTTTGGCGCACCCGCAGGACCTGCGCGCCTTCAGTGACCTTTTGACCTCAGACTGGTTTGACGCCATTGGCCTGTCGATCTCGACGGACCGGCATTTGGAACTGCTGTCTCAAACTTGGCCCCACATGAGGAGGGGCGTGGCCAACCCCGAAGCGTTGTTTTTCGTGGGTGGCCCCATGGCGGCGTTGGCGCCCGAAAAATTAAATTGGCCTGGGGCCCTTGTTTTCGATCTGGACGCGCAAAAAACGGTGGCCAGTTTGATGACCCACATGGGCCGATTTGATTGAGCCTTTTGTTACATCTATGCCCAGTATTAATTACAATAACAAACGTATACTTTGCTTGAAATCAGACCCCTTCTCCACCAATAGCACCACGCCATCGGCCCCTTTGTGAACATCGATAGCCTTGCTTCTACCAACCTCTCACAGCTGTTAGGGGCGGTTTCAGACTTGACCTTGATGATTGACCCTCAAGGCTTGGTGGAGGATGTGTCAACCGGACAAGACATGCTGGCTTCGCTGGGTTGCCTGAATTGGGTGGGCAAACCTTGGGTGGACACCGTCACCACCGAGAGCAAAAGCAAAATTCTGGATTTGCTTCAGGCCAAGCCGGATGCCCCCCAGTTGTTGTGGCGGCACGTCAACCACCCGACCCCGTCCGGCGAAGAAGCCGCTATTCAATACATCACCCTGGCCTTGCCCACCGGCAAACTGGTGGCTGTGGGCCGAAGCCTCCACCGGCTGACCGAGCTGCAAAAGCGCTTGGTCGAGACCCAACAGTCGGTGGAGCGCGATTATTTGCGCTTGCGTCACATCGAAGCGCGTTATCGAATTTTGTTTGAAACCGCGCCTGAGGCCATTTTGATGGTCGACGCCAACGCTTACCGCGTCCTTGAAAACAACGCCGGTGCCCAGGCGCTTGTCAAAGACGCGGGCAAGCGGTTTGTTGGCAAGGATTTTCGAGACCTGTTCGAGGCGGAAAGCCGCAGCGAAGTTGAGTTTCTCTTGCGCACCGCGCTGGCCACGGGGCGCATTGAGATTTGTGCCGTCAAGCTGATGGGCTCGGCGGCTTTATTGACTTTGTCGGTTTGTGTTTTCCGTCAGGAAGGCGGCGCCCAGTTCTTGGCCCGCTTGACCCCGCGCGAATCTCAACCCCTGAACGGCGCCGATTGGGCGTCGTCAACGGTTTTGGGCGAAGCCATGCGGCAGTTCCCCGACGGCTGGATTTTGACCGACACCGCAGGCGCGGTCCAAAGCGTGAATGAAGAGGGCATGGCCCTCTTGGGGCTGACCTCGTCGTCCCAAATCTTGGGGCAGTCTTTGGAGCGCTGGCTGTTGCGCGGCGCGGTGGATTGGGGGGTGTTGATCACCTCGCTCAAACAGCAAATTCCGGTTCGCAATTTTGCGACTGAGGTGCGGACCCAATCGGGCATGACCTTGCCAGTCGAGGTCTCTGCCGTCAATTTGTCGCGACCCGAGCCCCTTTATGCCTTCTTTGTGCGGGACATGGACCGCCGGCATCCTGCCCCGTCCTACGCCACGCCCTCCGCCCAGCCGGGGTACAACGAATTGTCGCAACTGGTGGGCCGCAAGCCCATCAAAGACATCGTGGGCGAAACGGTCGACAACGTCGAGCGCATCTGCATTGAAACCGCGCTCGAACTGACCCACAACAACCGCGCCTCGGCCGCCGAGATGCTGGGCCTGTCTCGGCAAAGCCTGTACGTCAAACTGAGGCGCTTTGGCATCCTCTCGGACCCCGAGTCCGACCCCCCTTTGTCATAATTTTCTGACTGTTATCGCCCATTAGTGTCAATCCTAGTTGACATTCGTGCATTCCCTCTCACAATGGGGGCATGGACTCCTCCGCGCTGGCCTTCCCCAATTCGCTCCGCAGACCCCGTTTGCGGACGGTGGCGGAGCTGCTCAAGCCCATCACTTGGTTCCCGCCCGTCTGGGCCTTTGCGTGCGGCGCCGTCGCCTCGGGCCAAAGTTTGACGGCCCATTGGGGCTTGATCTTGCTGGGCCTGGTGCTGACGGGGCCTTTGGTTTGCGCCAGCAGCCAGGCCGTGAACGATTGGTTTGACCGTCATGTCGACGCCATCAACGAACCGCATCGCCCGATTCCTTCGGGCCGCATGCCGGGTCGATGGGGCCTTTATATTGCGGTGTTGTGGACCGGCTTGTCTTTGCTTTGGGCCACGCTCATGGGTCCCTGGGGGTTTGCGGCCTGTGCCTTGGCGATTGTGTTGTCCTGGGCCTACAGCATGCCCCCAATCCGCTTGAAACAAAACGGCTGGTGGGGCAACGCCGCCTGCGCCCTCAGCTACGAGGGATTGGCGTGGCTGACCGGGACCGCCGTGATGCTGGGGGGCGACTGGCCTGGACAAAACACCGTGACCTTGGCCCTGCTTTACAGCTTCGGGGCGCACGGCATCATGACCTTGAACGACTTCAAGGCCATTGAAGGCGATCGCCAAATGGGCATCGCCTCTTTGCCGGTTCAATTGGGCGCGCACCGCGCGGCCCAAGTGGCCTGTTGGATGATGTGGCTGCCTCAAGCCGGGGTCGCCGTGTTGTTGTGGGCTTGGGATTTGCCTTGGCATTCAGCCGCCGTGTTCTTGCTGGGCTTGGCGCAGTGGCCCTTGATGAGGTCCTTTATCAAACAGCCCCTTGAAAAAGCCCTCTACGTCAGTGCCTTTGATGTGCCTTTGTTCGTCAGCGGCATGATGGTCAGCGCTTGGGGCTTGCGTCAACTCAACCTGATGGGGGTCTCATGAAACGTGGGTTCTTGGGCGGGCTTCAAATTTTGCGCCTCGGCTTGATTCAGGCGTGCATGGGCGCGGTGGTGGTGGTCGCTACGTCCACCTTGAACCGCATCATGGTGGTGGAATTGGCGCTGCCGGCCCTGCTGCCGGGCTGCTTGGTGACTTGGCACTACGGCATTCAGATGCTGCGCCCGCGCATGGGTTACGGCGCCGACAAAGGACGACGCAGCACGCCCTGGATGATGGGCGGCATGGTGGTGTTGGCGCTCGGGGGAACCCTGGCTGCTTGGTCGACGCTCTTGATGACCCATGAGGTGATCGAGGGCACCGCCGTGGCGTTCGTCGCCTACAGTTTGATTGGTTTGGGCGTGAGCGCTTGCGGCACCTCGCTGCTCACGCTCTTGGCCAAAGCCCTCCCCGACGAGAAACGCGCCCAAGGCGCCACGGTGGTCTGGCTCATGATGATCCTGGGCTTTGCGCTGACCGCGGGGGTGGTCGGCAAATTGATTGACCCTTACACCCCAGAGCGCTTGCTTCAAGTCTCGGCAGAACTCAGCGGGGTGGTCATCGCGATCACGGCTTTGAGTCTGTGGGGTTTGGAAAAAAACCGGCCAGAAAACAGCGCCGCCTTGTCGTCCATCCCGCCCGATTTCAGCCAAACCTTTCGAGAAGTTTGGGCGGATCCCAAAGCCAAGACCTTTACGGTATTTTTATTTCTCTCCATGCTCGCCTACAGCGCGCAAGAGTTGATCTTGGAGCCTTTCGCGGGCTCGGTTCACGGCATGCCGCCAGGCAAAACCTCGCAACTGTCCGCCTGGCAACACCTGGGGGTTTTGATGGGCATGCTGGCGGTCGCCGGCGCCAGTGCCCGCTGGGTTCGCGGTCGTTTGGGCAGCGTCCCCTCTTGGATGGTGGGCGGGTGCTTGCTTTCAGCCTTGGCCACGCTCGGACTGGCCGCCTCGGCCTGGGTCGAGACCCCCAGCGCCTGGCCGCTTCAAGCGAACATGATTTTTCTCGGCGTCGCCAACGGCGCTTTTTGCATCGCCGCGATTGCCACCATGATGCGTCTGGCCGGTGAAGGCGGCACAGGCCGAGAAGGCACGCGCATGGGGTTGTGGGGCGCCGCGCAAGCCGCCGCTTTTGGTCTGGGGGGCCTGGTCGGCACGGGCGTGAGTGATTTAGCCCATGCGCTCTTCAACGACGCGCACTTGGCCTCTGTCTTGGTTTTCACCTTTCAAGCCGGGGTTTTCTTAGCCGCCTCTCGAATTGCCCAACAAATTCGGCAAGGCGATGTCGGGCACACGTCACCCAGGGTGGGTCAAGTTGTTTTCTGGAAAGGACGGGCATCGTCATGAGTCAAACTGATTTTGATTTTGTGGTGGTCGGCGGTGGCCCCTCCGGCGCCACCGCCGCGCTAGAACTGGTCCAAGCGGGTTGGCGGGTCATGTTGTTGGACCGTCAGGGACGCCCCAAACCCTGCGGGGGCGCCATACCGCCCCGCTTGATCAAAGACTTTGACATCCCCGATCACTTGCTGGTGGCCAAGGTCACTTGCGCACGCATGATTTCCCCTTCTGACAACCGGGTGGATATGCACATCGACCAGGGATTTGTGGGCATGGTCGATCGGTGCGACTTTGATGAATTTTTACGCGCCCGTGCCGCGGCCTCCGGTGCGGAGCGGCGCCAGGGAATTTTTGAAGAAATCAAACGCGATGAATCTGGCACGCTGTGGGTCAGTTACACCACGTCCACCGGAAAATCTCACGCCCATGGCGATCTGCCCCGGCTCATCAAGGTCAGCACGCGCATGGTGATTGGCGCTGATGGGGCCAAATCGGAGGTGGCGAGGCACCACATTCCCAAGGCCGATCAAACCAAGTATGTGTTTGCGTACCACGAGATCATTCAAGCGCCCCTGGCCGATAAACAGCATGACGCTGAACGCTGTGACGTGTATTACCAAGGCCAGGTGTCGCCTGATTTTTATGGCTGGGTTTTCCCACATGGCAACACCATGAGCGTGGGCACGGGAAGCGCGGACAAAGGCTTCTCTTTGCGAAGCGCCACGGGCCACTTGCGGCGTTTGGCGGGTTTGGATGACTCCCCCACCTTGCGCCGTGAAGGCGCACCCATTCCGCTAAAACCCCTGCCCCATTGGGACAACGGGCGGGACATTCTGGTGATTGGCGACGCCGCCGGCGTGGTCGCGCCCTCTTCCGGCGAAGGCATTTACTACGCCATGGACTGCGCCCGAACGATGGCCAAGGCAGCCCATCAGGCCTTGATCAGCGGTGAGCCCAAACACCTCAAAAAAGGCCGCAAACAGTTCATGAAGCAACACGGCAAGGTGTTTTGGATTTTGGGCGTCATGCAGTATTTTTGGTACCAGAACGACCAACGCCGAGAAAAATTCGTCAAGATTTGCGAAGACCGCGACGTTCAAAGGCTCACCTTTGAGTCTTACATGAACAAACAATTGGCCAAAAAAGACCCCATGGCCCATGTGCGCATCTTTTTCAAGGACATGGCGCACTTGCTCGGGCTGGCCAGAACCTGAACCCCTCTGAAAACGGCCCTGTCACGCAGGACGCCTAACCTTCTAAGGGTTATGGAGGGTTGATACAAGTCAAACATTTATTTATAAATGGGGCTTTGTAGCGGATCGGCATGCCATTTTGCTGGCTTTGAAAAGCCCCGATCACCCATCCAGCTTGGCACGCTATAGCCCTCGAAGGATATTGCATGTCTCAAATCAGTGGCTCCGCCAGCTCAGCGCCCGATGGTCGCTCGGGCCAAGCCGCCAATGACGACTGCAAAGAATCGCTGTCTCAAACGATTGAAATTGGCCTCATCCACCGTTTGTTGAGTGCTCAGCTCAGTCCCGGCACCTTGGTGCCGGACCTGATGGAAGGCTTGAGCGACGAGCCCCTGCCAGAAACCGCCGAGTTCACCGAATGCTGCTTAAAGGGCGATGCCCACGGCGTGAACCGCATCGTGGACCACGTCTTGGCTCAGGGTTACCAACAAGACAAAATCTTTCTGGAGCTGATCACCCCCGCTGCGCGGCATTTGGGCGTGCTGTGGGAAAAAGACCTTTGCAGCTTCAGCGACGTCACTTGCGGTTTGGCCTTGATGCACCAAATTACCCACCGACTGGGTTACCGTCAGGTGGATGGTCCGATTGAAGGCGGCCAGTCGCAAAGTGTGTTGCTCACATGCGCCCCGGGATCTCAACATTTTTTAGGCTTGACCATCGTGGCCGATTTTTTCAGGCGCGAAGGCGCTTCGGTCATCCTTGAAATTTCATCCACCGAAGCCGAGTTGATGCGGGTCGTGGCGAATGAATGGTTTGATGTGTTGGGCCTGTCGATCGCGCTTGAATCGCAGTTGGCTGAGTTGCCCGCCTTGATTGAAAATTTAAGAAAAAAAGCGGGCAATCCCCAAATGAAAGTCATGCTGGGCGGGCCTGTCTTTACCCGCTTGACCTTCTCGGCCGATCAGTTAGGGGCCGATGCCATTTCAACCGACCCGGTTGAGGCGATCGCTTGGTTAAAGACCTTTGCGGCTAAAGACGGCCCAACGCCAACGCCCTGAGCAACAAAGTGGCGGTGCCAACAGGGTCTTCTTCATGGGCCAGATGGCCCAGCCCCGATTGCACCATCAGTTCGGCTTGCTGAACTCGCCGACAAAACTCGTCGGCCAACTTCGGCGGCACTGTTTTGTCGTTCGAACCGACCAACAGCGTGGTACGGTTTTTCAAGGAACTGATCGCGTTGGCCAAGGGATTGAGGTTCCAAGCCTCCATCATTTGCAGCACGCTGTGCACGTGTCCTGAGTGGCTGAACACCTTTTTGTAAAGGGCCAAGCCTTCGGCGTCGATTTGCGATCCCGTCTGTTTGATGAGCTTTGCCATCACCTCCGGTTGCGCACTCAATTTGGCGGTGGTCCAAGCGGAAAGGGGATTCAAGGCGGCCAGCTTGGCCAGGGGTTTAAAGACCCAAGGCGCCACACCAGGCAGCGGCAACCAAGCCGGGTTCAGCCCGATCAAATGAACCGCATGCAGTCGCTGCTTCAAAACCAAGTTGGCGGCAATCGCAGCCCCCGCAGAATGCCCAACGATGACTTGCGGCTGCCAATTCAATTGCAAAAGCAGCGCGCGCACGCCCTCGGTCATGCCGTCCAAGGAGAGGGAAAGAGGTTGAAGTTGAGGTTGAAGTTGAGGTTGGGTTTTTGCTTTGGGTTGGGCCTGCCCTTGGCGCGACCCTCTGTCCGTGAAGGCGTGCCCAGGCAAATCGGGGGCGACCACCTGAAAATACGGGCTCAGCAAAGGCATCAACCCACGCCAACTGAAACTCCCCGAGCCGGTGCCGTGCAACAACAACAAGCCAGGCCCCTGTCCGCAAGATTGGACATGCCACTGAATGCCCCCCGCTTTTACAAATTGGCTGTGCTGGGCCTGCGGCCAGTGCGGCTGATGCTCGCTCCAGGACATCGTGGGGTAGAAGCGGTCAAACATGTCAGGGGGTTTTTTGCCGCATATGGTCCATCGCCATCGCCATTCGTTGCGCTTGTAGGTGCGGCATGGGCAGGTAACTGCCGCCCAGATGTTGGGCGAATTGTTGCACCTGCGGGTCGGGCTGCAGCGAGGTGTCAATCCACAAGGCGCGGTGACCTGAAAGCCGCCACTGGGTCCCCCAAGTCAGCGCATCGCTGTGGGCCTGCGCCCGTCCACCGAGCCCTTTCAACGTCACATTGGCCCGGCCGTCGCTGAGCATCACCAGCATCGGCGTGACGCCTTGTCGATGCAGGCGATGGGCTTGCTCGCAGGCCATTTTCAGCGCCAACGCCAAAGGGGTTCCACCGCCGCCCGGTAACCCGGTCATGGCCCGCTTGGCCCGCACCAAAGAGCGCGTCATGGGCAACAACAATTGAGCGCTGCCCCCCCTGAAGGCCACGATGCACACGCTGTCGCGGCGTGAATAGGACTGCTGCAAAAGCAGTTCGACCGCGCCCTTGGCCTCGGCCAATCTTTGCAGCGCCGCCGAACCCGATGCATCCAAGGCCAA
>Ga0164296_1001041_pt1 | contig 30880 bp, 36 predicted proteins | sample GEODES057metaG_FD_113533 | JGI IMG/M metagenome (GOLD analysis project Ga0164296, IMG submission 113533) | Dystrophic lake water microbial communities from Trout Bog Lake, Wisconsin, USA - GEODES057 metaG | ecosystem: Environmental > Aquatic > Freshwater > Lake | place: USA: Trout Bog Lake...
AATATTATATAGTTTTAATTTTATAATTATTATAATTATTATAATATTATATAGTTTTAATTTTATAATTATATAATATTATATAATTATATATTATAATTATATAATATTATATAAACTATCCCAACTATCACAACTATCCCAACTATCCCAACTATCACAACTATCACAACTATCACTTCAAGAAAATATTTTCTGGGGGGACCCCCCTGGCCCATTTACATAAATGCACATAAATAAAATTAATTCATCAACTCACCCCCCCCTAAAAACGCTCACACACGCGCCCCTCCTGCCAGGAGAGTATTAGAGTGTGCTCATACAGTGTACAGACAAAGCATGGGGAGGAGGGATTCGTTAAGCGACTCGTCCGAGGAGGAGTACTGCTATCGGTGCGGCAGGCCAGGGCACTTTAAGGTGGACTGCTACGCGGTGACGCACAGGAACGGACACCCCCTGCCCGTGGAAAAGAGGAGGAGGATCACTCCACAGGGGGGCTCCCAGGCAGGGGTGTACGTGCTGAAAGACTCTAAAGGGAGGGTGTACGTGGGGAAGTCGGCCGACGTCAAACGGCGGGTGGAGGAGCACAAGAAAGGCAAGGGGACGACCTTCCTGGGGGAGGGGATCAGGCAGGCGGCCCCCCTCACCAAGGGGTCGACGGACGACCTGGAGTCGTGGGAGCGGAACGAGACGCTGGCGCAGATGCGCAGGCAGGGGGTGTCGCGGGTGCAGGGGTGGATGTTCACCGGGGAGGTGGACAGGGAGTGCGCGTTCCGGCACGTGTGCGAGAAGTTCGACCTGTGCCGCAAGTGCGGGAGGGCTGGGCACTTTATTGACCGGTGCAAGTTTGAGGCCAGGGCGGCGTGGGCCGTGTAGGAGTTCAGTGGTGGAGATCCATCAGAAATGTGCACAGCTTGAAAACCTGGGTGAAGATTTGGTCTTCTGGGAACCTGTTGGCAAAATGTATATATCGCCCTGGGCTGGGAAAGTGAAAACTCACACTTTCAATTCTGGATACCCGCCCGTTCCAAACATCTCCCCGCCTGACGTGCAAGTGACCGTGCCACCTCTCATCCCCCTGCCTGAGTACAAAGCGCTCGTCCAGTACTTGTGCACCATTTCGTGCAATGATGTCAGTGTAATCAGTGATGACTGTAATCGTAGTAGCAAATAGGCGAATAATCAAATCAATTCCTGGTATTTCAACGTATAAGGTGGTAACAGGGCACATCTCCTCTGATGCTCTACAGTATTCTGTCACAATTTTGTAACCATGCGCCACTGTCAATATTTTTGGATTTTTCTTCTGTTCCTCTGACATTGCTAAGAATGATTTTCTCTCCTCCCCCTGCCTGTTTAAATATGCGCGAGTGGGTGGCAGGTTAAGTGTTTATTGAACAGCTCAGGTGTGGCAAAGGATGTACCGCACGAAGCGGGCCACCGCCTCGGGGAGTTCGGCGCGCGGGTGGACATTCCTGCACGAGCGGTGCCTGGCCAATTCCGTGGAAAGGAACTCGGCGTTGATGAAGTCGTTGGGCAGTAATGTCACAAACAATCCAGTTTCATTTTCCGTGTCTGGGTCTTCAAACGTGAGCGTATGCACCGGAGTATCCGTGTGCATCATCAAAACCATGTCTTCCTCGATACGCGGAGTTTTATGGGTATTGACGTGAATGCACTTCACTTCATTGTGGATAAAAATGATGATGTGTTTCTCGTTTGGTGGTGCTTTCTTTATTGTTATCTTAATTTCTCCCTCTTTAAGACTCTCCACATAGTGCCATTCACAACCTGCGATAGTTTCGCGGACCTCCCGTACAATAGGCATTGCTAAAAAAGCGCGCTCGGCTACCCCTGCCTGCCTAAATATGTTCAGGGTGCGGGCTGTTCCTGAGCCGGCTCTTCGGGCTTGTCTTCAGCCTCCAGGGCCTTGAAGCGCTCCTCGAACTCGTCCATGGACTCGTCCTGGGGCTTGTCGAGGTACAGCCGGAGGAGGCGGAGGTACCGCTTGCGGTCGTCGTCCGGGGACGGGTCCTGGCTGAACAGGGCCAAATGCTTCTCAGCCTTGATCCTGTAGAGGCGCCGGAAGGCTGCATGCACGTCGATGAAGGCGTTTTGGAAGTCCGTGCAGTCCATGCCCAGGCTTTCCATCGCGACGCAGCTCATCTGGTGGGCTTTCAGGTTCCACTCAAACGTGTAAAATCGGTCGCGGAGGATGCCTCGCCTCTCCTGGATGTAGAGCAGCGCGAATTCCCGGGGGGTCATCGGCGGGGGTGGGGTGGGGTTTAAATAGACGGGTTTCTGCGACGGGGATCCGCATGCCCTGGACAGAAGAGCTGCTTTCCCGAGGCTGCGTTTTTGAGCCTTTCGACAGCCTCCCGGACGTCGTGTATGGCGTTGTCGACCTCCGTGTAGTCCCTGTTTTTAAGCTTGAGATTCTGGCAGACATCCTCGAAGAGATCGATGTTCTCGACGAGCCAGTTCATGTTGCGCTCGCCCTGGAAGTAGAGCCAGTCAATATGCTGTATGGTGTTGGGATTTGCGTACTCCCTGCGCCGGATGTGACCCATGCTGTGTAAAGATGGTTTTTGGGTTTTTATAGAGGAGTGCCCGCGCGCCCCGCCTGCCTGGCGAAATCGCCCGGCTGGGCGGGTATAAAAAGGTGGGCGCGGGCGGGGCGAGAATCATTTAACGATGTTCGGCAAAAGAACAAAACGGCGCGAACGAGAGGAAGCTGCCATGCGAAAGTTGGAGCGGTATGGCAGCAGGCAGGAGAACGACACCGAGGTGGAGTCCGGTATCAGGCTGGAAGTGGCGGAAGAGTTTCAGGATGCAGTGATTGAGCTGTACAGGATATGCGCGGAGAGGACATGCGGAACGGGGATGTTATTCGAGGAGTTGAACGCCACGTCGCTCAAGACAAAGCCACAGTATCCCAGGGAGTTTCCCAAATTCGTCCAGGGCATGGGGGACGACACGCATGCCTGGCTGCTGCAGAAGGTGGACGGGTTCCGGGGGCACGCGAAGATGAAAGAGGGCGCGATTCGGATCTACTCGGCCTCCAACACAGAGATCTGGGAGTTCCCGTTCAGGCTGGGCGGGGCGGTGCGCGGGAGCGGCTTCGAGTTCATCGGGGAGCTGTACCTGCAGGTGATGCACGGGGGCACGTGGGTGACGGTGAACCACTGGGGCATGACGCTGTTCCAGGCGTTCCTGAAGCGGCACCCAGAGGTCAAGGAGGTGCCCGAGTTCCGGCAGAAGTGGAGGGTGCGGTTCGGCGTGTTCTGGCTGCACGCGCTGGGAGGGAAGAACGGGTGCTGGTTCGTGCCGCCGCGGGGGGAGCCCCATCTGCTCCTGCGGGCGATGCTGGAGAAGGACGACGGGTCGCCCGTGGACCCCGACTTCCACCTGATCCGGGCCTACGGGCGGATTCTGAAGGAGGAGCGGGGCCTGACGTACCAGACCCGGGAGGCCGACGGGACGTTTGCGAGCGTGAGGGCGTTTCCCGACCCGCAGCAGCTGTACGAGTATCTGCTGAGGGACTGCGCGGACCGGAGGTGGGAGGGGGCGGTGGCCTACGACCGGAACCGGCCGTACGTTGCGAAACTGGAGTACGGCTATATGCGGCCCTCCAACCAGGTCAAGATCAAGGGCATTCCCGGGATCTTCATGTGCGCCAAGTTCCATTGCGAGAGGCGCGGGGGGGCGATCGAGGTGTACCAGATCTACGCGCTGGACGGCTCCGGCGAGGACCAGTACCTGCGGGCGTGCGGGAGGCTCAGGCTGAAGCACCAGACGGATGCAGTGAAGGCGGAGTTTGCGAGGATGGAGTTTTACAGGTTGGTGCAATACGACTTCATGACGCCGTACGGCCATATCCTGCCTGGCGATGCGCAGCGGATGCGCAAGATCTCCGCTGACTTTAACGACATCTCCCCCAACTATCAGTTGGTCGGCAACCGGGCCGTGTGGTTTGTGGAGGGCGACATGTCGAATGTCACGAGGATCCGGGACCTGCGCACCCCGTACTATGAGCAGTGGGCCAACGCCTACCGCTCCTTCAAGCAGGATCTGAGAACTTGGGAGAGAGTGGGCGGCTGGCTGGAGGAGGCCAAACAGCTGGCGGAGGAGGGAGAGGAATCGGCGGACGAAATGTTCTCCCTGATGAATGATCCGCTCGATGGGCCTATGGAAGATACCCCCCGCAGGCCCGCGATCCCGTCGCCGGACCCACCCAGGAATCCGCCCCCCTGCCCGGAAGAAACGCAGGTGTGGGAGGTCACTGGCAGGATGGAGCTGTCGCCCGAGGCCCAGACCCAGCGCATGTCGCCCCAGCCCGTGCCGGAGGACGCTTCGCCCGAGTCCAGGCCCCTGTCTCCACAGCACGCGCCTAATGATCCGATCTACAATGCTAGGTGGGAGGCGAAAAGACGAGTGGACGCCGCCATGGAGAGGATCAGGATGAATTATCTGAGGGACCGGAACCTCCCGAAACCAGTGTACAGGTACGCCTTCCTTGGGGAGGAGTACACCGTGCCGACGCAGCAGTACGAGGTCTATGAGCACCCGACAAGCCACGTGAAATACGTCCTTGAATGCATTGCTCATGCGCTGGAGGATCTGGCGATCTGTTTCACGGAATATCAAAAGACCATGGTCAGTATGAAGCGTGAGAGGTATGATGGGATGATGAACACGGCTCTCAAGAAGCTGATCGGGCTGCTCCTGGACGAGACGCTGGCCTTGAACCGCCCGGCCATGAACGAGCTCGCCGCGTTCGTGGGGTGGAAAATCATCCTGGTGGAGGACGACGAGTGGTTCAGGCTGGAGGGCGGGCGGCTCAGGCTGGGCTCGAAAGAGGTGAGGGAGCTCTTCAAGGCCTACCCGCTGGAGGAATTGGGCAGCTTCAAACGGACCGAGGAGGTGTATCGCAACCCCTCGGTCGCTATCAAGCGCACCACGGAGAGGATGGAGGCGGCTGTCCTCGGTCATTTCAAGTTCTCCCTTGAGCTCAACGAGCGCTACTTCCTGGAGAAGCTGCGCAGAAAGATGCATGAGCAGTATCATAACGGCAAGGACAAGGAGTTCGCGGAGGAGATCGCGGACGTGATTGGTCCCGCGCGGGCGGGGTACGGGCACACGGTGCGGGAGCGCTTCAGCTCGAAATACTGCAGCTTCCTCCTAAAGGAGCTGGTGCGCCTGCTCAACCTGGCGGACTCCAAGTACATGTTCGCGGAAGAGGTGCACAAGTGCATCGACCGCTATCTGCAGTAAAGCGCCGGTTTTTTCACTGCGGCTCGGTCGGGGCCATGGAGGGGGCACGGCCCTCCGCCGGCACATTGAGCAGTCGCCCGCGCTCGGTCGGGGTCAGGGAGCGGGTTCGTTCAGGGGTGAAGATTGTCGAAGCTGGAGAGGTCTGCCTGACCCGAGCGTCGGGCGGCTCGGGGGATGGGGATCTGTCTGGCATCTCAAGCGGCTCAACAGGATCCCACCTGTGCATGTAGATTTCCAGGCAACTATGGACAAAGTGCTCCAGGTGGTTTAGGGTGCCGCCCAAGTGCTCCAGGTGGTTTGGGGAGCGGTCTGCGTTGTGGGAGGGGTCATCACAAAAATCGAAACGCAAAAGATCGCGCTTGTGTGGGATGTCTGTCCTGTTTCCTTCTTTGTCAAGATACACACCATTAATGCCATGAAGTGTTGCATGGATAGTGAATGTTGTTATGTAGGGTTGAAAGAGATGAACCTGAGGAATATACACTCTCAATTTGGGGTACAGAGTGTCTCTGACCCACTCGATCACCACTTCTTTACCGTTGCCCACTCCAAATGACAAGGTTTCCGAACTGTTTACCACCTGCCTTCTAAGGGTTACTCCCTCCGTGTGTCTGTAGCGCTCAATCAGGCGTTCGAGCTGCACAGGGCGTGATTGTGTCATGTGTACGCATATGCTAGCGAGCGCGCGCTGGGGCTTAAATAGTTACGGGTGGGCAGCAACTGGGCGGCTTTATTACTCAAATCTTCGGGGGCCGCCCGCGCTTTGCGGGGACGGCTGCCTGGAGGGTCTGGATGTGGTACTCGAGGTTGGCGACGTTGTCGTAGTTGGCGTTGAACAGGTCGTTGTACTTTTCGGTCATCTGCTTGTGCATCTCAGCGTACTTGGCGTCCCGCTCGGCGACGGCTGCGGTGAGGTATGTCTTCTCGATGGCGAGGACCGCGTTGGCCTTGGCGAGATCTGTGGCGGCAGAGGCGAGCCCCTCTGCCTGGCAGAGCCTGGCCTCTGCGTCGCTGAGCCGGGCCTGGGTGATGGCGATGGTCTCGTCCTTGGCGGCGAGGAGGGCGCCGTTTTTGGCCTCGAGCAGGGCGAGGGCTTCGTCCCTGGCCTTGAGGTCCTCCTTGAGGCACGCGCGCTCCGTGGAGAGCACAGCCACCCGCCGCTCCGAGTCCTGGAGGCGCTGCTGCAATTCGCAGACCTGCCGCTCCAGGTCCAGGGCGCGCTGCTGGAAGGCCTCGTCCATCACGACGGTCACTTGGGGCGCCGGGGAGACGGACCGCCTGGCGCGCTTCACGCCGTCGGGGAGCACCTCGGGGGGGTCCACGAAGTCGATGTGGAGCTTCTTGTGGAGGCGGTCGACAGGGGAGCGCGCGAGTTTGGGGAGGGCCGCGTCCGAGGCGGCGTTGGCCTGGATCTCCGTGATCAGCGACGCGTCCCCTGCCAGGTAGCGCTGGATGATCTCGGCGAACTTCTGGCGCGTCTCCCTCGCGACCTTTCCCGGCAGCACCATGACCAGCTCGATGGCGTCCTGGAGGGTGATGAGCTTGGTGGGGTAGCCGCGGTGCAGCTGGCGCTCAATATACTTGGAAGGGTCAAAGACGTTGATGGGAATGTTACGCAGGTCCCTGGCAGAATCATGGCTGCTCTTTCCAGAGACAGCCATGGTGAGATCCACAGCATACAGAAGGTTATCAGTAGTCATCCTGACATGGGCGTTCTTGTCAGCTACAATTGAAGCAAAGGAGAAGGCCTGCATGGAAGCTGGACGGGTTTTGGCGGTACAATTAAATTTTGGTTTATAATAGGACTTGTTCTTTTTTGAATGAAAAAAAATGCTAGTCATTTTTTTTAAATGCAGACTTATCAATCAAATTTGACTCAGTGAATAGTGATGTCATTTGCCCCTCTCAGCCCTAAGGGGTAGATTCTGCCCCTCTCAGCCCTAAGGGGTAGATTCTGCCCCTCTCAGCCCTAAGGGGTAGATTCTGCCCCTCTCAGCCCTAAGGGGTAGATTCTGCCCCTCTCAGCCCTAGGGGGTAGATTCTGCCCCTCTCAGCCCTAAGAGTCAGAGAAATCTTCAGGTCAGTGAAATCCTACCTTTCCTACAGTGACTGATAAGATAATTTAATATGCACTTTCAAAAAGGCCCTGAAGGACTGCAATATTTTGAGCCAGCTCCATCTGATACTTGGCCATGATGTAGAGAGTGAAGTAGTTTTTGGCTTCTTCATCAGAGATTTTGAAGAACTCCCCCTCCTGCCTGGAACCAGCAAAGAAGGCGTGGGCAGCCTTCTCGTCCCTGTCGTTATCGAAGGTGGGAGCCACAGCAACTATGACGTGAGGGGCTGGAGCGCAGGAGGTGTTGAGCTGGGAGAGCCTGTTGGCTACGTTGACTGTCTTTCCAATCTTAATGAGGCCTGGGAAGGCTGGGGTCTTGGTGGCATAGACATAGGAAGTTGGGGGCATTTCAGAAGGCTTCTTAGTTTTGTCTTCAAGGACTTCAGTAGTGATTTTCTGGGCAAACTGGAGGTAGCTGTTCACCTTTCCCATCTCCTTGTTCCTGGCGATCTCAGTGCACATGCTGAGGTCCCCATCAAGGTACCTAACAATAACCTCAGCAAACTTCTGTCGGTATGCCTTGGCCATCTTGCCAGGCAGGACCATGACAAGCTCAACGGCATCCTCAAATTTGATGAGTTTGGTGGGGTGACCTCTTGCCATTTGCCTAATGACAAACTTACTCTCCTGAAAATCCGAAAGATTCCTGAGATCCTTTGCTGCATCATTAGAGTTCTTGCCTGTGACTAACACAGTAAGCTCTACAGCGTGGAGAAGCCCATCTTCAGTGACCCTCACCTGTGCATTCCTATCCTTGACTACAGTGGAGAAGGAGATAGTTCTAGGGGCAGCAGGCATGGCGGGGGGGTGACGTGGAGAGTTTAAAACAAAGGTTGAAACAGTTTGAATTTCCGTTACATGTAACAACAACACTCTCAGCCCTTGGCACGTTGGCGGTATTTTAGAACGGGTTTAATGCTTAAACCAGCACGCAGCGAAGGCGCGATCAATCCAAGTTTGCCTTGAGGATCCTCACGCACGTGGCGATGAAGTCGGGGATCTTGGGAAAGTCGGGCTCCTCGATGACAAATTTCAGCGCGACCCCCCCTGCCTGCGGAACTTTGTTCCTGTCGTTGTCCATGTAATCCCCTGCAACAGTGTCCAGCACAAAGCGACTGTTTTCTACCTCAGTCACATGTGGCTGGAAATCCTTGACTGGTTTCACAACGACTATGAATGCCTTTGTTTTACGTCCAACTTCAATGGGCCCAATGCTCAGGGCCCTCTTACGGCTCTGCACGTAAAGGTCCAGGCCTCCGTTCCTGGCTCGGGTCACAACCTCGTGCTTGAAGCGTTTGTTCAGCCGGTCAATAATGGGGTGTGTAGGGTCGGACATCTAGGTAATCTGGTGTATGGGGCAAGCGCGCGGGGTGTTTAAATACACGAGCACAACTCCACACTTTAATGCCTGAACCCTGCCGCCACGAAGGCGGCGTGGGCCAGAAACAGGGCGATGCGGAGCCAGAGGTAGGGGGTGAGCGCGATCAGGCAGGAGACGAGCAGCGCCAGGAGCAGGCTGCGGGCGACGGTGCCGGCGTGGTCCATGATTCGAATCGGTTAGATTTGAATCGTTTCACTCTAATTTAGTCGATTCGTCGTACTCCTTGTGAAAAAATTCGTTTTCTCCTTGAGAGGTGACTGGTACTACGACGCGGTTGCCGTCGAGATTGATCAACATAAGTTCAATTTGACTCCTATTTTTGAAAAAATCTTCAGAATCCAGTCTTTTGAGCAGCATTACATCTGGTTTTTCCTCCACTTTTGCTGTCTCTTGGTACGTTAGAGAACGTGCTCCTATCTTGATATTATATACCACTGGATTGCCATGAATGTCGATTGAAAAGATTTCAATATCATCTACACTCAAATAAACTCCCTCTTCCAGCAATCTGTATTCGAGTGCTGCACTGATGGCTACCAACTTTTGCGGCATGAATTTAAAGAGCGCTTTACATTTTTTACAAAACAATTTTGTCGAAATTTCAACGAAACCTTCTTCGGTGACTGGTAGTTTGCAATGATGACAAGTCAACGTGATAAATGCTTTGGGTTTTTCTGCAAATACGAAGTATTCGTCCGTGATTTCATCATATGTGAACTTGAGCACAATCGGGCTGTCATTTTTAAAGAAATATTCTTTGTCAGTCCTTACGAGAGTCACTTTCGTTGGTTTCACCTCCAGTTCACGGGTCTCTTGGTAAGTAATAGGTTCATACCCAGGGGATTTAAAGATATATTCCAACGGAACGCCAGAATAATGAATTTGAAAAGAACATTGTTCATGTTTGGTAATAATTCCCTCCTCCATAAACCTGTCAGCAAGCACGTCGGTGATGGCGTCCAACTTTTTTGAAATTGTTTTGTAAAGATCTTTGCAGGATTCACAATACAAAAATAGTTCAATGACGGTCAGAGACTGACGTGTCCCTGGTCTTTGGCAATGATCGCAGTTCAACACCTTTCTTCTTGCGAATACCTCCTCCTCCACTGCCTGCTTCTCGGTTTGTTCCTCGGAGGTCCCTAGAACGTGTGGTCTGGGCATGACGGAACGTACAAATTCACGTACACCTTCTTCATCTCTTGCGTCTGGTTCCATTATGGAAATTTGTATTGGGCCGTCTTCTTTCCAGTGAATTCTTAATCTGATGATGTTTCTATTTTGGAAGAAAGAAGCAGAATCCACCCTGTCGATGATAATATACGAAATCATTTCTCCACTGGCAGTGTAATTGACCTCTTCCTTCGTGTAATTTTCAACGTAAACCAGCTGCTCTGTGTGTCCAGGAATGGTTATGGTGTAGGTTGTCGGATTGAAAGAACGTGTAACTTTAACTTGATTGCGTGCGCTTTGATCAATGATCTTCTCAAGATATGTCCTGCCCAAGACAGATAGTTTTACTGCATTGATTTTTGATTGTTCGAAGTCCTGCTGCACCTTGGCCTCGTTCGCAAGCGTTTTCAACTTCTGTTTGTGAGCCTTCTTTTTGGCCTTCTCTTGCTGAATTTTCAACGCCTCCTTCTCTGCCTCTTGCTGGAGTCTCAATGCCTCTGCAGCTTCTTTCCTCTTCCGTTTCTCTTCTTGTTTTGCAGCCTCCTCCTGGAGTTTCTTCTCCCGTGTAGCGGCAAGCTCGGCTTCGTGTGCTTTGTTGACGGCCGCGAGGCGCTCTTCCTCTGCCTTCTTTTCGGCCAGCTTTGCCTCCCGTTCGGCCTTCTCTGCCTGCTCTTGGGCCTTTTTCATTTCCTCGGCCTTGCGTTGTCTCTCCTCTTGGCGCTTCTTTTCCTTTTCCTGCCTCCTGGCTTTCTCCGCTGCCTGTTGGGCCGCTTCCTCTTGCTTGCGTCTTTGCTCTTCTGCGCGCCTCTGTGCGTCCTCCTGCTGTTTGGCCTGTTTGGCCTTTTCCAACTGCTCGAGTCGCTCTATCTCGGCGAGCCTCTTTGTTTCCATCTCCTCTGCCCGTTTCTTGGCCTCTTCCTCGTCGTTGAGTCGCTTCGCCTCGGCTTGTTCCAGGCGGCTTTTCTCCTCTGCCAGCTTTTGGGCCTCTTGCTCTGCCAGCCTTTTGGCCTCTGCTTGTTTTTTGGCCTCTTGCTCTGCCAGCTTTTGGGCCTCTTGCTCTGCCAGCCTTTTAGCGTCTGCTTGTTTTTTGGCCTCTTCCTCTGCCAGCCTTTTGGTCGCTGCATCTTCCTTGGCTCGCTTCGCCTGTGCATCGGGCTGCTTGGCCTGACCGCGGACGGTGGCGACCGGAGCGCATTCCAATTCCTTAATGTGCAGTTTCAGCGCCAGGTTTTCGTCCTTGAGCTTGCGTACCTCCATGCTCTGCCTGTCCGACTCCGACTTGGCTTGACTTACTTCAGCCTGTAGAGCCTCGTTGATGTCCCTCAGCTCCTTCATTTTGGTCTCCATCTGTTCCAGAAGTTCTTTGTAAGCGTCTCGTTCCCTCTCAGTATTTTCCACTTGTTGAAGGAGTCTTCCATTTTGCAAGCACTGCTCCGTGTGTAGAGCTAGGAGATCAGGGGGAGGCATGGGAGGGAACACTGGAAAGGGTGCTGGAGGCACCGGGACCAGAGGGGGAGCCATCGGGGGCACCAACGGCGGGGCTGGCATTTCACCTGGGTTGAAGCCCAGGGCCGCTGGGTTCAACTGTTGTGTGTGTTTTCTCGGCATTGTAAAGTGTCATCTATGCCCCTGCCCGGGCGGGCCCTTAATACCCTGGGCCCGCGGTGATTTTACGGGTGAAACGCTTTGAACTTTTATAAAAAAAACATGATGCTGTACGTGCTGAGGGACCCGCCGGAGCACAAGTTCAGCCCCCTGACGGAGCTGGAGCTGAGGCGATGCCTGACGCAGACTGCCCTGGAGAGCCACTGGGCCCCGTACCCGAGGAGGGGGTGCCAGATCGAGAACATCTGCGGCAAGTTTTTGCAAGGAGCCGATGGTGCCTCAAGTGCCAGAAGTTCTACCTCGTGGAGTGCTGCTAACAGGCAGGCCCCCCACCTGCACTGGCGGCTGGGCCCCGTGAGCTTCCGGGCCTCGTCGCCGTTCGGGACGCAGACGGAGCTGTACCACCTGGCCGGGCACGTCACGAGCCGGTCCACGCCCGGGCTGGCGCGGACGATGATCTTCAAGGGGGTGCGGGGGGAGCAGGGGCTGGAGGCGCTGCGGCGGGACCTGCTGTTCGACGGGGTGGGGTCCGCCGTGCACATGGCCGTGGTGAGCTCCTGCCTGGGGAAGCGCGTGCAGACGTCGGCGGACTGCTACCTGGAGAACCGCGTGCGGGACGGGACGCTCGGGTGGCTGGGGGTGGAGAGCCGGTGCCTGGACCAGTGCAACGTGGTGCGGCTGCGGGTGGTGGACTTTGCGGGTTTTTTGCCGGAGGCCCTCAGGCCCCTCACCAACGACATCGTGGTCACGGGCAGGGGGTCGGTGCTGCACCGCCTGACCTGGCGCGCCCTCCCCTGGGACGAGTGGGTGGAGAGGGACGTGTTGGACGGGTGCGAGCGCGTGGTGGATGGGATTTGCGAGGCGGTTTGAGGTTTAATCCAAAAACTACTTTGGCGGCTCCGTGTGTGCCTCCTCGTGGAAGGGCCAGTCCTGCGCGAGGTGGTCACTGCTGCAGTACATGACCTTGCCGCACGCACACACCACCGGTTCAGCGATGGGCTGTCCGCAGTAGGAGCAAGCGGGTGTGTCATAGGACAGGGTGGCGTCGAGGCTGCCCTCGCCACTGTCGTCCAACTGCATGGCTTCCATTGGTTCACTGGGTGATGACATGACTTAAAACGTATTCGGGTGACCTACGGACCCTGCTTAAATACACGTCACCCCCCCAACCGCAACAAAAACTGCGAAGCGGTTTAAGTTAAGGGCGATTTATTGAATCACTGGGTCTCGTCGTTCTCCTGCTCGAACGCTTCCAACGCACGCATGATTTCGGCTTGTTGGTCACGCTGCTTGATGATTTTCTCTGACAAAACGTCTGCGTAAGCAGTTCGGGGATGTTTTGCAATCATATCCATCATTTTATGTCTCTCTTTATCGATGTAATCGTCAAAGAAATGGAAAATACCAACCCACGTATCCATTCCCTGATCATACTTTTTATTGTATGGTACTTCAATCATTATGTCTAAAATTAAGCCATTCCCTGGGCCGGCCCGGCTTAAATACACGTCACCATCCCCCACCCGCAACAAAAACGGGCGCCTCCCCACGGAAGCGCGTGGCCGCGCATGCAAGGGCGGATGCAGGATAAGAGGGCGGACGGGGCCGGGGAGATGCCCACCATCGACCTGACGCTGGCGATCAACTACCTGCCCGCGGTGGAGTGCTTCGTGAAGGTGACGGTGCTGGCGGGGGCCCTGTGCCTGGCCAACGTGACGGAGCACCTGGGGGCGTTCTCGATCATGGCGATGATGCTGGCGATCGACTCGGCGCTGAGCACCGCGCGGATCTTCGACGGGAACGCGCTGCAGTGTGCGGTGCTGCTGAGCTTCTTCGTCAACACGCTGCGGCTGGCGGCGAGCGCGCCGCCCGCGGTGGTGATGTCCTCGACGGGGTTCTGGGCGCTGGCGGCGCTGCTCCTGGTGGTGGAGTCGCGGGAGGTGCAGGAGTACCTGGTGCTGTACGGGCAGGGGGGCGGCGGGCGGCTGCGGCAGATCCTGCCCGGGGTGGGCAGCAGCCTGATGATCGGGCTGTTCGCGTTCCTGCCCGGGCAGCAGGAGTCGAGCGCGGTGAAGATGGCGCGGGCGCTGGGGTTCGCGGCGCTGTGCATGCTGTGGGTGTACGTGGTGACGGTGTGGCGGGCCCGGCCCCGGCAGCACGGGGTGTGCGTGTTCGCGAGCCACGCGCTGATCGCGCGGTTCGCGCCGGTGCTGTACCTGCACGTGGTGGTGGCGGCGGTATACGCGCTGGCGTGCCTGGCGCTGCTGGTGTACCACCACGTGCAGCTGCACTACAAGGCGCCCCTGGAGCCGAGCGTGACGGTGCTGAACACCATCCACACCATCCCGGAGGAGGACGAGGAGGACCTGGAGGCGCTGCTGCGGACGGCGAAGCAGCAGCAGCAGTGACGCGTATTTAACGCGGTTTGAGTAAGGGGTGATGTACCCCAAGTGGCGGCCGTTCTTCCGGGAGGACCGGGACGTGGACGACTACACCTCCTACGGCCTGTGGGGGCCCATCCGGTTCAACCCGGAGCTGGAGTCGTCGGTGGAGCACATCCTGCAGGCGATCCGGGACCGGGGCGGGGTGATCCACCTGGCGTTTCTCCGGAGAAGGCTGTTCACCAAGTTCGACGCGACGTGCATCAGCCTGATGCAGGACGGGGACCCGCGGTACCACGCGGAGCTGTGGTTCGGGGAGAACGTGACGAACATGGTGGTGCACAGCGAGGGGGTGTTCCTGTCGTCGCTGCCGCGGGAGGAGGGCGTGTGGGAGCTGGTCCGCCTGCCCGTCACCGACGTGGGCCTGGCGTTCCGGCTGGGCGTGGACATCGTGCGCAAGTGCAACCGGGCCAAGGTGCACTACGACGACCACTTCTGGCAGAACCTGGAGGGTGGGGTGTGCCGGGCGTGCTTCCGCGGGGACTTTTGGGACCGGTGGGTGTGCGGGGACGACTACGACGAGGAGCGGCCCGAGACGTGGAAGGGTGTGCACTGCAGCCAGCTGGTGACGCTGTTCCTGAAGCGGTGCGTGCGGCGGGGCGTGCTGCCCCTGCCGGCGGGGGACAGGGAGTTCCTGCTGGGGACGTACACGCCCACCTGCCTGCCGCGGCAGCTGATGGACCTGGCGCTGAGGCTCTGGCCCGGCCCAGTGGAGGTGCGGGACATGGGCCATATCCCCCAGGACCTAAGGCTGTGGTGGTTCGGGCGCGACGGTCTGCCGCCGCAGGACCTGTGAGAGTATTTATGCGGGGGTTGGCGACGCCCACATGGAGGAGCCCCTGACCCCCTGCATCGTCCAGACCGTGGAGGCGCCCCAGGACAACCGGCGCAACGGCAACATGCGCGCGCACGTCCAGGCGCTGACGGAGCGGCTCGAGACCCTGGAGGCGACCATGGGCCGGCTGGTGACCGCGCTGAGCCAGGTCTCGGTGCTGGACGAGCGCAGGGCCTGGACGCAGGACTTCTCAGCGCGTGGCCTCAACAATAATAACAGCAACGGCCAGCGCCAGGACCAGCCCAGGCCCCGGCGGCGGGGCGGGTATCAGGGGAACAACTACCAGCGGGGCCATGCTCCGGGCTTCCGGGCCGAGTGATAAATACCGTTTGAAATAAAAAAAAGCGCCTCGCTACTCGCGTGTACATGCGGCGGAAACCCCAAACTTAACCCAAAATGCACCCCCTCGCGCCGAACCCCACCGTGCCCGAGGAGCCCGTGTCCCCCACCCTTTCGACCGACGTGAACTTTGGCGGCCCCGTGGCGCCGTGGGCCCCGCCCGACCGCTGATGCCCTGCCCGTGCACGTTTGGAGGGACCTGCCGCGTGCTCAACACGCCCAGCATGCCGTCCGAGCCGATGAAAAAGTCCGAGGAGGTCGTGCCGATGCGCAAGCGGCCCAGGCCTAGGGACCGCGCCTGGCAGCGGCGCCCTAAGGTGGGGTCGGCGATCTCCGGCAACTTCCCGTGGGAGATCGTGCTCAAGTTCCTGACCAACCACCCGCGCTCGCTCATCATCCTGCAGCTGGTGGACAGGAACCTGCGGGCGGTGCTGCGGGACAACCACCTGCTGTGGATCGCCATCTACAAGAAGCACTTCTACTACAAGGCGTTCATGAACCGGCAGGTGCGGGACCCGCTGTACCCCGGGCTCAAGCTGTACAAGGAGGCGGTCACGGGCGTGCCGCACCACACCGGCGCCCTGCCCGGGGACCGGGACGGGGACGGGCTGGACCCGGGGATGGTCTCCGACTACGTGCGGCGGTGGTACACCCTCCTGCACGGGATGCGGTGCGGCATGTGCGGGTGCCGGTACCGGCACGAGGTGTACTGGTCGCTGCGGATGCGGGTGTGCCGGCTGTGCATGGCGCAGAACAGCGCGAGCCAGATCGAGCTGTTCGAGCGGTACGGGCTGTACTACACGGAGATGCAGGGGGAGATCAAGGGGCGGGTGTTCTACTACAGCCTGAGCGTGACGCCCACCGAGGACCGGGTCGCCTTCCACCAGGTGGAGGACATGCACCGGCACTCGGCCCACATGTACTGGCTGCCGCACCTCCGGAAGATCTACGATTTGGACGCGCTGCGGCGGCAGCATTTGGAGCGCAAGGCCGCGGCGGCGCGGCTGTGCGCGTACGTGCGCAAGGGGTGGGTGATGGAGCAGCGCAAGGCCAACCCGCACAAGTCCGTCGACTGCGTGCTCATCACCCTGTACCGGAACGAGCGGTGGCGGGGCCAGCCCCTGGGGCAGCACGCGTGGCGCGGGGGCACCGAGTGGGCGTTCGGGCGGGCCCCGGTGTGCAAGGTGTCGCGGCACACGCAGCGGACCGGGCAGACGTGCCAGGCGTTTTTTAGCCAGCACGGGCAGTTTGAGGACTGCTGCGTGGGTCCTGCCTGGGGGGGAAATCACGGCTGAGGTTTTTAATAAAGGGGGGCGTTTATTTAAGGACGATGGTTATTTAAGGGCAGGGATGGAGCTGGGGATGGTCCGCGACGGCTGGGTGCTCGGGGCCACCGTGCTCATCTACGTGTTTTTCTTCCTCCGGACGGTGTCGGCGCAGACGCCAGGTAAGTACTACACCAGCGCGGGCGGGACCAGCAGCACCTGTAGCTCGGCGCCGTGCCCCACCTGTGCTTACTATCAGTACAATCTCGGGTGCACCGGCGCCAGCGCCGGGACGTGCGCCAACTGCACCAACGCTCAGGTAGGTAGCTACTACACGGGCAGTAACGGGGTGAACCCCCTATGTTCAACGACAACGTGCACCGCCTGCCCGACCGGGCAGTACAATCCGACGTGCGCCAACGCGAGCCAGGGCATGTGCATCCCCTTACCCTCGAACCCTCCCCAGGGGTACTACTACACCACAGCCAACAACGGGGTGACTGCGGTGCTGGCGCTTGTCCAACAATGCACGTTTCCATACTACAATCCAGGCTGGTCATCTACCACCAAAGGGGATTGCTCAGGGAACTGTAACACAGCTGCGCTGAGCTGCCCAATTGGGCAGTATCTGGCGAATTGCGGCAACCTGTCGGCAGGGACGTGCCAGACTTGCAGCAACACCCTCCCTCTAGGCTACGAGTGGAATTCCAACGGCGGGACAAGTCCTACTGGGTGTGGGGACACATCGTGCACTGCTTCGTGCGCGCTTGGGCAGTACATCTCGGGCTGCAATCTTACCCCCCCCAACCCCACCTGCCTGTCCTGCAGCAACGTGCAGACGGTCAACGTCAGCTACTTCGTCCTTCCGCTGACCTACACCTCTACATGCAATATGGCATCCTGCACACCCGTGCCCTGCTCATTTGGCCAGTACCTCTTAGGCTGTGGGGCCACCCCCAGCAGCCCGGGCTCGTGTGTTTCTTGCATCAACTGAGAATTAAACCAGGGATGGCGCGTGCGTTTCTTGCACCAACTGAGAATTAAACCATGCTCCGAATCCCCTCGTCGCCCGAGAGCAGCTCGAGGTTGGCCTCGTCCGTGAGCCAGTGCACCTCGGAGAGGCGGGGGCGGCCCTCGGAGAGGGTGACGGCGATGGAGAAGCTGCTGCTCCCGTTGCCGTGGTAAAGGTGGACCGGGACGGTGTGCGACTGGAAGCTGACGCCCGCGAGCCCCTGGACCACGGTGACGCCTGGCCTGATCTCGATTAAATCGGTCGAGTCGATGGTGATACTGCCGACGCCGCGCACGTGCATCTCGACCTGCAGGCGCAGGAAGACTGCCCCCGTGTCGAGGGCCTGTTGGACGCAGCGCAGGTCGCCCGGCTGGAAGGTGCCGTGGGGGTGGTCCGCGGCGGAGAGGCGGCTGCGGAACATGAAGAGCGGGGAGGCCGGCTGCTCGTGGAGGCTGAGGATAAGGCTCAGGCAGCCGGCGTCGGCGAGGGTGGTGTAGGGGATGGACACACCGTAGATCTGGAACGCGTGGTCGTCCTGCTCCTCCTGGGCGAGCGTGCTCTGGACGCGGCTGGCGATGGCGGAGCGGAGGTGGGCCGGGAGGCAGTCGGGGTCCGCGCGGTCGTCCGCCCCTGCCCGGCAGCACGGGCAGAGCATGCCGTTCTTGCACCAGCTGTAGACCAGGGAGAGCGCGTAGAAGGCGTGGCCGCACGGGAGGGTGAGCTTGGTGTGGAGCGGGCGCTCCTCCATGAAGAGGGCGCCCGGCAGGCAGGGGAGGGTGGAGGTGGCGATGGGGTCGAGGGTCAGGGGGCACTCCTCCTCGGCGGTCGGGACGGAGAGGGTCACGACGGCGCTGGCCCGGCGCTTGCCCGTGATCTTCCTTCCCTTGATCTGGTACGTGAACGGGGCGCTCTCCCGCTGCTCCCTGATCACGCGCTGGCGCTTGGACATTTTTGGTGGGCTTCGCCGGCTCTTCTTATACCAAACCGAATCAAACCAAATAATCCAGCGCCCGATTCAAACGGGTTCACCCCCCTTTTTTTATTTAAACGGGCCCGCGCGTCCCGGGGATGTGGGTGGACGCGGAGGCCCTGCACGCCTTCGTCCTGCCCCTGCTGTGCGACGTGCTGACCGGGCCCGGCCTGGCGTGCGTGCTCGGGTTCAGCGCGGTGTCGCCCGACGCAGGGAACCTGGCCCTGTGCGTGTGCGCCGGGGCGCTGACGGCGGCGCTGTACGCGCTGCTGACCCCCCAGCGGCGCCCCCTGCCCGAGTGGCTCTCGCTGTGCGCGGCGACCTTTGCGCTGCTGCTCAGCCTGGCCGCGTTCCTCAACGTGATGGGCCAGCTGTGCCCGCCGGCCGAGCTGAGCGCGGCCCCTGCCTACGTGCTGCTGTGCGTGGCCCGGGTGGGCCCGACGCGGCTGGGCGTGGCGATCCAGTGCTGCCTGACGGCCATCGCGCTGGGCGCGGTGCTGCTGGTCTCGACCGAGGCCAGCGCGCGGCCCGGCGGGGCGGAGGCGCTGGACGTGGGCTCGGCGGTGCAGGTCTGGCTGGCGGTGCTGCTGGCCTGCGTGTACGGGCTGGAGATGGCCGACGAGGCGGCGCTGCACCGCAACGACGGGGGCTACACGGCCGCGGCGGTCGTGATCAAGGGCGGGCTGCTGCTGCTGCTGGCGCTGAGCGGCCGGGCGGCCCTGTACCAGTTCGCGTTCCCCAGGCCCACGCCCGTGCCGTCGCACGCGCTGGTCATCTACGGGGCGCTGCTGCTGCTGGCGAGCCTGCAGACGGCCGCGGCGTGGTTCGAGCGGCTGCGGCGGGTGCTGACCAAGGCCTCTGCCCGGGTGCTGGTGCGCATCCAGCACATCGTCTACGCGCTGGTGCTGGCCGCTGCCTGGGTCTTCCCCCTGCAGCTGCACGTGCTGCGGAGCATCCTCGTGGCCTTCCTGCTGGCAGGAAGCGTCGTGTACCGGTGGGCCAAGTGAGTATTTAGACGCGGGCGGGCGGGGTGGGGATGCTCAAAATATCGCGGAGGCGGAAAAAGTGCGGGGGCTACACGCCCCCGAGCAAGCCCGACCAGGTCATCGACTCCATGGTGTGCTCGCTGCGGCCCCAGGTCGAGGCGCGGCTCGGCCAGTTCGCCCAGTTCAAGGCCGTTCAATACACCGCGCAGGTGGTCAACGGCGTCAACTACCAGATCTGGGTCGACGTGGGCGGGCCGCAAATCAGGCTGCACGTATATAGGCCCATCCACGGCCCGCTCGAGGTGACCATTTTGAACGCCCACTGACGAGAGCGCCGGTTGAGGCTGGCCGAGCCGCCCGGCGCCCACCAGGACTCGATGGTCCCCCTCCTGTCATTAAAAAAAATGACTTCCCAGAGACGAAAGCGTGTGGCGGGGTGCGTTGCGCACCTCGTAAGATGCATCCCCTTGTTGTTGTTTTATTTCCCAGACGCTGAAAGAGAGAGTTAGAATAACCCCCGGTAAGCACATCTGTGTATACTTATAACTAACAAGGTCTTCGGACTCACCCCTCTGCCGCAGCTCCTCCCTTCCTAGCATCGCCCAGTGGACGAACCCCTTCATCACGGACTGCACGGGCTGGACGGACCCATCCAGCACGGCGCTGGTCTTGTTGATGACCCTGCAGTGCTCTACCCCCTTGTCATCCGTGGTGCTGAGGATCCTGTGCCCAGGGGCGCCGGTGGCGCACGTCACAAACACGTCGTCCCTGGTAAAGGCGACATAGAGCCCATTCCCGTCGTGCACCTTCCCCGTCCCTGTCACTAGGCCCACGGCGCACAGGCACTTTCCCAGGTGCATGATCCTCACTTTGTCTCGGATGGGTTCTGGCAGGGTCTGGCGGATGCTGGGGTAGCCATCCGGGCTCTTGGACACCTCCCCCCTCCTGCCCGCGAGCGCCTCGAGGTCTGAAATGGGCCAATCCGGCAGGTCCTGGTCGACGTCGACAGGGGGAGCCCCCCGGGGGGCGCGCTTCGCCCCCCCATTTTCTCCCTGCCCGTCGGGGGTCGATTGGGTTCGACTCCCATGGGGACGCTTGAGCCGGGGGCGGCGCTCGAAGTGGTCGACGAAGGCGTCCGTGTAGCAGACCGGGTCGGGCTTCGGCGTCGTGTAGGCCTGGCTCCAGATGAGGCGCCGCAGGTCGGCCGGGCTGAGGGCGGCCGGGTCGTGCGGGGGCGGGATCGGGCAGGGCACGAAGTCGACCTCCGTGCCGTTGTAGAAGACGTAGTCGCCCTGGAAGGTCGGGAACGGGTGGTCCGGGGACTTGCGGCTGCCGGCCGTGGCGATGCCGTTGTACTTGGAGGCGCCGGTGTCGAAGAACTCGAGGTCGGTCGGGACGTAGTCCGGCGGGGCGCCCGAGGTCAGCTCGCGGGCGCGGGTGAGCAGGTCGAGGCGCCGGACGCCCGCCGGGCCGGGCGCGTTGAGGAACTCCTCCTGGGCGAGGTCGTGCATCTCCTTGGTGGCGAGGATGTGCGGGACGGCGTGGAGCGAGACCTTGAAGCCCTTCGGGGTCGGGCGGGACTTGCTCTTGACGCTGACGGCCACAAAGGCCTCGCCGTCCAGCCACCCCTGCCCGATCCAGAAGCGCAGGATGTCGGAGAGGAAGCGGTGCATGGAGCCCTCGATCTCCTCCGCGGAGAGGCGGCCCCGGTAGAAGGCGGTCTCGAGCTCGAGGTCGAAGATCGGGTGGCACAGCATCCCGGGCAGGGTCAGCTCGTTGATGCCCATCACCTTGGAGGAGCGGACCCCCTTCGGCCGCGCGTCGGGCTTCGGGACGAAGGTCGGCTTGGACGGGACGGACGGCTCGCGGAAGAAGGCGGCCATCTCGCGCACGGCGTCGAGCGGGCTGCTGAAGACGTAAAAGGTGGACGTGTTCGGGGCGACCATGGGCTTTCCGCGCTCGTCCGTGCCCATATCGTAGGTCTGAATGAACATGGGATGGTGCAGCCCCCACTCGGCCCTGTGCGCCTCGTACGCCTCGATGGCGTCGGCCTTGCGGAACGCGCACACGAAGCGCCGGGGCTCGTGCGCGGGCAGGTCTTGGCTGAGCGTCGCGTTCGCGTCGCGCACGCATCCTGCCGGGTCCCCCAGCGTGGAGAGGAGGCTGGTGCAGGCGGGGCTGTGCGCGAGCGTCCGGGGCGACGCGGCGAGGAACGAGACGAGGCTGGGGTCGACACGCATTGGCGCGGTTTTTCTGAATTTGGAACGGGCTGGGTATTATTTGTTTTATTTATGCGGGCCCGGAATTTTTTAATTTTCCGACCGTTAGTGCCTCTTCATTTTTTTTCCTTGTGTCTATTAATCCGTTGTGGCCCTTGGCTGTACCGGCATGCCAAAAATGGGATGCAACGAGCGTTATCCTCAGTTCCTGAACTACCCTTCGTACGGCTTTGAATACGGATTGCGGACGTACCTGGTGTCAGAGTTTTCGCAATTCAGAATCCGTGCTGTATTTGAGCGGGACTTCACCCCGGCGAGTCTGGTCAAGCTTTTCAACCAGCTGCTCGCGTGCAAGAAAGTTTCTGTCGACGCCGACGGCACGCTGCTGGATTGCGTGACGGCGCACCTCAAAGGCGACAACATCATCGGTTTCTGCGTGAAGGACGATGCCTCGTGGGATCAGTTGGTTGATAAGCTGTCGGATTACGGTGACATGTGGAAAAAGGCGTTTAAGCACGACGATGCGGAGGTGAAGGTGAATCTGCTTTTCAATCAGGCCACGTTTGAACACTATTGCACCCTTGAGTGCCATGTGCAGAGCATCGGTCAAACTGGTGTGTCTCTCGTCTCTTTTGATGCTGCGCCCGGCTTTCCCTTGGCCGTGTTTGTCTGGCTTGCGCACTTCCTGGACTCGGGTGCTCACAACTTCTTCGGCTGTGTGAGTGTGGCCAGCTTTCAATGCCTTGAGGACCGTTGTTTGAAGAGCACCCGGAGCCTGATCAACAACGATGCCTTTGTTCTGGACCTTACCTACGCCAAGGCGCGCGCCGCGCTCGCCTAGTCGCGCATCCACTCGGCGCACTTGCGCAGCATGGCGGGGTACGGCGTCGACCCTGCCAGGTCGAGCGTCGCCCCGTTGGTGAAGTGAAAGTGCTGTGCCTTGCAGTAGTCCTGCATGTTGCGGTGGATCGGGTCGTTGGTTGCAACGTAGTCGAGGGGCATGAAGCGCGTCCGCGCGCCGGCGTCGGTGTAGCACGCCAGCCAGTGCCGGGTGTGTTCGCAGTAGAAGGCGTAGAGGGCCTCGTCCGGGGCGGCGGGGTCGAGCGCCCGCAGCTCCGTCTTGAACCGGTCCAGGGCCGCCAGCTGCCGGTCCATGCGCGTCCGGTTGGCCGCCTGGTCGCCCCGGCACCCCGCCCACTCGATCAGGTTGCCCACCAGCCCGTGGGACGACTCGACCGCCTCGTCGATGAAAGTGCCGTCGTCCCGCCCCACCCTGGACATGACCGCGGGCAGGGGCGGCAGGTGCAGGCACGAGAGGAGCATGGCCCGCAGCTCGCGGTTGTTGTCCATTTTGGCCGTGGATTCCTGGGGCTTTTATAGGATATTTAAGCGGGGGTGGGTAGGCAGCGTGCCCATGTCGTGAGATGGAGAACGAGGATGCGAGCGGCGGACTGCCGTTGCTTGATGAGGTTGATTGGGACAAGTTCGGCGAAGAGGAGGAGGAACCTGGGGTTGAGCCGCGAGCGGAACCTGGTGTTGAGCCGCAAGCGGAGGCTGAAGTGTACTGCTCCCATGGGATGCCTCTCAGCGGATCGTGCTTTATGTGTGCTGATGAGATTTCTGCGCAGATTGTGGCGGGCGCGCCTGCCTGTGAGGATAGCGTGGTTGACAGGCAGCCTGTGGGCTCAAACGATGGTTCTAAAAGTAGTAATCTTAAAGCATTTTTGGATTTTTCCAGACAATATGTTAGGGCTAATGGAGTTTGCAGCAATGCTGATATTATACATAATTATACTTTGTTTTTAAAAGAAAATGAAATTTATGATAAAAGCAAAGTTTTCAAGGAATATTTTCTAAGACGTCCAGATAAACTGGTAAAAATGTGGCATTCTGAAAATGCGTGTATTGGTGACGAAGCTCTTATCAAAATTCAACAACGTAAAAAGATTATGCAAGTTGTTAAATCAGCATGGCGTATTTTAAGGACACAATTGGAGAAAATGTTGAAGGATTGGATCAGAGGTTTAACAGACAAACAAACTGCAACTGAAGCAGAGCTTTTGACAGAAGCAGTGGTACATTTTCACAAAGTCAAAGATAATTATGAGGATTTGGCTGGCTGGCCTGATCATGGTTCTGAAATTGATCAAGAATGTTTGGGTGCTATTGTTCCTGGGCATATAATGCTACGAGAATGGCAAAAAATCAAGAAGGATCCATCAAAGTTGGTTACCTTTGAAAAATCAAAATCTGAAAAGTCAAATCCAGCAGAAGCTCGGGAGTCAAATCCAGCAGAAGCTCGGGAGTCAAAGAGACAAGCATATTGGTATGAACCGGAATGGGCTGGAGCGGCGGGCGGATGCCCCCATGGACACTTGACCGTGTATACTTGTCGTGTGTGCCGTCCGCAAAAGCCCTAAATGATCAAACCACCTATGGTGAGTGGCATCAATAAACCAACAGTCCCTTTCATTACTCCGCCTCCCTCCTCTTCTTAGGCGGGGGCTTCTGCGGCGTCTCGGGGCCCCGTGCCCGCTTGCCGTCGGGTTTAGGGCTCGTGATGGTGGGCTCCGCAGTGAGCTGCGGCTCACCGGTGAACTGCACAAGGGACTGGGGGCTCCACGAGCTCGAGGTGCTCCCCTCCTTGAGCGGAGTCCACGGCGGGCTCATGGTGCTGTCCTCCTTGAGTGCCTGCACCGGCCCCTTGGGTCGGACCGGGCTGACGGGTCGGACCGGGCTGACCGGGCTGAAGTCGGCCTCGTCTGTCAGTTTCGTGACTTCCAGCGATGTATCGCAGACCTCGACGCCCTCCATGAGGCGGGCGATCTCCCGGACGGCCTCCCCGCTCGATGACGAATCGTTCATTGTAATAATGATCTCGACGGAGGGACGTGTGCGCCTTAAATATCGCACCCTTTCCTTAAAAAAAGAGGCGCGCCCATCCTGTAGAACAGCCCGCGCTCAAACCCGTTCAAAAATGGACGCTGCCCTCTCGCACCTGGCGGGCGACATCAGCCTGCAGATCGGGCCGGACGTGGCGCGCCTGTGCCGCGGGGCGGAGCTGCACGCGGGGTCGGCCGGGCAGGACACGCTCACGTCGTGGCTGTGCAAGGACCGCCTCTTCTTCACGCTGTTCAAGCTCGGCCAGGGCAGCTACGTCTACAGCCACGCCAACAAGGTGCTCTACCACGCGTCCCCCGGCGCGCAGCTGTCCCCCGCCTGCCCGAGCGGGACCGGCTTCCTGTGCCAGTTCACGCACGACGCCCTGCCCGAGGGCCTCGTCCCGCGGCTGCTCGCGTTCGACCTGATCTCCGACCTCCCCGCCGGCGAGCGGGGCGAGGCGCTGCGGGCGCACGCGCCCCACCTGCCCCAGCCCCTCTGCGCCGTCCAGTGGGTCGGGCCGCGGAGGTACCTCTCCAAGGACTTCATTGCCGGCCTGCCGCACGCCATCGAGGGGGTCCTGTGCTACGGCGACGACCCCCTCCGGGTGGGCGTGGTCAGGGAGTTTTGAGGCCTTTTCAGGCATTCTTGAGGCTCACGAGAATCGCCGCCGCCGCGCACATCTCCTCGTCGCGGATCCTTTCCGCGAACGGGGACAGTGGCAGACCAAAGGAGGGGTCGTCGTCCTCGATGGTGAAGGTCATCATGATGGCGCGTCGGTCCAATCGGGATAGGTTGGCCTCGTGGAAGTGGGGGACGTGTCCTCCGAAGATGTAGGACCCGGCCACGGCGTGATTGCGCTTGTCTATATCTCGGGTGAATATTTCATTTTCGTAATCGATCTCGCCCCACGGGAAGACCGTGGTCCCCTGCAACTTGTGCTCCGTAATGGGGATGATGAGCGTAGCATAGTCTCCCTCGTCGAGCCTGCTCATGTCGACGTGCACATCACCCTTTGTGGCGCATGATTTCACCTTGTAGAGCATCACGAACGGAAGCAGGTCGTTTAGGCTCGATCCCGCCTCACGCACAACGTCAGAGAACTTGCTTTTCAGGCAGGCCAGGACCTGGTCGCAGATCTGCTCCTCCTCTTTCATGAAGTCGGGCCATGCCTCCTTATCTTTCAGTATGGACGTGTCCATAAGAAACTGCACCTGGGATTCGTCTCCGGGGAAGCAGACATGCCTCTCCAAAAAGTCGAAAAAGTCCATCAACAGCTTCTTTTCGTCGCTGCTCAGCGTCACGCTGAGGTTCACGGGCTCGATCCTGAAATCTTTCGCGTTGGCTTGTGACATCTAAATGCTGGCATTTGCTGCCCTCTGGGCGCGCTTATATACGCCGCGCTGGCAGGGGATTGGGACTGGTCTGGATTGTATTTAAGCATGGTGGGCGGCTAGGCATTCCTGAGATTTCCAAGATGCAGAACCAACCGAACGCCCCAATGAGTGCCGCACGGAGGCAGGCCTTGCAGGCTTTTTTGGCCACCTTTGTCTGCCCGCTGTCCAACCAGACGATGACAGACCCTGTCATACTGGAAGAGAACGGCGTGAGCTACGAGAGGTCGGCACTCGTCAACGGAGGGGTGAATCCTGAGACGGGGCAGCCGCTGCTTCACACCGATTACGTTCCCAACACCACCATGCGCGCGCTGATCCAACTCGTGCAGGGGCAGTTGGAGCAGGAGGTTCCTGTGGTGGAGTGAGTGGAGGAAAAGCTCGGCGGGAGCTGGTCAATAAAGTGTTTTGGCCGTTACAGCCTCACTCCCCCGAGATCGCGACGCAGATGGGGATGAGCTCCACGAACCCGTTGTCGCGGTTCCACTGCATGCGCTCGAGGTTCTTGAAGAAGGCCTCGTCGAAGCAGAGGTACTGGCGGGCGCGGGGGTCCCCTGCCAGGCGGAGGACGCTGGGCCCGTCCTGCACGGTGATGCCGTGGGCGTGGCGGGGGCCCGGCAGGAACGGGGAGCGGGTGGGGAACGCGCCGCAGGCCTGGTGGTTGCCGAACATGGCGCCGTGGACGCCGGTCCCCCGGGGCGCGCCGCGGAAGAGCCAGTAGCCCTCGGCGGGGTGCATCTGGCAGAGGATGCCGTTGGTGAGGCGGGTGGTGTCCACGGCGAGGTTGTGGACCATGACGGCCCGGCCCTTGGACAGGTCGTGCTCCACGGTGTCTGTGGTGGGCACCGCCTGGAGGACGGACCCCGGCGAGTGCGCGAGGACGTCCTCCACGGCGGGCACGCGCAGCCCGTACTTGTCCGCGAGCATCTTGATCAGCCGGCAGCGGGAGCGCTGGCAGGCCCGGCGGAGCCACCACGCCTCCTCCGACTCGGCGATCTCGGCCGCTGTCCACTCCCGCCCCACGTCGATGACGAGGTTGCAGAACTGGTCCGCGGCCTTGGCGCAGCCGCCCGAGCAGACGAGGAAGAGCCTGTGCGAGCGCACGTCCCGGTTGTAGCCCCGGATGTAGGCGTGGTACAGGCCGATCGCCTCCGGGACCTCGGGGTGCCAGGCCTTGCAGTCCACGGACCGGAGGTCGGTCGCCTGGAGGAGGCCCGCGTTGGTGACGGCGGTGGCGTTGTCCGGGATGCAGGAGAGCTCCGCCGGCTGGTAGTCGGCCTCGAGCGCCTGGACGAACTCGGCCATCTTCCGGCGGTTCCCCTCCGGGTCGGAGAGCAGGCGCATGATGGCCGCTTCGTCGTCCTGGCACTCGGTAGCCGTGTGCCCGAAGAACATGGTGCGCAGGACAGGCAGGCCGTCGCCGGGGCGGTTGGGCCCGCACTCGTACCGGAAGCCCATCATGTCCCCCTGCCCGGAGATGTGGTGGTTGGGCATCAGCAGCATCGCGGCCGTTGGGTCCTGCTCCAGGATCGCCCCGCACGTAGCGGCCTCGTCCTGCGTGATCGGGTACAGCCCAAAGTCCCCCCTGAGCCGGTCCATCGCGGGGGTGGAAGGGCGACATAAATAAACGGGGGGCGGGGATGGGGGTTAGTGTATTTAAGGGGTGGGGCAGTGGGGGCGTTGCATGATTCTAGCATGTCGAGTGAGAACCCTACCCAGTTTGTGCCTAAAAAGATGTATAGAAGGATTTACAGGGAATTGCTCTCTAAAGCAAGTGTGGAGCACCAAAGGAAGTACGACGAGTTGAGTGGTTTGATAGCCGAAACGCGCACACAAATGAAACCCCATTCCAAGGACACAAATGATTATTTGCAGTGGAAGAGGAAATACCAGAATTTGTATTACCAACATGGAAAGCTGATCAAGGCCATGAAAATGGAGGCATTGCAGGCCGAAGCAGACACTGGAGCCTCACGGGGCGAAGGGGGGGTGCCGGCCGAGGACGCTGGCGCCTCAGGGGGCGAAGGGGCCGACGAGGACGCTGGCTCCTCGGAGGTGGACGGCAAAGACGAGGTGATTTTCCAAGCCGAATCCGTCGCCCAGGACGCGGAGCCCACCGAGTTTGCCAAGGAGCTCCAGGCCTTGTGCGCGCCCGACTTCGGTGCGGGGGTGGAGTAACCGCCCACGGGCGCAATAAACGTATTTAGCCTGGCCCTACCACCGCGCGATGAACGCGGACCTCTCCTACAGCGGGCTGGTGCGCGTGCGCAACAACCACCGGGCGGCGGACATCGCGGAGAGCCAGGCGCTGCTGCTGGAGCTGGGGTCGTCGGAGCCCACGCTCCAGCAGTGCTTCAAGATCATCGAGTCCACCTGCCTGTCGCAGGGGATCGACTGCCGCGTGCGCGGCGCCGAGTGCTCCGCGCGGTTCAGTAAGCACCTGGACATGCACTACGTCCCGTTCCTCAAGGAGGCGCTGCGGGCGATGGTGGTGTTCGGGTTCGTGCCGTGGCGGCTAAGGAAGCTGCGGTCGGGCGACCAGGTGCCCGAGGTCCTGCCCGGGGGCACCTTCGACTGGCACACCGAGGTGGGTCCCACGCAGGAGCGGGACCGGCAGTACGGGTACAACCGGAAGCGGAAGCAGCCCCGGGGGGACGACGACGACACCCGCCTGGTGGTGTACCGGGTGCTGCCCACCACGGGGGACGTCAAGGAGGAGGACGTGCGCGTCTACACCTACACGCCCCCCACCTACAACGTGTCGGTCAACTCGGTGCTGTGCGCCACCGTGCCGTCCCCCCTCGCGCACATCCTGACCGACTACAAGAACCTCCGGAACGCGCAGATCCGGCGGTCCTACGCGGACGCCTGGAACACCACGGCCCACATCGTGTGCACCTTCCGGCCCAACGTCGCGGCCAACGACGACCCCCACCAGTACCTCCTGGATTTTCAGGACGCGAGCAACTTCGCGCGGCCCGTCTTCGGGCAGCCGGTGTACCCCTCGCTCCACGCCAACAACTGGTTCGAGCGGGACATGCTCATCCGCCGCCAGATGGAGCGCCCCAGCACGCACCGCCCCCAGGTGTACACGCTGCCGAGGGACCACGACGTCGCGCAGCAGGTCATGCTGGCCCCGTGCGAGGACCTGCCGTTCCTGCGCAACAAGTTCCAGCGCGACGTGACCGCGGTGACGGGCGTGCCGTTCGAGATGGTCATCGGGCGCGAGAGCGGCCAGGCGGACACGGTCCGCAAGACCATGGCGTCCGGGCGGCTCTTCTCCACCAACATGCACGAGTACTGCCGGCACATGCAGTACCTCCTGACGGACGTGTACGCGGCCATCTACAAGACCCCGCCCGAGGAGGTGGAGTTCAAGCTCACGCCCATGCCGCGCCTCGAGGTCGAGTCCATCGCCGACTTCAAGGTGCTGTTCGAGATCGGGGCGCTCACCCCGGACATGAGTTTGCAATTGTCCCAGGTTCTGCTCGGCCGGGCCGCCAAGCCGTACGCCAAGGTCCAGCCGGGCCGGGGCGCGGACGACCCCATGGGTTGGGGCGGAAAGGAGCGTTCTGGTAGGCCGGGGAAGGACGACAAGGAGGCGTCTGGCAGGGGCGCGCAGGGGAAGGACGACAAGGAGGGCAAGCGCCCGAAACCCCCCCAGGCGTCGGGGCGGGACGGTATTTAACGGGCTCCGGGCGGGCGTGGATGCACCACATCCAGTACGACAAGCTCACGGGCAACTTCGGCGGCCTGCTCTTCGGGGCCGTCCCGTACACCGTCCACCTGTGCCCCTCCGACCCCGAGCGCCACTGCGTGCTGACCCTGCCCGAGAAGTTCCGCGTGGTGGACAGCCCCCTCAAGAGCGCCCTCCGCGTCCCCCTGGGCGGCTCCTTCGTCCTGGAGTACCGCGGGCAGGAGTGCGAGGTGCGCGTGGGCCGGCGCATATTGGTGAGGGACGCCTAGTTGGTGCACTGTGTACTGCAGTTGCCCGGCGTTGTAGTCGTGCAGAATTTGTTGTAGAAGCCCGCATTGCAGGTCGCGCAGGGCTGGCAGGCGGAGAGGCCAGGGGTGGCGGCGTAGTTGCCTGAAGTGCAGGCCGTGCAGGAGCTTTGCCCGGAAGCTGCAGAGTATGTCCCGGCCTGGCATGAGGTGCATGCACTGGCGCCCACCGCGCTGTACTGCCCTGCGCTGCACGGGATTTGGGTTACAGAGCCGGCCGGGCAGTAGTTTCCAGCGGTGCAGCTGACGGCTGCAGAGTTGCATCCCGCGTTGCAGTTCCAATAACTGCCAGTTTGGGTCTGCAACAGCCTCCTCATGGAAGCATATAGAAAAGTTCCGGCGAAAGAGCACCCTGCGTTCAAACTCCATGCACAGCATGTCCCCCCGCCGCAGGCCAGGTAACTGTCTCCGATGTTTCCATTTCCATTTTCCACTCCACAGTTTGTCACGGCACCTTGGTAATGGGGGCAGTACTGCCCTGCGCTGACTGGGTTTCCCAGGCAGGATGATTGGCCTGTGTAGGGCTGGAACGTGCCTGTTGGGCACGTGAGGCATGATGCTATGGAGGTCTGCCCTGTGTTTGCGCCATAGGTCCCTGTTAAGCACTGGGTACAAGAGCTGAGACCTCCATTAACCCCATACGTTCCTGTAGGACAAAGCAGGCAGACAGAGAGCCCAGTGGTGGCGGAGTAGGCGCCTGCTGTGCAGGCTGTGCAGGCAGACTGGGATGGGGCGGAGGAGTAGGCGCCAGCAACGCAGGTTGTGCAGGCAGACTGAACTGTGGAGGAGGCATAGTAACCAGTGGCACAGGTAGCACATACTGACTGGGCGGTGGAGGAGGTGTAGTATCCAGTGGCACAGGTAGCACAGACTGACTGGGCTGTGGAGGAGGCATAGTTTCCAGCAGCGCAATTAGCACAGGCAGACTGGGCAGTGGAGGAGGCGTAGTATCCAGCAACGCAAGTGGCACAAATAGACTGGGCAGTGGAGG
>Ga0164296_1001043_pt1 | contig 30843 bp, 23 predicted proteins | sample GEODES057metaG_FD_113533 | JGI IMG/M metagenome (GOLD analysis project Ga0164296, IMG submission 113533) | Dystrophic lake water microbial communities from Trout Bog Lake, Wisconsin, USA - GEODES057 metaG | ecosystem: Environmental > Aquatic > Freshwater > Lake | place: USA: Trout Bog Lake...
CGGATCTCGTCATTGATCAGTCCAAACGAATCCTCCATCAAAAGCAGTTGATGATTCAAGTTTGTGAGGATCTCTCCGATCTGGGTGACATATTGTCGGCGGCGATTCAAAATGTCTTTTCTTTTCTCGAGGATCGCTTCGTTGTGGGGATTCTCGTCCTTTTGAGATAAGGCATCGATCGACTCAATCTCGGTCACATAGTGCAGTTGAATCGCTCCAACCGTCTGAGAAATCCAGGCATCATCCAAATCCACATTCGGTTCGGCCCGCCGAATGGATGGACGATTGATACCAGAGCCACTGGGGCCGCTTTGACCGGAGGCATTGGAAGCTTCTTCGAGAACCGATTTCAAGTAATTCTGAAATTGAACTTGTTTGCTTGCAAACATTAGGAACTTCTCCATGAGGTAGTCCAATTTTCGCAAGACATCGCGGAACCATTTTTTGCCTTCAAAAGCTTGACTCCCGATTTGATTCCGCATCGACTCAAGTCTTGAGAACCGGACCATAACTCCTTGCGGAAGTGTCGGGCCTATCTCCAGTTTCAGCTTTTCTCGCCGCTCCAGCACTTTCTTGTCATACTTGGCTGCCAGTCGGTCGGCATACCAATTGGACTTGGGGATCAGACTGAGATAAAACGCATCAAGAACGACTCCTGAGAGAATGGGGATTGGACTTTTGGTGATAGCAGTCAAGCCTATGGCGATAGCCACGCCCCCTAAATGTATCGGTTCCTTAATGGCTTCTTTTGTTTTGTCCGATCCAGTCATGGCTCAACTCGCGGTCAGATTGAATCTACCCAGATTTTCAGCACTCACGAAAATCACTTAAACGGAACGAGGTCCATGACACATAAAAGTGTGAATTTGCGACTCAGGGCGCAAAAGGTTATAACATGCGAGGAAAAATCACCTAGAATAAATACGTAGATCGGCATTGGTCGATCCGGGATTGCTTAGATGTCACTTCACGTTTTACTGATCGAAGATAACGCCGATGACGAAAGATTGACTATTCGATCGTTGAGTCGGATGGATGTTCCGATCGAGATTGATGTCGTTCGAGACGGAGATGAGGCGCTGGATCGGTTATCCGACACGAGTTTTTCACTGCCTGATGTGGTCTTGCTCGATCTCAAACTTCCAAAAGTGAGTGGGTTGAGTGTGTTGCGTTCGGTACGAACCGAACCTCGAACTCAGAATCTTCCCATTATCGTGATGCTCTCCCAAGCTGTACCTTCGGAGACTCAAACAGAATTTGACCAGTTCCGATGCGAATCTATAGACAAGCCAGTATCCGCTCAACAATTCGCGGATATTGCTGCTCGCATCGGCCTGTATTAGGTCGCCTGTCCACTGGCGGGTAGAATGTATCGGCACCTCCCCCTCCTATGGATCAGTCGCATATCCGTAACTTCTGCATCATCGCTCATATCGATCACGGTAAGAGCACCCTCGCTGACCGCTTGATTGAGCGGTGCGGTGCTATTCGTGGCACGGCCCAAGAGCAAATGCTCGATTCAATGGATATTGAGCGAGAGCGTGGAATCACGATCAAAATGGCAGCTGTCCGGCTGTCATACAAGGCTCAAAATGGTGAGACCTATCAGCTCAATCTGATCGATACCCCCGGGCACGTAGACTTCACTTACGAAGTATCACGAGCTTTGGCCGCTTGCGAAGGGGCCTTGTTGGTCGTCGACGCTAGCCAGGGAGTAGAAGCCCAGACGATTGCCAACGCCAGCATGGCGATGAACCAGAATTTGGAAATCATCCCAGTCATTAACAAGATCGATCTTCCACACGCAGACATTGACCGAGCAAGGGAAGAGATCGAGATGGCCGTTGCCATTGACGCCACGGATGCGATTCCTTGCTCCGCGAAATCTGGAATTGGAATCGACGATATCCTTGAAGCGATTGTCCATCGAATCCATCCACCAGTCGGTGGAAACGCCCAAGCGCCACTTCGAGCTCTCATTTACGACTCCCACTTTGACGCTTATCAGGGTGCAGTTGCCTATATCCGAGTCAAGGATGGCAGCGTCAAGAAGGGCGACAAGATCATGATGATGGCGACAGGAGCGAAGTTTGATATCGACTCCACTGGCCACTTCAATCCTGCCCTTGAGGTCAATTCTGGCTTGGAAGTTGGAGAAGTTGGCTTCTTAACTGCCGCCATGAAGAGTATTGGCGATGCTCGCGTGGGTGACACTGTAACGCTGGCAAACAATCCAGCAACCGAAGCGCTTCCCGGATATCGAAAGGCTTTAAGCATGGTGTTCTGCGGTCTATATCCGACCGACGGTGACCAGTATCAAGATCTGCGAGATGCGATTGACAAGCTCCGTCTGAACGATGCTTCTTTGGACTTTGAGCCAGAAACTTCGGCCGCTTTGGGGTTTGGATTCCGATGCGGATTCTTGGGGCTCCTGCACATGGAGATCGCTCGTGAGCGATTGGAGCGAGAATTTGGGTTGGATCTGATTTTGACGGCCCCGTCAGTAGACTACAAGATCACCTGGAAGGGCGGTACAGTCGAGCACATCTCGAACCCAACCGAGTTCCCCCAGCCTCACGAGTTGGAGCTGATTGAGGAGCCGGTTGTCAATGCCACGATCATGGTCCCCGTCGAATACGTCGGTGCGGTTATGACTCTCTGCCAAGAGCGACGAGGGATCTACCGTAAGACGGACTACCCTACTCCTCAGCGAGTTATCCTGTACTACACCCTGCCATTGGGTGAGATTCTGATGGACTTCTTTGATAAGTTGAAGTCCAATACCCGTGGATACGCCTCTTTCGACTACGATCTTGCCGGTTACGAGGTATCCGACCTTGTAAAAGTTGATGTGCTCCTGAACGGAGACATTGTTGACGCGCTGAGCTTCATCGTCCATAAGGACTTCTCTTATAATCGAGGTCGTGCGATTGTCGAGCAGCTTCGCAAGGTTGTCCCGAGGCAGCAGTATGAAGTTCGTGTTCAGGCCGCGATCGGAGCGAAAGTTATTGCCGCAGATACGATCAAGCCGTTCCGAAAGAACGTTATCGCCAAGTGCTACGGTGGTGACATTACGAGAAAGCGCAAGCTCTTGGAAAAGCAGAAAGAAGGAAAGAAACGAATGAAGCAGATCGGATCCATCGAGCTGCCGCAGGAAGCATTCTTGAGCGTATTGAAAGTCGCCGAGTAATCTGGCGACTTAAAATCGCGTACCTGCGATACGTTCAATTCCGATCGAAAATCGTGATGGACGGTTGGAATGGGTGATCCGGGATATCTAACTTGAATGCGCCCATCATTGGGTTCCGCATTCTGCGCTTCTGACCCATTTTCTCTTTTCTTGCCCTCCACTGGCAGGGTATTGCCTACTGGTGACTCGAGTTCTAACTTAATCTTACTGAGCTGTCCTTCGGCCAATGCTCACTTGGTTCCAACAAGCATGGCCCGGTGGCATTGCCCGAGTTTGCCTGCCATAAGATTAATCTCAGGATGCTGTGCTTTTAAAAGAACAACCCGTAAACCAGGGGGAAGTGAGGGCAGTAATCAAACTAGCGGGCTGGTGGAATTTGACCCACAAACAAAATAGCCGCATAACCGAGGGCTGGATTGTGCCCTCGGTTTGTTTGGAATTGGATGACTTATCAGCCCTTAACTACTTGATCTTGGGCTTAGGGGCTTCGTCGAAGAATCGTTCGATCTTTGCTGATTTCTGCATGTTCTGAATGAACGCTTGCTTGGCGCTCTGTTCGTAAATTGCTTTGAGTTCAACCAAATCACCAGCTTTTGCTTCAGCTCCTATGCCCAATACTTGGAAGAACTGGATGCCGTTGAGGGTTTGTACGGGCTTGGTAATCGTGCCCGGTTTGGCAGCCTTCAGCTCAGCTTGGGTCATAGCGGGAAATGCATCCAGATTGCGCCAACCCAGAACACCTTTGTTTTGAATCAATACTTGGTCTTGGTTCGATGAATTCATCACTTTGTCCCAAGTCTCGCCCTTTTGGATTCTGCCATACGCGTCTTGAGATTTGCCAACAGCGTCGGCAAGGTCGGCAGCGGCTTCCGACTTTGGTTTGAAGACCAGAGTGGAAATCTTGATGAAATGTTTGGGATCGAAACTGGCATCGACAATCTTGGTGAGGAGCAGATTGCTTTCAATCTGCATGTATAGGCGAGATTTCGGCTGGTGCTGCTGTCGAATATAGGTTTCGAAGTCCTGTCCGGGAGGCAGATTTTTCTTTTGCTCGGCGGCAAAGTGCTCGTACTCTTTTTGAACCTCAACAGCGGTGACAGAAACCTTTAAAGTAGAGGCTTTGTGGTGAATGAGTTGATAGGAGATCATGTCATTCATCACTTCATAGCCGCGCCAGTCCCAAAGTAATTTCTCAACATCGCTTGCTTTGATAGCGACCCCATCGACTTTTGCCAAGATGGTTTCTGGTGTGGGCCGAGGCGGTACGTAGGTGTTGGGAACTTGGGCCAACTGGAATGCGGCCGTGAGCGTGAGAAGTGTAGAGAAGATCATGCGCTTGTTAGGTTCGGAATGAAATTTGGAGGCTATCGGGGTACGACTTGGTTATTAATAATGCTTGCCAGAACTCTGTCGACGCTTAGTCCTTCCACTTCGGCTTCTGGGCGAAGGATGACTCGGTGGCGTAATACGGGGAGAGCAAGTTCTTTGACGTCATCTGGAATGACAAAATCTCGTCCTCGTAAGGCGGCGACTGCTTTACTACAGTTGAGAAGTGCAATCCCTGCACGAGGAGAAGCACCGACAAGGATGTCACTGGAATTTCTGGTTGCTTTGACAATCTCATAAATGTAGTTGAAGATCCTCTCTTCTACATTCACGGATTGAACTTCTCGTTGCATCTCTTGGAGCAATTCCAACGTGACAACGGCTTCGATCCCTGCCTCATCAAGATTTTGGGGCCGAAAGCCCGAGTGATGCCTCTTTAACACTGCTACTTCAGCCGACTCAGTTGGATACTCAACCAGGATCTTTAAAAGGAAGCGGTCCTGCTGAGCTTCGGGCAAAGGATATGTTCCTTCAAAGTCGATAGGGTTCTGAGTTGCAAATACTAAGAAAGGAGGCGGCAATATGTGAGTCTCGCCATCAATGGTGACTTGGCGCTCTTCCATGGCTTCCAGCAAAGCGGCCTGGGTTTTCGGTGGGGTTCGATTGATTTCGTCTGCCAACAGTATGTTGACGAAGATTGGTCCCTTCCTCAAAACAAATTCACTGTCTTTGGGATTGAAAATGTTTGTGCCTATCACATCGCTGGGCATAAGGTCAGGAGTAAATTGGATGCGACCGTATTCCAAACTCAAGCTGCGGGCCAGTGAGCGGACCAAGAGGGTCTTGGCGATGCCCGGGACACCTTCCAGTAATACATGCCCGTTGGCAAGAATGGCGATCAAGGTCTGTTCGATGATCCGGTCTTGGCCGATAATCGCCTTACCGACCTCGGCTCGAATCGCATCAGCGGTAGTTTGAACACTCATGGCAATGGCGGGCAGAGTACCCTCAATCTTATTGAGACCGCGTCAAGCAGTGGTGCCTGTAAGCTCGAAATTGGGCCAGTTTCGCCAGATGTTGTATTGAATTCTAAAAAGGATTCGGGAAAATCTGCAAATTGACCGTCGATAAGAGGTATAACATCGTGCTGGGATCAATATGGCTTGTTTGCCGTTGACTGGAGCTTTCCAAGGAGAGCTGCACTGAGCGGCTGACATTGAGCCAGATCCCAAGTACAACGAGGCTTATATACTTCACGCATGCCGCTGATTCCAGAACTCAAAGCTAGCATAATCGCAGACAACGCACGGGCCGAAGGTGATACCGGTTCGACCGAAGTGCAGATTGCGATCCTGCAAGGTCGAATCCTTCAGATCACCGACCATCTTCGCACGCACAAAAAGGACTTCCATTCCCGACGAGGTTTGTTGCTCCTAGTTGGCAAGCGACGACGCCTAGAGGGATATCTCCGAAACAAAGATATTGCTCGCTACCGTGAGCTCATCAAGAAACTAGGAATTCGAGAAGTCAAGCCCCGTTAACGGAGGCTACTAAATGATTTACTCCCACGAGTTCGAGGTAGGGGGCAAGACCCTCTCCATCGAAACAGGCCGCGTCGCCAAGCAAGCTGGCGGCGCTGTTTTGCTTGGTATGGGCGAGACCGTAATTCTCGGTGTCGCTACCATGTCAGAGTCAGCACGAGACGGTGTTGACTTCCTTCCGCTGACCTGCGATTACGAAGAAAGAAAGTACGCAGTCGGCAAGATCCCCGGCGGATTCATGAAGCGCGGCGGTCGACCTTCTGAGAAGGCGATTCTGACCAGCCGATTAATGGATCGCCCTCTACGACCTCTTTTCCCTAAGGGGCTTCGAAACGACGTTCAAGTGATCGCGATGCCGTTCGCAGTTGATCAAGATTGTCCACCAGACGTTCTTGCTATCTGCGCAGCAGGTGCAGCCCTTACGGTCAGCAACATCCCGTTCAAGTACCCGGTTGCCGGTGTTCGTGTTGGACGGATTGATGGCAAATTCATCCTGTTCCCGTCTATTCCTGAAATCAAGGTCAGTGACCTCGATTTGGTTGTTGCGGGTCACAAATATGCCATTTCGATGGTAGAAGCTGGTGCCAGCGAAGTTAGCGAAGACGACATGGTCGCCGCGCTTAAGTTTGCTCATGAAGCGATCAAAACCATCGTCGCCGAGTTTGAAGCTTTCGGTAAGAAGGTCAACAAGCCAAAGACTGAGGTCAAGCTCTTCTCAATCGACGAGAATTTGAAGAAGTCCATCGAAAAGCAGTACGGTAAAGAGATTTCCAAGACGCTCCTCGGTGCCAAGGACAAGGCGATGCGTGAAAGCGCACTCACCGACCTTGTTAATGACATTGTTGCCAAGCTCAAGCCAGAGTACGCCGACAAGCCCGAGCTCCAGTCACAGCTTCCAGAAGCAGTTGACTCAGTCGTTAAGGGAACCGTTCGAGAACTGATCATCAAAAAGGACACTCGACCAGATGGCCGAAAGTTGGACGAAATCCGTCCGCTCGAAGCAATCGCAGGTCTGTTGCCCAAGGTGCACGGTTCTGGACTCTTCACCCGTGGTCAAACTCAGGTCATGACGGTTGCAACGCTCGGACTTCCGAACGATGCGCAAACCATGGACGGCATCGAAGAGGAAGAACCGAAGCGCTACATGCACTTCTACAACTTCCCGAGCTACTCCGTTGGTGAAGTTCGACCGAGCCGAGGCCCAGGTCGACGAGAAATCGGTCACGGAGCCCTCGCTGAGCGAGCTCTACGAAGCGTAGTTCCTCTCGATGATCCTGAGTTCCCATACACCCTCCTTTTGATCTCGGAAGTTCTTGAATCTAATGGTTCGACTTCCATGGCATCGGTCTGCGGTTCAACACTCGCACTTATGGATGCTGGTATCAAGATCAAGGCTCCAGTTGCTGGAATCGCAATGGGTCTGATGTCAGACGGTAAGGTCTTCAAGGTCCTTACTGACATTCAGGGCATGGAAGATTTCTGCGGCGATATGGACTTCAAGGTTGCTGGAACTCGTGATGGTATTACTGCCCTGCAGTTGGATACCAAGCTCGACGGTATTCCCGACGAAGTTCTTGCCAAGGCGCTTTCTCAGGCCAAGGATGCCCGATTCCAGATTCTCGATGTCATTGCTGAAGCGATTTCCGAGCCACGTGACACTGTTGGAGCTACTGCCCCGACCGTAACCACGATCCACATCAACCCAGAAAAGATTGGTGCGGTCATCGGCCCGGGTGGCGCTGTTATCAAGAAGATCACCGGCACCACCGGCGCATCGGTGGATATTCAGCAAGACGGAAAGGTCTTGGTTGGCGGTAGCAACGGCCAAGCGGTACAAGACGCGATCGCAATGATCAAGGCGTTGACTGATGAAGTCGCCGTTGGAAGTGAGTTCACCGGAAAGGTCACTCGAATCATGGGCCGAGGCGCCATGGTTGAGTACATTCCCGGCCGAGAAGGACTTGTACCAAAAGAGCACTTGACGGTCAAAGAGATCGGCCGCATTGAAGAAGTTGTCAATGTTGGCGACGAGCTCAATGTCAAGGTCTTCGAAGTGGACCACATGGGGCGAATCAATTTGACCGCTCTGGGTGTCAAGCAGTCGCTGGCTGGCTTGGAAGATAACGAGGGCGCAACCCCTCCTCCTCCTGGTGCCAATCGCGGTGGTGACCGAGGTGGTCGTGATCGAGATCGCGGCGGCAGAGGCGGAGATCGTGGAGATCGCGGTGGACGAGACCGCGGCGGTGACCGAGGCGGCGACCGAGGTGGTCGTGACCGAGGAGATCGAGGCGGAGACCGTGGAGATCGCGGCCCCCGTGATCGTGGAGACCGACCTGCACGAACCGAAGGTTCGGAAGAGGTCAGCAAGCCACAGGCTGAGTCGGTAAGCGCACCTCAGGTTCCAGACGCGTTTCCCAAGCGAGAGCGCGGCGGTGACGATGAGAACGTGAACGCTCGATTCCGACCCCGACGCTAAGACAATCTAATCAAAATCTTGCCAGCCACACAAGGACCTCCTTGTGTGGCTGGCAAGATTTTGAACTGCCCTGCCAGCACCGATGATCCCCGTACTCGGTCTGGGAAATCATGCTGCACCCAGGCCTTCACAGCGGTTGCCTCTGGAATTTTCTATGGTGGCCTGCCCGGCCCGGGCATTCCCTTCTCCCTGACTGGAAGTTCTGTCATACGTTCACGGCCAGTCTCCTCGGTCAATACTCACTTCGTTCGAACACAGTGTGACCTCGGGGAAAGACTGTCCAAGCTCACTACAGAACTTATGTCAGGAGAATGGGAATGAGACTTTCTAAAGAACCAATCAAATGCTCGCCTGCGGCGAGGATTTGATTCAGGAGTCTCTTCCCTGCGAAATTTTGGCTCCGGTCAAAAATCGTGGGGAAGAGGCTGGAGATGGGGTTCCGGGCCATGTGGGTGGCCAATCCAACTCTGGCAAATCAAACATTCCTATCCTAATCAGTCGGAACTTTTGAAAGCCATGCCTTCTCGCAGTACCCGACACGACTTCCCGGATTTACACATGAGGTACTTCGGGATCTCGTCCAAGAAGTGCTACGAGTAAAAGACAGGTAGCGGAAAATTGAATGTAAAGGAGCAGTGCAATAGGTGCCTTGATCAGCCAAAGGCAGATCAAGATAACAACGTCCGATCCTAACCATTGCTTGGCTGAGTAGTTGCTCAATTCCCCGGTCGAGATTCCGACACCGAGCAATATCAGAAAGATGCCGAACATGAACAGCACGGCCCAATATAGTGAGTAGCTGGTCCAAAATACAACTTAATGGATGATCCGTTCAATCTCCAAAGGTTTGTTGACGCTCAGTTTCCAGTATACAAATCTGTCCTTTCCGAGCTCAGGCAAGGAAAGAAGCGGAGTCATTGGATGTGGTTCACCTTTCCGCAGATGGAAGGGCTCGGAAGTAGCCCAATGGCCAAGATGTTCGCGATAAAGGATGCTGAGGAGGCTAAGGCCTATCTGAATCATCCTGTCCTGGGGCCAAGGCTCATCGAATGCACGAAATGTGTCACATCACACTTTGATCTTAAAGTCGAAGAGATCTTTGGGTTTCCCGACTATTTGAAATTCTGGTCGTGTATGACACTCTTTAATTCGGTTTCGGATGAGCGATCTTTCAAGCGTGCCCTAAGGATTTTCTACAAAGGCGAGCTAGATCCCAAAACGGCAGAATTACTGGCCCGTCCAGCGGACATGATCGAATAAAAGGCTAAATACTCCGGTTTGAACGGTTCCGTTTCACGCCGATTAGCCAATTTAGTGTCATGGATTCCAATGATCGTACGGGGTTCCCGCGAAGAGTGAGCAGGATTGGGAATCAGTTAAGGTAAATTCACTTCTGCTTATGGCGGATTTCGTCCAGCATCTTCACCCGGTGTTGCAGGCTCTTATTAGGGCCGTGCTCCTTGTGATCCCATCGTTACTGCTTCTGCCTATCATTATCTGGTGGGAAAGACGACTGCTTAGTTGGATGCAAGATCGAATTGGGCCCAATCGTGTCGGAAATATCACTTTTTCGCGCACGAGCCGGCTCGTACCTGGACTTCTGAAAGGAAAGAAGTTCCGGCTTTTCGGTTTGGCACAGCCTTTAGCAGATTTTGGCAAACTTCTCTTCAAAGAAGACATTACGCCAAGCGCAATCGATCGGTTCATCTATTTCACAGCGCCGGCCATTGCCCTTTTCCCTGCGTTCGCAATGTGCGGAACGATTCCCTGGGGACCTTACACGTTCTTAACTCCGGTCGCGGACGTCAACATCGGCGTGCTTTACATCATGGCGGTTTCCTCGCTGGGTGTTTATGGCATCGTGCTTGCGGGCTACTCGGCAAACAATAAATTCTCCCTAATGGGTGGTCTGCGTTCGTCAGCTCAGTTGATTAGTTATGAGTTGGCGATGGGTATGTCTTTGGCATGTATCGTCATGGCCACTGGTTCGCTCAAGCCGTCAGAGATCGTTGCCGTTGAACATGGTCCTCTCTGGGGAATGGATATTGCGCCTTTCAACTGGATTGAGAATTGGAACATTCTCACTCCATATGGTCTGGTCGCTTGCATGATCTTTTTGATCTGTATGGTTGCAGAAACCAATCGTGCTCCGTTTGACTTGCCTGAGGCAGAAAACGAGCTGGTTGCGGGATACCACACCGAGTACAGCTCCATGAAATTCGCGGTGTTCTTCATGGGTGAATACGCAGCCATGTTTGGCTACGGATTGATCCTGAGCACACTCTTCGTGGGTGGCTGGCACATGGTCCCGGTTCGATTTGCCTTCTTGGCTCACGAGTACCCGGCTTTCGGCGATATCTGGAATATGCTTGACACGCTGAACGGTAGCTCGATCTTGGCACCAGTCTGGATGGTGGTCAAGGGTCTATTAATGATCACGGCCTATATCTGGATTCGCTGCACCTTGCCGCGATTGCGATACGACCAGCTGATGGCTCTTGGGTGGAAGTCGCTTCTGCCGTTGGCAACAGCAAACCTCATTGTAGTTGCGATCTGGATCGTTGCCACCAAGGTCGGCAATCAGTGGATCGGTTGGGCTGCAGTGGTAGTTTCGGCTGCGATCCTTTACGGTGTGTACCAAGCGATCAATAAATTGAACAAGAAAGATCGGGTCGACTTGACCAGTCGATCGATTGTGCTGGTGGATGAACCTCCCAAAACAAGAGAGATTGAACTAGTGGAGCGTGCGCCAACCGCGTAAACAAGAATTTGAAGGTGGACGATTCGTCGATCCACCTTTTTGATGAAAGGGAACTGATATCAGAACCATGAGGGATAGTCAATGAATCAAACGGTCGGCGGAGTAGCGATCACGCCGGAGTTGCTGATCTTCGGCGGAGTCGCCGGGGCGGCGGCGCTGTGTGCTATTGGGGTGGTGGCCTTTAATAACGCCATCCGAAGTGCCCTATGTCTGGTAGTGAACTTCTTCTTGTTGGCTTTTCTGTACTTTACATTGAATGCAGAAATGCTTGGCATCACGCAAGTGGTCGTTTATACCGGAGCGATCATGGTTCTCTTCCTCTTCGTGATCATGCTTCTCAATCTGGGGGCACCAAACCTTCTCGTTGAAAAGAAGGATCCCAAGAAATATCTGGGCATCCTACTTGGATGCGGAATGTTTGTTCTCTTGGGTTCGCAATTGTTGCCGGAGTTGCTCAAGATCAACGCTCCGACTCTGTCGCCTGAGCTAGCACGCTTCGGCGGGCCTGAGGCGATTGGACGATCCCTCTTCACTGCTTACGTGTATCCATTTGAAGCGGTCAGTGTGCTACTCCTGATCGGAATAGTCGGCTCCATCCTGCTGGCAAAGAGGCGAATATGAACGGAGTACCTCTTGGTGCATACATCGGTTTGAGCTTGTTTATGTTCACTACCGGTGTTGTCGGTGTAATTATCCGCCGCAATCCAATTGTCATTTTTATGTGCATTGAGTTGATGCTCAACTCAGTGAACCTAACATTTTTAACCTTCGCTCGCTATCAAATGGCATCCAAGCCGGATGACCGAATCGCGATGCAGAACAGTATGATGGCCGGCCAGATGATGGTGATCTTCGTCATGGCTGTGGCGGCCGCTGAAGTTGCCGTCGGACTGGGAATTATCATGGCGATCTACCGCTTACGCGACAGTGTCGACATCGACGAATTGAACCTGCTTCGGGGCTAATATCGAAATGAACTACGAATCGATCTGGCTAGTGCTTCTCTTCCCGATAGTGGGGTTCTTGATTCAAGCCCTGCTTGGGACTCGTATCGAGAAAATGCTTGGACGCCGTGCACTCGGCGCCATTGCAGTGTTGCCAATCGTGCTTTCATTTGTGGTCGGACTCTTGATCACTCTGAACACGAAAGGTGGTCCTGAGGCGACCGCCAACATTGCAAATCTCGGCAAGTGGATTGATGCCGCAAACCTGCGCATCCCGTTCGAATTTATCGTCGATCCTTTGTCGATGACGATGGTTCTTATCATCACTGGTATCGGTTCGCTGATTCATCTGTATGCGACTGGATACATGAGTGAAGAGAAAGACTACGCCCGGTTCTTCACCTACATGAACCTGTTCATCTTCTCGATGTTGGTTCTGGTGCTTGGAGCAAATCTTGTTCTCCTGTTTGTGGGCTGGGAAGGAGTTGGACTTTGTTCTTATCTCTTGATTGGCTTCTGGTACAAGGATCTCGCCAATGCCAAGGCTGCGAACAAGGCATTTATTGTCAACCGAATTGGTGACTGGGGGCTAACACTCGGCCTTTTGATGATCGTTGCCCTCTTGATGAAGAATCAGGTTGGATCGTCGGATGGTCGCTACCTCAGTTACGACTCGATGCTTCCAGCACTGAGAACAGCGCTGGAGCACAATCCAGGCATGGCGACAGTCATCGGCTTGCTCCTGTTTGTTGGTGCCGCCGGTAAGTCAGCCCAGTTCCCGCTTTATCTTTGGTTGCCAGACGCTATGGCTGGACCCACGCCGGTCTCTGCTTTGATCCATGCCGCGACGATGGTTACATCTGGCGTGGTGCTGCTGAACCGAATGCACGTCGTATTCGAGATGTCGCCGGTCGCCAGCGCAATCATCTGTGCAATTGGAGCCTTCACCGCACTCTTCGCAGCGTTGATTGCTTTCGGTCAAACAGATATCAAGAAGGTTCTCGCCTATTCCACCGTATCTCAACTTGGATTCATGTTCATTGCTTGTGGCGCAGGTGCGTACTGGGCAGGCATGTTCCATGTAACCACTCACGCTTTCTTTAAGGCACTTTTGTTCCTTGGTGCGGGTGCAGTCATTCACGCAATGGCTCACAACCAAGACATGCGCAATTACGGCAACCTTAGAAAGTATCTGCCGATCACCTTCTGGACCATGATTCTTGGAACGCTTGCCATCTGTGCGGTAGGTGTTCCGGGTGTCTTTGGGTTCGCTGGTTTCTACAGTAAAGAGGCGATTCTTGGTGCGGCACTTGCCAATACCCACGCTCAAATGGAAGGAATCCAAGTCGGTCAGATTGCCGGCTGGGTTGGTTTGGGTGTTGCAGCCTTAACATCGATCTACATGACTCGGTTAACCTGTCTCACCTTTTTGGGAACGGAAGAGCGCTGGAGAAATATTCCAGCCGCCGATCATCATGGCCACGACGATGCCCATGCAGACGAGCATCACCATGAGCTCGATGCTAATCATACGCCCAAGGAAGTACCTCCCAGCATGTGGTTCCCGCTTGTGGTCTTGGCGCTGCTTTCGGTGGGTGGCGGATTTGTACTGGCGAATAATGGAGCGTTCGAACACTGGCTCTATCCCAACGAATTACCAATCCTGGGCAAGGTCTCAACTGAACCTTCTAACATACCGCTGGCAATGTATTCGACAATTGCCGCAGTCGGTGGAATTATCCTGGGACTTGCCTTCTACTTGAAGGGACTTCCCAAGAATCAAGGGTTTGACGAAAGCGCTTGGAGCCCATTGCGAAGGTTGGAGCGAGATCAATTTGGTTACGACCACGCGATGACGGTTGCATCAGTTGAAGGTGGTGGAGACATCGCCAACGCACTCTGGAAATGGTTCGACAACCTTCTGGTCGACGGTGTCGTCGAAGGAAGCGGAAAGGTTTCGGCCGGAATCGGGTTGCTACTGAAGAGATTTCAAACTGGCTACATCAGGCTTTATGCACTGATGATGCTGGTCGGATTCGTAGGGTTCATCGGCTACTTTGCCTACATGCTCTCCCAGGGAGGCCACTAATGCTGATACTTTCGGTAATCACTTTCCTCCCACTCCTTGGCGCTTTGTCCATGCTTCTAATCAGTGAGCAAAAGGCCAATTCGGTCAAGCAGATTGCGCTTCTAACTTCTGGTCTTACCTTTTTGATCAGTCTTGGAATCCTGTTCAAGTTTGACTCAGGCACTTACGCATTCCAACTCGTTGAGAACCAGACATGGATTCAGCAACTCGGGATTCGCTATCACTTGGGAGTCGATGGGATTTCGCTTTGGCTTGTCCTTCTCACGACTTTTCTGAGCTTTATCGCCATTGCCTGCAGTCTCAAAACTGATAAGCGCATTAGAGCCTTTATGGCATGTATCTTGATGCTGGAGACAGCGATGATTGGGTCGTTCCTATCTCTCGACCTCATCTTGTTCTTCATCTTCTTCGAGCTAACGCTTCTGCCAATGTGGCTCATGATCAACATCTGGGGCGGTCAGAATCGGGCCCATGCGGCGAACAAGTTCCTGATCTATACATTTGCCGGATCGATCTTCATGCTGATCGGCATTGTTGCCTTGGGCTACTTGCAGTTCAAGACAACTGGCAAGCTGACATTTGATATCGTGGTCATCCAAGAGCAGGTTGCTCAAGGGAAGCTCTGGGCTAATGCAATTCAGGCTGAGCCGTTTGTTTTCTGGACCTTTGCAGTTGCTTTCTTGGTGAAGACCCCTGCGTTCCCGTTCCATACTTGGATTCCCGACACATATGCAGAGTCGCCGACCGCAGGTCCGATTTTGTCAAGCGTCATGGTCAAGATGGGGACTTACGGTTTCCTTCGGTTCTGCCTGCCGTTGTTCCCCGATACATTCTCTCATCAAGTTCCGTACTTGATCACTTTGGCGGTGATTGGAATCGTTTACGGCGGCGTCGTAGCTGCTGTTCAACCGGACATCCGACGGGTAATGGCCTACTCATCGCTATCCCATATGGGGTTTGTATTGCTGGGCATCTTTTCCCTGACCCGTATCGGGTTGTTGGGCGGTGCGTATCAGCAACTCAATCACGGAATCACAGCCTCCATTCTGTTCCTGCTCATAGGCTTCCTCTATCAACGCCGAGGTAGCACGCTGTTCAAGGATTTCGGTGGTCTTAAGGCTCAAATGCCGATCTTTGCCGCTCTTTTCTTAATAGCCATGCTTTCGAGCGTTGGACTACCGGGAACCAATGGTTTTGTTGGAGAGCTCTTAGCAATGTTCGGGGCATTCCAGTCAGCCTATGCAGGAAATTTCAGTTTGGCACTGGTTGGTATAGCGGTCTTCGGTGTCGTGATTGCTGCCGTGTATATGCTCTATATGTTCCAGCGCATCTTCTACGGTGAGATCACGATTGAAGAGAACAAAACTTTGGTGGACTTAAAGGGACCGGAGATTGCTCTCGCTGGCATATTGGTCGTGTTCATCCTCTGGGGTGGATTGGCTCCCAACACCTTCACAGATCGGATGGCAATAAGCTTGAACGCTGCACTGAAGATGTCTACTGCACCGGCTGGTCAGCGACCCGTATGGACGGACACTGACGCTGGAGTGGATGCCAAGAGAATCGATACTGCACACGGGCAAAGACTTGCGATGAACGTGAGGTCTATGCCTTGACATCTCGGGAACGAGCACTGGCCGCTTCACGCGGTGGAGAAGTCGATCGCCGACCCAATATGAGTTGGTTGGCGGGGGATTCCACGGCAGATGTGTCTGTCGTGAGTTGCTCTGCAGTGTCTGCAAGTCTTTCCGAAGATCGGGTGGTTTTGGCAGAAGTGCCTAATCCATTTGGACTTGCACTCGGCCGAGGCATTGATTTGAATTCCGCATTGAAAGAAGATCCCACCGCCGGGGGACAGGTTCTCGATACCTTGGTTGAAGAAGTTCGCATTCAAATTCGAGAGGGTTTGAATTCGGGCGCAGATGGAATTTTCTATCGCTTACACGGGGCTAACCCTCAGCATTGCACTCCGATGCAATACGGCGGCCATTATTTGGAGCGAGACCGAGAACTGCTTACAGAGGCCCAAGGAACCGTGATGAACGTTCTGTTTGTTTCGGGCCCCGAAGAGATCTATGTCGATTTTGTGAGCGACTTGCCAGCCGACATCTTTGCTTGGGATGTTCATCTCAGCAAGGTTACGGCTACGGAAGTTCGCTCAATGAGAAATGGGGCAACCGCCTCTGCCGATCCGACGAGCGAGTTTGCGCTTCTGATCGGCAACGAACGTTATTTAGAGAAACTGGAGCAAGCTAACATTGGATAAGGCCTTCCATTTTGCCATCCCGTCCATCGAGTGGTCGGCACTCTTGCCGATCATCATCGTGGCACTGACGGGCATCTGCGCTTTTGTCGTCGAGATGTTCCAGCCTAAGCGCGAGAACACCCTCATTGTCGGCATTAGTTTGGGTGGCTTGATCTTGGCTGCCTTTACTCTTTTCTTTCAGATGGATCAGCCGGTGTATACCACGGCAGGCGATCTTCTCCTTCGTGATCCCTTCGGAACTGCAATCCAATGGATTCTTTTGGTGGCCTCGGCTCTGACGATTCTGTTCAGTGAAAGCTACCTGCGCGAAAAGAGAATTCCATTTGGTGAGTTCTATCCGTTGGTCCTGTGGTCCACCGTCGGTGCCATGATCATGTCGACTACCTCTAATCTCTTGGTGGTCTTCTTGGGATTGGAAATCCTCTCAGTGTCGCTCTATGTCATGGCGGGCATGAGCCGCAGCGAAGAGAAGTCGGAAGAATCGGCGCTGAAATACTTCCTCTTGGGTGCCTTTGCCAGTGGCTTCCTGCTTTACGGAATTGCATTTGTCTACGGGGCAACCGGTGGATTGGATATCGACTTCGTGGGTGCAATTTGGGTTCATGCGGAGGGAGCGACCAAGCCGATGCTCCTCTTTGGCTTGGCTCTCATGCTTATTGGGCTTGGGTTCAAAACCAGTTTGGTGCCTTTCCATCAGTGGACTCCAGACGTTTATCAGGGTGCCCCAACCAATGTCACCGCCTTTATGGCCACAGCTGGTAAGGTCGCCGCGTTTGCTGCCCTGTGGAGGGTCTTAAATGCCTTCACCCCGTTAGCCCATTACTGGGTTCCAGCCCTTTGCACATTAGCCGTATTGACGATGTTCGTTGGAAACTTCGCTGCACTCGTACAGAAAGACGTCAAGCGGATCTTGGGCTACAGCTCCATTTCGAATGCGGGCTACATGCTGATTGCGATTATCGCTCATAGCCAGAACTACCGAGTTGGTGGATCGACTTTGGTCTTCTTCCTCCTGAGCTACACCCTGATGAGCTTGGGCGCCTTTGCAGTCGTTTCACTGGCAGCAAAGAATGGCATGGAGGGGACTAAGCTTGAAGACCTCAACGGTATGTGGAAGCGCTCGCCGTTCGCAGCTCTCGCGCTGGTTGTCTTCATGGCATCCTTGATCGGTATTCCTCCGACCGGTGGATTCTTTGCGAAGATGCTTCTCTTCTTTGATGCGCTGCAGACCGGCTATTGGCCCCTTGCAGTTGTACTAGCCGTGAACTCCGTCATAAGCGTGTTCTATTACTTGGCAATCGCTCGAGCTGCCTTCGTTGCGGATTCAGAAGACTCTGAATACAAGCTGGCTAAGGTTTCACCCGCGTTGGCCTCAGTTTGTGCCGTTTGTATCGTGGGCGTTCTCGGAATAGCTATCTGCTACACGCCAGTTGCGAACTTCCTGGCTTCACGTTAACCTCGAATTTTTTGGGGCCGTCTGATAGGATTTCCTATGAATGACGGCTCCTGAATTCTTATGGGGCACTGGTTTCAAAGGACTCTCACATTCTGAGCGTGTTAGCTCACCCATCTGGTCCACTTGTCTGTTTGTTAGGTTCAAAGTCCGACGCCTGCCTCATTTGAATTTCCTCTGTGGTTCCATCCTTGCCCCACAGAAAACAGGCAATCCAAATATCGCGCATTTCCTACTTAACACCTTCGGTCTCGTCCAAATCAGCCGTGCCATAATTCGGGCGATGCGAATTGGCGTAAGCATGTACAGCTATGTACAGTCGGTTAAGAACTCTGGAATGACGATCCCGGGATTCATTCACGAGGCAAAGCGGGCGGGAGCCGAGGGAGTTGAACTCCTCGAATACTTCTATAAAGACATTGAGGCAGATCGCGAAGCAGCGCTTAAAGCCCTTGAGGAAACTGGACTTCCTTGTCCGATTTTTTCAGTCGGCCAGAATTTTGCCAAGATCGATCCCGAAGAGCGCCGCCAGCAGCTTGCCAAGATCAAATTCGGCGTTGATGAGGCGCTGAAATTTGGCGCAGGAGTCGTGCGCGTCTTTGCCGGGGATGTTGCTGAGGGAATCACCTTTGATCAAGCTCGTGCTTGGATTGTCGAAGGTCTTACCGAGGGATCGCTCTATGCCGCGGAGCATGGAGTCAAGCTCGCTCTGGAAAACCATGGCACCTTGGCAGGACGTGGAGATCAAGTCCGTGGGCTTATCGATGATGTTCGCGAGAAGAGTGGCACCGACGTCTTGGGCGCCAATCCAGACACGGGGAATTTCCTCCTCGTAAACCAGCCCAGCCACGAAGCGATCAAACAGGTCGCCGAGTACGCCAACATGGTGCACTTCAAAGACTTCAAAGCAGCACCTGTGGATCATGAAGGGTGGGCTTATCAGGCATTGAACGGGGATCGATTTGTAGGAACGGCTATCGGCGAAGGTCAAGTTGAACTTGGCCGGTGTATCCAGGAGCTCAAAGATGCTGGTTTCAACGGCTGGCTAAGTGTTGAATACGAAGGGGCCGAGGATCCTATTACAGCGATTCCGCGTTCGATTGCAAACGCACGTCATTACCTCTGAGACTAAGATTCAATCGTCTGTAGGATTTTCTGCAGACTGATCATCTGTAGCTCCAAGGCAATCTTGCTCTGCGATGCCACGTGTAAGAAACCGATCCGCTTGCCAGGAAACATCTCAAGGGCGCGATAGTAGATGTAGTTGCACAGATACGATCCCGCATCCAAGCTGATGCGCAGAAGACGGTCTTCGAACACCAATTTGGAGGCGATTTCGGCCGACCAAAGTGTGGTGTCCAGCAAGAGAGGTTGGTCTGCATGAATGGAACCTTCAATAGCTTTGCCACGGACGTCTGGGGTTGATCCGATCCAATTTCTGGCAAACATCTCCAAGGACATGTGGTCTCGATTTGCTGCGACACCCATCAAGACGATCTGCTCATAGGGTGTGACATCTAACGCAGCCAAGTATTCATCGACGGCATCGAACGAAACTTCGAGAAGGTTAAACGTGCGACTGGATTCTCGAGCCAAATATGCAGATGGGTTCTCCGAAACTGTTCCAAAGGCGCCGAAGCCGGTCACTAGGGTTCTTTCTTTCATCATGCACCACCACACAGCATACTTCGGATCTTTATTTCCATTGGCGACAAGGTTGTCCAACAAAGTAAGGACACCTAAACCGGGACTGACTCAGTCGCCTCATGGCGTATACAATAGATGAGTCGGTAACCCAACGCATGAGAGGTCTCCGACGCAGAGGTCTATGAAAGCAGTAAGCCGAATCTTAATCGCTCTGCTTGTGATGCTGTCTCAATCATTGATTGGGACAGCCCTCTGCGCTTGTATTCCCGTTAGTTCTGCTCAAAAAAGCCAATCCAGCATACTGAAATGCCCGATGGGGATGAAAACCTGCTGCGCTTGTTGTAAGAGCGGAAAGTCCGACAGGTCCTCATCGTCAAGCATCCACTCAAGCGGTTGTAGGTCAAGCGTGACGGCTTCACATGACCTGACGTTCAACTCAAGGTCGCAACTCATTACGCCTGCGCTTGTTGGGCGTAGCGAGATCGCCATCTCCATTTCAGCAGTTATGCTGGATGGTTTGCCGATCGCCCCCTATCTGATCGTTCCTCGAATCAGACCACCCAATCCGAACTCTCACGGATTGCGCGCACCTCCTCTTCGCTAGATCTTGGCGTTGACCGTAGCTGCTTAGCAGTCACGGTCTCTTCTGATCTGCGAGAAAATGACCCCAATCAAACTGAATTCAAAATCCAAATGCGGTAGTCCGAACTGCGCCTGCCACCGCAAAACGAAGCTCATTGGGCCAACGACTTGGATCACCTCGGCAATAGCGGTATTGATCGTCGGCATCGGCTTAAATTCGCAACCCAAAGCGTTCGATGTGTCACCAAGGCCTAATCTGGCTGCTCATCGGGTTAGCAAACCAGTCCCTTCAGACTTGCTGGCACGAACAGATTTGATGTTGAGTGCGAGTCAACTCAATTCACTCCAAATCTTGAATAGAAGTTGGAAAACCGATCGGGATGCTCTGCTGAGAAAAATGGAGCAGTATCAGCCAAAGCAGGGAAGATTCGATCAGGTTCAGTCTGGACTGGAAGATTATTCTCAGCTCTCACGACTTTATGACCTAACTCGAGATTCCTATTGGATAGCAGCAAGGAAAGTGCTGACAGCGAACCAAACACAGAAGGTGGATGGAGGAAAGCCATGATCCCAGCAGTAGTTGCTATGGCAATGCAGTCGCATGGAGAGCTTGAATCAGCGATTCAATTGGCAAGGAAGAATAGCCCCGTCTTGGCTTCGGCTAGAGCAGATTTAGAGGTGGTTGTTCAAGATCGCCGAATAGCCCAATCTAGTATGTTCCCTCAAGCAGTTGTGAGTGGCTGGACCTCAATTGGAACCGACTCGGGAGTTATGACCGGTGCCCCAGAATTGATGCCTAGCCCTTTGATGCTCCTTCCGAACGGCAGCTTTTCAGTTGCAAACCTTTCGGTCATGATGCCGATCTATTCCGAGGTGATTCGAGGCAAATTGGCGACTACATCTTGGCAAGTGAAGGCTGCGACTTTTGATTACAAGGAGGCAGTGGCCGACCTTAACCTTAGAGTCACCGAGTCCTACTTTAAGCTCCAGTTAGCCCTACAAAAAGTCTTGCTCAAGAGGGCAGCGGTCGCTGCCAGCGAAGAATTGGTCCGCAACAGTCAGCTCATGCTAGAGGCAGGTAAGGGAATTCAGGCAGACATTCAGAGGAGCGAATCGGAGAAGTTTCGTGCTGATCGTGACCTGAGGATGGCAGAAAACGATAGTGCAAAAGCCGAGATTGATCTCAATGAGACGCTAGGAATCTCCCTGAATCACCACTGGACTTCAGCTGCCATTCCTTCACCGACGACCCAAGCTGGAACCGTTGAAGTTTGTATCGAACAAGCACTTCACAAACGACCGCTCAAGTTAGCTGCTGAATGCCGGCTAAAAGCACTTCGTAATGACCTCGGGGCAAGGCGAGCGGAAGGAAAACCACAGATCTACGGTGGCTTGATGGCTGACCGATCGAGACGAGCAGATATGGGTGGCATCACCGGGGCGTTGGTTCTCAGCATTCCAGTTTTCGATGGTGGACGAGTTCGCGCTGAAGTGAAACAGGGCCGAGTGCAAGTCAACAAAGGTGAAGCTCAGCTTCAAATCACACAACTCCAAATTGAACGCGAAGTTCGCCAAGCTTGGTTGGACCGCGAGACCGCAATGGCCAATCTGGCATCCGCAGAGTCTTCAGTAAGTGCTGCGCAAGCCGCCTACGAAATTATCTCTCTTCGCGTTCATGCTGGAAAAAGCATCCTATTGGAGCAACTCGATGGACTCTCTGCACTAAACAGCGCCAAGGCTGATTCTATCAGTGCTAGATATGATCTCGCGATGGCCACAGCTCGCCTGAATCGCACTATGGGAGGTGCGTTGTGAAATCCATCATTACTTTTGTGATCCTAGTCTTGGTCAGCCTATCTTGGGCATCGCAAACGGCAATTGGCAACTATCGAGTCAACCTGAGAACGGAACCAGATCTTGTTCCCGTGGGTAGAGCCAAAATCCACCTCACGATTACCGCGAAGACTGGACAACCGATTTCTGGGGCTACGGTCAAGGTGCTCGTTCAGATGCCAGGCATGCCGATGGGTGAAAAGGCTGAACTTGCTAACCCAGCAAGTCAGCCAGGTGAATATATCGCGCCAGTGGTCTTTGCCATGCAGGGCAGATATGAAGCCCACGTTTCCATTCAAGGCTCTGCGGGTGCAGGCGATGGCATGGTCCAACTGGAGACTGGCATGTCGTCTCAATCAGAGGGCGGAACATCAGTGCTGACCATCGGGATTTACTTCTTGGTGATCTTTATAGCTGTCTTTGCCTTGAGGTTGATTGGACTCGCAAACGTTCGTCGAGGTGCTGTCTCTATCGTGGTATTGCTGGTGGTACTCGGTTCTGCGATTTATGGAGTGAACCATTTCAGGCGCTCGGGAGCTATGACTCCGCTGGAAGCTCAAGTCATGGACATGAACGCTCCTGCACCAGAAGGGAAGTTGCCTGTGGAGTTAGTGTCAGTTTCGGATGAGGATTTGGCACCGACTATCCATGCAAACGGACAGATTCTCGGCTATCAAGAGCAAACAGTAAACGCTCGGGTTGCTGGTGCCATTGTTTGGATGCCAGGTTACATTGGAGACCATGTATCCAAAGGACAAGTCATTGTCCGACTGGATACGTCTCTGTTAGATCCGATGGTGGCAGAGAAGCAGGCACAAACATTTTCAGCTTCAAACGGCATCGTAATCGCACAGAACGACTATCGACGGGCGTTGGCCGATGTAACTCAAGCACGTTCTGAAGAAGCAATCAGAGTTGCTGATGTCGAAGAGTCAACTGCGATGGTTCAAGCCAGCGAGCAAGAGAGGTTGGCCGCTGAGGCAACCATCCAGTCTGATCAGGCTTTGGTTCGAGATGCTCAAAGTCAGGATCAGGCCGCAAGAGCGGAACGTTATTATTGGTCACAAGAGTTGGAGCGGGCCAAGAGCCTGTTTGCCAAGGGTGCCCTCTCGCGAGATGAATTTCAGAAGACTCAGTCGATGTCTCAATCAGTCATCGAGCGTGTCAAACAAACGCAGGCCGGATTGGATGCTGCCAATGCAAAGCTTCAAGGCTCTCGTGCGATCGCCACCAAGGCGAAACTGGAAGTAGCAGCAGCTGAAAGCCGGCTGAACTCCATGAAGGCGGAGCATCACGCCCATATGGCTCACGTTCAATCCGCGCAAGCCATGGCTGAGTCCGCCAAAGCCCGCATTGGACAGGCAACTGCAGAAACGCTGATGGCAAGGGCAGGGTTGGCTGGTGCTCAGGCACAACGTGGCTATGCTGAAATTCGAGCCGAAACAGATGGGGTGATCACAGATCGACTGGTTAGCCCGGGGGTTGTGGTGGCTCCTGGTCAAGCAGTCCTGAAGATTGCTCAGATCCGACCTGTCCGAGTTCAAGTGAACTTAACTGAAGCTGACCTTGCAAAGGTTCGCATTGGGGCCGACCTGTTGGTCCAGGATATGGCCGATTCGTCTCACCCCATCAAATTGGTGGTGTCCTCCAAGGCGCCATCCGTCGATCCGGTCACTCGGTTGGGAATCGTAGAAGCACTGTATCAGAACAATGATGACCGACTTAAGCCTGGACAATATATTTCAGCGCAGGTGAACCTGGGATTATTTGGAAACCGACTGACGGTACCTGCTTCAGCAATTCAGAGCCGGGAAAATCAATCTGTTGTCTGGCTAGCCCAACCTGGCAGTGCCGGAGAATATGTCTTGGCAAGAACGATCGTGACCGTAGGTGTTCGATCTCACAACAAGGTCGAAATCCTTTCAGGACTCAAGCTTGGCGATAAAGTGGTTGATAATCCGTCCTTGGACCTTGAATCGGGAGTGAGCGTTACCTCTTCCTCTCGGACATCACCAAACGACACAAACGAACTCCTTGATCAAACGATCGAAATCACATCTGCTGGTTATTCACCTCAAGAGATTCAAGCTCCGGTCGGGAAACCTTTCAGATTGAACTTTATTCGAAGAGATGCACAGTCTTGTGGCACTCAAGTCATCTTCAAAGACCTTGGGATCAAGCGAGATCTGCCCCTTAATCAGAAGGTCACTATAGATATTCCGGCGCTCAAACCCGGTCAACAACTGAGCTTTACCTGCCCGATGAATATGCTCAACGGCAAGGCGGTCGCCCAATGAAAGGCAAAGTTCAAGGGGCACTCAATCGAATCCCTCAGTGGTCCATTGACAATCCCTATGCGGTGGTCGCTTTCTTTGTAGGCATGATTGCACTGGCGGTCATTAGTATTAGTCGAATGCCACGGCGGTTTGCACCGTACGTGGAGAGTCCAATGGTTGGCGTTGTGACCATGATGCCTGGACTGTCGGCCCAAGAGATGGAACTGAACATCTCTAAGCCTATCGAAGAACAGTTGATCAATGTCAAAGGGGTGAGATCTGTTCGATCCACCTCCCAAGACGGGTTTTCGATTGTTACCCTTGAATTCCCTTATGGCACTGACATGCAACGCGCTCAGACAGACATTCAGTCTCTGATGAACGTCGTCCAATCGAGCTTGCCCGCCACGGGTGCTAACCTCAAGCCCTCTTATGTCATCCCGATCGATCCCCTGAACCTACCTATTCTCACGCTCTCCTTAGAAGGTGATCCGAAAAAGGGGTGGGATCTGGCGCGAGTTCGGGAGTTTGCCGACAATGCCGTTGTCAAAAAACTCAAGTCTGTTCCGGATGTCTTTTCTGTGGTCCCGTTCGGTGGCTATCGCCGGCAGATGCAGGTCATCGTAGATCGATCCAAATTGGCATCTTATGGCTTGTCGATTTTGGATGTTCGAAGTGCAATTGATAGGGCCAATGTTGTTCAAAGCGGTGGAACTCTTACCGATGGAAATCGAGAAGGGATCATTCGAGTCGATTCTCGCGCCAAGTCTGCTGAGGACATCCTGAACTATCCGATCAAATCCAGTAACCAATCTGCGATAGCTGAGCAGCCAGCTTCGACAGGCGCAATGGGAATGGGGGGATCAAATGCTGAGACACCGCTTGCTGTAACAGGCAATGGCGCCAGGACATCGCCGAGAGTTCTCCTCGTTCGCGACGTCGCCCGAGTGGAGGACACCCATTGGGAACCTCGAAGTGGATACCATTTTCTGGACAATCTAGAGGGACAAATTCATAGTTCCATTTCGGTAAGCGTAATCCAGAATCCAGGAGCTAGCTCAGCCCAAATCGTCCCGGCAGTTATGAAGTCGGTGAGCCAGTTGGAAGCCGATAATCCGGGACTCAAATTCAGAATCGCTTACGATAACGCTCACTTCGTGGGCATCTTGTTCAACAATGTCTGGCATGAACTTGCTGTAGCCATTGTGCTGACCGGTTTAGCGCTTATGTTCTTCTTGGGTGAATGGCGTGGCACATTGATCGCGATGGTCACTCTGCCTACATCGCTAGCCATGGCCGTTCTGATGATGGTGCCGTTCGGTATGACCTTCAATAGCGGAACATTGATTGGCCTGTTGTTAAGTATTGGTCGACTGGTTGATGACTCCATCATCGATATTCACGCAGTGGAAAGGCACTTGAGAATGGGGAAGTCGCCCAAGCAAGCCACGATTGACGGAATCGCAGAGGTTCGAGTGGCGGTTATAGCATCGACGTTGATGATCGTCATTGCGTTGCTACCTCTGATCTTTAGTGGAGGAATCGTTGGATTGATGTTTGTCGAATTGGTTTGGCCCTTGATATTCGGCCTGATCGCATCGATGTTTGTCTCCTTCACCTTAACAGCATTATTGGCATCCAAGCTTCTTAGAACTCATGAAGCGCGAACGTCTGATCTTAAGAACCCAGTTTTGGCTTTCATCTATCGGCTTGTTGATCCGTTTCAGTCTGCCCTCAATCGGCTTGAGAATGGGTATCGAGGTCTCATCGATTGGCTGCTGGAACATCGATTTGCAAACTTCACTCGTGTATTAGCCACGTTAATAATTGGATTCAGCTTCTACTACTTCATTGGGTCAGAGATGATGCCACTTGCAGATACTGCACAGGCGTCGGGAATGCTTGAGATGCAACCGGGGACTTCTTTCCAGGGAACTCAACAGGCGGTTGCATCCATTGAGAAGATCATCCTGCACTACAAGGAAGTGGAAAAGGCAAGTGTTGAAATCGGAGCTGAGTCGATGTTTGAGACATGGACTCCATTTTTCACCGGATATCAGATGCCATCAGTCAATGGGGCCGCGTTCATGCTCACCCTGAGTGATAAGGATTTACGGAAACGGACGATTTTCCAGGTCATGGATGCCATTCAAAGAGAAGCCTTGGCAACAGTACCTGGCATACGCCGATTTCAAATCAAGGAGATGGGATCCGACGTAATGGCGACGTCGGCTGCACCCATCCACGTCAACATCGTAGGGAATGATTTGAGCCAACTTGATCGACTTGGAAAGCAAGTCCTGAGGGTGGCAAATCGGATGCCGGAGATGTTTCAAGCGGGACGGACTTGGAGTATGGGTGTACCGGATTACCGAATTCGAGTCAATTTGGCTAAAGCACAGGCGGTGGGACTTAGTCCCACTCAGATTGGGGAACAAGGCTACTATGCCATGCACGGTGGATTGACCAATGAATTCTATCGGTTGGATAATCTCAAACAGAACACCATTCAGGTCCGTTACGAACAAGTTCAGCGATCGAATGTCCAGGATCTTGAAGAGATGAATGTTTCAACGCCTGATGGAAAACAGATCCCTCTAAAGGCTGTGGCTGATATCACCCTTGACACCGCTCCGACTGCCATCGAACATGATGGTTTGAGACGAGTTTTGGGAATCACGGGATTTTATCGGAACGGCAGTCTTCCAAGTATGGATGTCGTGATGAATTTGGTTTCCAATGCTTACGGTGGAAACAAGTCGCTTCATATCGCTCCGGTGAATTTCCCGTCAGGATATGGGCTTGAAATGCGCGGGGATATGACTCAAATGATGGACAGCTTCCGCAGGCTCTTGAGTGGCCTGGGGCTATCGTTAGTCCTAATGTATCTCGTGCTAGTGGTTCAGTTCCGAGGGTTCCTGCAACCTTTGCAGATGCTTGCTTCATTGCCGTTGGAATTGGCTGGCGTATTTGTGGCTCTTTTCTTGGCTCATCAATCGTTTTCAACCGTTTCGATCTTGGGGATCATTGTCTTAACCGGCATGGATTTGACAACCGCCGTTCTGATGATTGATCTGATCATGAAGCATCGAGATGAAGGAGTAGAAAGGAATGAAGCCATTCGTCGTGCTTGCCCAGATCGACTCCGGCCCATATTGATGACGGCAGGAATTACTTTGATCGTGATGCTGCCAGTTGCCTTTACCCCTAAGACGGGGTTGGATGCATATCAACCTTTGGCAATGGCGGTTGTCGGGGGCCTAATCTCAGGAACTGTTCTATCCCTGTTTGATATCCCAATCATGCATACCTATGTGGACGATAGCGTTCGATGGCTGCACCGAGTGATTCTAAAACGTGAATGGCATTGGAAGGTCGATCAAGAAGATTCATTGTAAATGGTGGGTAATCATTGCGATCCAACTAGCCCACAATTAATAGGGGAGGTTGGGCCATGAAAGCGAAACTGATATTGATTTTGTTGTTGACCAGTTGCTTTGCTGCACTTTTGCACGGTCAAACCCCCAATGCAGGAAGGACTTTTAGTTATCAGGCGAGTGATTCCATCGCTTCGAGCATCGACCCAAGTCGAGCTACGACCCTAAACTCTAAAACAACGATCGAGGTAAAGCCATACCTTTACCTGTCCGGTACGATCGGGGCAAATTGGGTTGTAAGCGGTTGGGGCGTCGGCTCAAACACCCAATCCAGCAGACTTCAAATCTTTCATGACGAAACAATTAGCATCCTGTTGGCTGGTTTTGACAACCCGTTGAAGTCAACGGGCACGAAGAATGGCAAACAAACGGTGGATATGCGTGGGCAACTCAGACTTTGGTCTGGGATTAGTGGTGCGCTGCTCGTGGACACCGGTTTGGTAAATGCTCCCGATCTCAATGGTCTTGGTCTGGCTGAATTTAAGGCGATTGATCCGGGAATGACAGGGGGACTTTCCATTCTGGAACTGTCTCGAACGATCGACCTGACACCTGACGACGGCCCGGGTGTGTACACAAATATCGGGACAATCTCGATAAGCCGAAACTAGTCTCTTTGCGTCAAACTTCTCGAAGGACGAAGAAAGATGGTATCGAAGACCACTGTTGAAAATGGATAGGCGCAGTCAGGTCCGTCAAGACTCGATCAGGTCAAAAACTGGTCACATCAAATGAGAGTTCGAGGCGTATTGAAGGCTCGCATGAGGATCAGGAAGTGCGATCCATCGAGATACGCCGACGAAGCTCTCTAGAGAAAGAGCGTTATTGAGATCGTCGCAGTTGATCGATTTGCATGGAAAACCAACTTCATAAGGATCCCGTTTGTGGCATGGAGATTCCCGTAGAGGAATCGGTTGGAAGTTTCGCGCACCAAGGTGTCACCTATCAGTTCTGCTGCCAAAGTTGTCTTGAAGCATTTCAGAAGCATCCCGATCTCTATTTGAACCCACCCAAGAGGACTTCAACCCTCAAGATGGCTGCCATGAAAGCGGCAGAAGAGCCGAGGTTCAAGGATCCAGTCTGTGGAATGTCCATCACCAAGAACCAATCCGTGGGCTCGTTTAACTATAAGGGCATGACCTACGAGTTCTGCGCCCAGAGTTGTCTTGACCGATTTAGTGGCAACCCTGAGAAGTATCTGAATCCCGAAGAAGTTGAGCCGATGCCGGAAGGCACGATGTTCACCTGTCCGATGGACCCTGAAATCGTTCAAGAGGGACCCGGTACCTGTCCCATTTGTGGCATGGCTCTTGAACCTATGGAATTTCAGATGGAGGAGTCTGAGAATCCAGAGCTGGTGATGATGACCCAGCGACTCTGGATTTCGGCCATGTTGGCGGGACCGTTACTGATCATGGTGATGTCCGAACATTTGCTGGGTTCGATGTTTCTGCACCATCTTGGCCGCTTGGGGGATCTCCTTCAGTTGGTACTGGCTAGCCCTGTCGTCCTATGGGGCGGACTTCCGTTCTTTGAACGAGGGTATCGATCGATCCTGTCACGCAACTTCAACATGTTCACTCTGATCGCTATCGGAACTGGAGTGTCGTGGACGTATTCTGTGGTTGCTGCGCTAGTGCCGGGAGTTTTCCCTAGCGCGTTTCGTACTGCGAGTGGCCAAGTGGGGCTGTATTTCGAAGCATCAGCCGTGATCGTAACCCTTGTATTACTGGGGCAGGTTCTTGAACTCCAAGCAAGGAACGCTACTTCGAGCGCCATCCGTGCTTTGGTTGGTCTTAGTCCGAAGATTGCACATTTGGTTCACGGAGGTCAGGAATCTGATATACCGTTGGAAGAGGTAGTGGTTGGTGACGTCCTTCGAGTGCGGCCTGGCGAGAAGGTCCCCGTGGATGGGCGGGTGACAGAAGGGACAAGCTTTGTTGACGAATCGATGATAACTGGGGAGCCAAGCCCTGTAGAAGTGTCAGCGGGAACTCCAGTTACCGGAGCCACCTTGAATCAAAACGGATCGTTCTTGATGCGAGCGGAACGTGTGGGCAAATCGACCACACTGGCTCAAATAGTTCGGATGGTCAACGAAGCCCAACGGTCGAGGGCACCGATCCAGAAGATTGCGGACCGCATTTCTGGATATTTCGTTCCTTCTGTAGTGGGTGTTTCGATCCTATCCTTTGCCGCCTGGGCAATTTGGGGACCGCCACCAGCACTAGCCTTTGCTGTGATCAACGCAGTATCGGTGCTAATCGTGGCGTGTCCTTGCGCCTTGGGTTTGGCTACTCCGATGTCGATCATGGTGGGTACAGGACGAGCGGCCCAAAAGGGAATCCTGATTCGAAACGCGGAAGCGATTGAGTTGCTGGAGCGATTCGATGTGGTGGTCTTCGATAAGACGGGCACCTTAACTGAAGGTAAGCCTTCCGTCCAAGCCATAAGAGCTTTCGGTGACTATTCTGAATCTAACGTCTTGCGTCTTGCGGCGGGGCTCGAAATGGCCAGTGAGCATCCATTGGCACGAGCTATTGTAGAAGCCGCGCACAGTAAGGGACTCGAGCCGATTAAGCCGACAACGTTTGAAATGGTGGCCGGCCGAGGTGTACGTGCTGGTGATTTGGCGGTAGGAAGCGATGTATGGATGGAAGCCCTACGGGTGCAGGTTCGTGATGCCAGTCCGCTGATGCAGGAGATACGTTCGAAAGGGATGACAGTCATGTGTGTCGCCCGAGGAACTCGTTTGATCGGAATCATTGGAGTTCAAGATGCAGTGAAACAGAACGCCAAGTATGCGATTGAGACACTCAAGGAAGCTGGCATTCAAACGTTGATGCTGACCGGTGATAATCGGATCACGGCTGAAGCGGTGGGCAAGGAACTGGGGATCGATCAGATTCAAGCCGAACTCCTACCCCAGGACAAAATTCGAGTTGTCAAAGAACTCCAGCGATCTGGAAGGGTCGTGGCGATGGTGGGTGATGGAATCAATGATGCCCCATCGCTTGCCCAG
>Ga0164296_1001045_pt1 | contig 30828 bp, 38 predicted proteins | sample GEODES057metaG_FD_113533 | JGI IMG/M metagenome (GOLD analysis project Ga0164296, IMG submission 113533) | Dystrophic lake water microbial communities from Trout Bog Lake, Wisconsin, USA - GEODES057 metaG | ecosystem: Environmental > Aquatic > Freshwater > Lake | place: USA: Trout Bog Lake...
TCCTACTGTTAAATTATCAGGTAATGAGGTTATTTGAGTACCACTTAAATCTAAATTTCCTCCTACTTTTAAATTATTAGGTAATGATGTTATGGGAGTATTACTTAAATATAAATCTCCTCCTACTTCTAAATTATTAGGTAGTGATGTTATGGGAGTATTACTTAAATTTAAACTTCTTCCTACTTTTAGATTATTAGGTAATGAGGTTATTTTACTATCAGATAAATTTAAATCTCCTTTACTACCATCCTTAATATATTGTTGTATTCGTTTTTGAGTAGCTATAATAAAATTTTTAGCACGTTCTTCTCCTGTACGGCGAGGAGTTAAATCAATTTCTCTTAAAGGAAATGTAGCATTATTATTTGATGTATTTATAGCTCCAAGTAATACATGAGGAGATTTACCTAATGCTTTACAAAACAATAAAATCAACTCACCATCAACTAAGTAATAACGCTGTTTTCCCCAATTTAATACAAGCGGCGCATCTATAGGAGCATTGTTTTTAACCGCTTCATATGTTTGTTTATAATGGGGAGTAATGCGTTTGGCATACTTAATAGCATCAGTTAACGATTTAACTTTCCATGAATTAGTATTTTCTAATTTTGACCATATATCGTCAGATAATACTACTATATTACCTGCTGTAAATGCCATTTTCATATCATCTATATTGAAGTTAAAATCTTCAGCAGCATTTTCTATAGGTAATTCTTTACGATCAACATATGCCTGGAATGTATCGTCTGTGTTTTGAGCGTGATATGTTTCTTTAAGAGTATCAGGCCATTCTTGTGGTTTTGGTTTTTTAAATATATTGTAAAAATCTTCTACTCTAATATTTTCAGGAATATATTTTTGTAATTCAGATACATTATCACTTTTTAATGCTACTCTTAATCCAGTAGCATTAATACCTTCAAATGCTGTTCCACCATCGAATATTTCTACATTAGGATATTTAGTTATAGTTTTATAACGATCGCCTTCTTCTTTACCAAATACTACTATATAATCTGTATCAGGATTATCTTTGACAATATCATATATTTCTTTAATTGGTGATGCTTCTTTAGATATTTCTACTAATATTTTATTTGCTAAAGATGAATCTAATCCTTGTTTATATAATTCCCATACTTGAGCACTTTCATCAGCAGTAACACCTTCACGAGGTTTAGGTGAAATTAATATTATTATTTCATCTACTCTATCTGCTAATTGTTCTACAACATTTAAATGACCTTTATGTGGTGGTTTAAAAGCACCAGGATATAATGCTATTTTGCGTTTTTCGTATTCTAGCAATAATGATGCTATATATCGTCCAAAATTATTTTCAGCTAATGTTGTATTCACTTTATCTGATGATTTTTGTTTATTATCACCTTTTGGTGTTCCTACTTCACCACTCTTTATAGAAACCATTGAATTAAAAATACCTCTAATACGATTTTTGGATCTTGGATTTTTAATTTTTGATGATATATCTTTTAATAAATATTCAAAACTACCATCTATATTAAATCCAGAAAACAATTCTTTAATAGTAGACCAATTACTGCTTTTCCATACATCTGTTCTATCTATTTCTTTAAAACCATCTAATGTTACTATTCGTAATGTTAATCCTGAACTAGATAAATTAAATTCGTATTCTTGATTTTCTTTTAATTTAGGTACATTTGTTATACCTAAACGTTTAAATATAGTTTGTGGGTCTTCTTCTAAACAAATAACTTTAGCTAAACCTAATAATAATCCTTGTATTTCAGCTGGGTAATCTAGAAATTCTTTTTTGAATTCTGCTTCTTCACCACTAATAGAAATAATATTATCTATTTGAACATATTGTCCAGGATTATCTATTATTGGATATAGTATAGTTACAATTTCACCAGAATTAAGTGTTTTTTTACCTTTATATTTTTCACTTTTAAAAGGAATAATAATATTATCTGGTAAAGATGATAGATATTGTGCTAATTCTTGTTTAATACCTTTTTTATCTGATGCTTCTAGGTGTACTATTAAATCTATATCACCAAAATCTTGTTTATCACTTGTATTATATGAACCTGATATTTTAGCCCCAGTAAAACCAGGAAATTTTTTTAATACATTATTAATATATTGCTCTACAGTTTTAGTAACTGACGATCTATTTATTCTATTTCCTCCTGCTGAACCTGACATTATGCTATTTTATAAGAATATAAATTAGAATCCTCAGGTAAAAATTTACCTTTTAATCCTAATCTATCTTGATTATCAATCCAATATTGTTGTAAATTATTTGGTATATCTGCTCTAGTAGAATCTAATATTTTAAGATATCTATCTATTATAGCATTATATTCTTCTTTGGATAAATGAGTTTTTAAATATTTTTCTAATTTAAAATAATCATCTAATATATCTTGAGTTATATGGAAACCATATAATTCATTTAATAATTCAATTGCTTCTTTTGGAGATGAGGCTTCTTGTTCTCTAGTTTCTTTATCAATAACACCTGTAGTATGTCCAAATATTTTACCTTTATTAGCAAATAATGCTAACATTAATTGAGTACGATGTAATCCTTTAACATTAGCTTCGTATGTATGAGAATAATAACTAAAACGTAACCATTCAGGATTACCTATGTTAATATCTATTTGAGCACTTTTATCTAATTTTTCATCATCAGGAGTAAATTGATAAGCAGCACAAAATATAGTTCCATTACCTGCTGATTTTACATCAACTTCAATATTAGGGGCTTTTTCATTAATTTTATTTCCGATTAATTCAATCATAGCTCTTAATTGAATTTTTTCAGGTGTTGCTACTTTAGCACGTTTAGTAAATAATGTTACTAATTCATTATATTTTGATTCATCAACACCCCATCCTTTAAAGTCAGGTTGACTATTAGGAAATATATTTTTTATATCATAAGATAAGTCAATATCACCAGATATATCTTTTTTACCAGCTGAACCTAATTTTTCAAATGATTTAAATGTAGATGATTTAGCAGGAAATACTGATGATAATTCTTTAACAAATTCTTCTAAAGTGGGTTCTATATTAGCTTTTTCTATTGATGCTGTCGTACCAAAAACATTGCCACCTTCTAATAAAATTTGCTTAACTATATTTAATAATTTAATCATACTCAACAGGACTGATGGGTATAAATATTATCAGTTTGTCAATTTAATCGATGTTGGTAATAATTCAGTATAAGGTTTAAAATCAGGATTTTCAAGTTTATAAATATCATAAATATTTTTAAACATAAGAAAATTATTTTCAATATTACTTATATGTTTTAATTCCCATCCCTTACCTTGTATTTTACCATTTTTGCCATCTGTGCGAACAGATGATTTTAACCATAATATACCAGTTTCTTCAATAGGTTCATTATGTGTTTCATTCCAAGCTACAGCATATGCTGCTAATTGTAGTTCATGAGATTTATGTACTGATTTAGATGTTTTTAAGTCTATTAACCAGCGTTTACCATTTAAATTAACAACTAAATCTGCTGTACCTGCATATTCATATATATCTGAAAATAAATGATATTCAGCTACTACTAATTCAGGTTTATAAGTATTCCAAAATTCAGCAAATTTTAAAATCATTTTCCAAACATCGAGTGAATATATTGCTTTACCCCATTCATCAATCCATTGTATTTCTTCACCTCTAATAAGTTTTTCAGCAGCATTGTGTACTTGAGTACCTTCATTAGCAGCTTTTTGAGCAATAATATCAGAATTATGTCCTACATCTTTTAACCAAGTATGAAAAAATTGATCTTTAGGAAAATAATTTAATACTGATGTTACAGAGGGATAATATTTGTTTTCTCTTTTATAGAATCTACTATCTAAAACGTTTACTTGTTTATCTCCTGTTTTATATTCAACAAGACGTTTAATATTAGGATCTGTAATAAGATTTTTGTGTTGTTCTATCATATATATTGTAGTTTTTTCTCGAGTAAACTTTGAAAATTTAAAGGTTCTGTTTTCTCAAGAATATTTAAAAAATGTTTAAATCCAATTTCGGAAGCATCTTTACCATCTAATTCAACCATATAAACCTCTTTACCATATGATATTAATTTTTCAGCATATTTAAGAGCATCTTTTATAGCATCATTGTCTAAAGCAATATAAATTCTATTAACAGATGATTTAACAATTTTTTCCATTAATTTATCTTGTAATATTTTACCTAATAATGGAATAACGTTTCGTTTAATAGTAATAGCATCAAATATACCTTCACAAAGTATTAATGGTGCATCCCAATTTATATATAATTCAAAACCAATAATATCTTTAGATGATATAGGTGGGTTTTTATATTTACGTGGTGATAATTCTTTATAATCTCTAGCTATATAATAATTTATAGCCCCTGTAGCGCTATATGATGGTATAATAATTCTATGTTCATATTTTCCTTCTTTACAAAACCCAATATTATACTTAATAATATCGTCTTGAGTTACGTTTCGTTTTTTAAGAAATTTTAAAGCATGTTTAGATTCAATCTGAGTAAGTTTATCTAAACTATTTATATTATTTAATGGAATAAATTCTTTAGGTAATGTTAATATTTCAGTTGAAATAAATTCAGGTTGAGATGATGGTTTTATTAGTAAATCTAAGTTTACGAATTTATCAGAAGATGCTTGTGCTTTTTTAAATAACGATTTTATTGTTTTGCCTTTAAAATCGCAAATCCAACAATGCCAAAAATTCTCTAATTTAGCAGTTGTACGTAGATTAACTTCTAATTTAGGTTTATGATGTAGACAGAATGGACATTTAAAAGCATAATTGTCTTTACTCGTAACCTGTCCTTTACCTAATACAGATTCTAATAATATTAGTAAGGCATTATTTTCCATAACTATTAATATAATAAATTATTTTGATATTTCAAAATCTTTTCTAAAATAAGAACCATTAATATTTTCATTATATGAATCAATAAATAATACTTTATATTTAAACTGATATTCTAATTCATAGTATGATAATTGTTTTTTAGTATTACAAAAACATAATATACGTTTTTCAAATTTATCTTCACCTAAAGTTTTAACATCATTTAATAATTCTTTAGAACTACCCCAATATGTTTTCCAACCACTATCTATTTGTTCTATAATAGATGTTGGTTTTCGTCCTCTAGTAACAGGTAAATTTAATAATTCTTTTTTGCCTAATTTTTTTCTTTTATTATGGATAAATGATTTTTTACCAATGTATATTTTACCATTAGTTAAATTAGTTATCTTATAGACAAAACCAAAACTATTTTCTTGAAACTCACCTTCGTATAACCAATTATGTATCATATTGTACAATAAATGTAATATCAGTATAAGGAGACATCATTATAGGTTTAGCTAATTTAGCTACCATTAATAAGTCTAAATCATCATTATATAATCCTATTGTAGTTGCATAAGGATAAAATGCAGAACCTGTAGCAAAATCTTGTACAGAACTTGTAAGTGAATTACCTTTTAATAATGAGGGATTATATGTTAAATTATAATCACTTTCTCTAACTAAACATCTTACTTCATTTTCATAGATAATATGTTCATTTTGAAGTGATAATGTAAATGAACCTGTATAATTTGATAATGACATATTTATACTAATCTAATTTTTACTGAACCTGATGTATGATATAAAGCTCCTAATGGTACTCCACCAGAAGCTGCAGCAGCATCGTTTGCAAAGTTTAAACTAGATGATACATAAGATAATACTATATAACTTGTAAAGTTACCACTACCACTTACGTCTAAATTATATTGTGGGTTGGGTTGATTTATACCAATTTTACCTCCTGCAGAACCTGAAGACGGGTTTCCTGTAGTTGTTGAATATGAACCACTACCAAATATTAATCCTCCAATATTAATACCATTATTATAATTTATAGGTAAAGTAATATTAGTACCTATAATAGTATTGTTATCACCTATAATAAGACTAGTATTGGAAGCGTATCCTGCTCTATAACCTAATAAATTAGTATATTGAGACGAAGTTACTTGATATCCAGCTTGTTGACCTATAAAGTTAGAATTAGATGAACTATATGCGTTTAAACCTGCTTGTAATCCTATAAAATTAGAAGCTGATGCATATGTTGCATTATATCCAGCTTGAAATCCTATAAAATTAGAGTTATTAGTATATAATGCTAATTGACCAGCTTGATAACCTATAAAATTACCATATAATAAATTAGTAGTAGAATTACCTGCTTGATAACCTATAAAATTAGAAAAAGGTGAATTTGATGCTTGATATCCTGCTCCATTTCCTATAAAATTAGAATAATAAGAACCTGTTGTTTGATATCCAGCATTAACTCCAATATGATTAGAATAATATGAACCTGATGCTTGAGCACCAGCATATGCTCCTATAAAATTAGAATAATAAGAACCTGATGCTTGATATCCTGCTCCATTTCCTATAAAATTGGAATAATTAGAACTTGATGCTTGATATCCTGCTCCATTTCCTATAAAATTAGAAAAAGGTGAATTTGATGCTTGATATCCTGCTCCATTTCCTATAAAATTAGAAGTTGTAGAACCTGTGGTTTGATAACCAGCATACCAACCTATTGCATTAATATAATTAGAACCAGCATCTATTCCATATCCTGATTGTTGTCCTAATAAAATAGAATAATTAGGATTTACATTTGATGTTAATGTATTAGAATATAATGAACTACCAGTAACTGTAACTGCACTTCCATATAAAGAAGCTCCATTTAAAAATACAGAACCTGATAAAGAAATAGTAGAACCAGTAATAGATATATTACTACCAGACATATTAGTAAGTAAATATGCTATATTACCATCACCTTCAGAATATAATAATGGAGAACCTTTTATAGAGGTACTCCCAGTATTTGGAGTAGAGCTAGTACGAAATATTAATCCCATTGTAATTTATGTTTATCTATAAATATTTAATTTACCGTAACTGTTATTAAAGCAGGATTGCTAGTCAATAAATATCCACTTCCATAAGTACTACCTATAGTATAATATATATTATAATTACCAGCAGTTGTTGTAGTTAATGTAATAGTACCATCTCCATTTACAGTATAATATGAAGAATTACTACCTGATAATATAATAGATCCTGTATTTAAAGTTCCAGTTCTAACTAAATTACTAGAGGTTAAGTTTATTTTTTTAGATGAAAATGAAGCTGTAAATATTGAGGATGTATTATATGCTAAAGGTGGTAGTGGGAATATTGTTTGGTATGAAGGATTAGTAATTATTACTATACCTTGAGAATAATATATATTTCCTACTAAAATATCATTTGCAGGCTTAGTAAAATAATCTTCAGCAACAAAATAGGATTGGGAAATATAACCACCAAAAGAAGTATCAATATCATATATATTACCATTACCATCATCATTTATAAAATATACTGATGAAGATAAATTGAAACTATAAGGTAATATTTGAGAACCATATACACTTTGATTTACAGATAATACTATTATACTAGCATTAGCTCCTGTAGGAAAACTATCAATTAAATTAGGATTATTATCTATAATAAAATATGAACTTGTAGGACGTTGTTGTGATGCAGAGGTATAAGTGTTAACATTAAACATTATGGAGCTTGTATTTAATAAGCTACCACTGTAATCTTGATAAAAGATATGATTTATAGAATTATATACTAGTCTTTCATATTGTCCATTAGTAATAGGATCAATAGAAGCATTATTAGAAACAAAAGTACCTGTTATATTAGTACCTTTATAAACATTAAAATAGCTATCACTTCCTACATAACCATTACTAGAAGTAGTATTATATGGTAAAGTCCATTGCTTATTAGCTATATAAGGACCATGGGTAACATCTGAATTGGAAAGCTTTTTGAATGAACTCATTATAATATTTCTTTTAATTTATCCATAATTAATTTAGGATTATTATATATTTCGCTTTCCCAAAATCTTAATAAATATTAAATTATTATGAAAAATCAATAATCTATTTTAACCCTTATAAGAGCTTCTTTTGTAAAATCTTTAACTAATGGTTTACTTAATTTAGCTACTGCTAATAAATCATTATTATTGTTGTATAAACCTACAGTTGTAACAAATGTTTGAGGATTATTAATCAAAGTATTATATATAATATTTCCATTAGTATCTGTAATAGATGGATTAGAAGTATAATTATAATTACTATTAGTAATACGAGTAAAGAAATATGTTGATGATAATGTTTCAGATGAATTTAATTGAAAACTATTACCTAATACAATTGAATTATATAATTTTAAATGATTATTAACAACAGTACTACCTGTACTAGCAGTTGTTATATAACTTCCAGTTGCTAATAAATCACCATTTAATATAATAGTACTTATATTAGGAAGAAACATACCATAGATAGTAGATAAACTTCCTGAACCATTACTACCTGCTATAAGATTATAATAAACATTTTCACCTACAAAACGAGTTAAATTAGTAGTACCACTATCATCTGTTAGAGTAATTTTACCGCCACTACCACTTAAAGTAAGATTTAATGAACCTGGCAATAATGATTCTTTATATAATGCTCTTGAAATATTAATTACATAAATATTATTTGGGTATGTAACACCACCATCAAAAGTGAAATTAGATGATTCAACACCATAAACTAATGTTCTATATTGTCCATAAACAATACGAGAAGGAGTATTAGAAGGTACTGCTGAATTTATTGGTGCTGAACCTGAACCTGATGGGCTACCATATTGAATATCAAATTGTACTACTCCTCCAGAACCTGTATTATATACATCTAAATAATACTCAGTGTATCCACTTGCAGTAGCAAAAGTATTTAAAGTATAGGCATTGTTTGTCCATAAACCTGTTACTACAATTTCTGAATTTGTTACTGAATCTCCTGCGTTATATGTTGTAAATGACATTATTTATATTGTTTAATAGGTTGACAATTTTTGAATGTTAATAGGTATAGTAATTCTAGCACCACTATCTACACCAATTACTGTAAGAGTTGTAGTTAATGTTGTTAAACTACTTCCAAATAAAGTATTAATTGTAGTACCTGTTAAAGTAAACGAAGTACCTGTTTGAGTATATGATAATGAAGTTCCAGAGGTTGTATTTGTAATAGTAGAACCAGGAGTTGATGTTGTAAGACCTGTACCAACAAATGAAGATAATAATCTAATATCTCCTACAGTTGCTACATAACCATCTGTTTCAAACGTACTTGTAGTACCTAAATAATTTAATGTTTGAGGAGTAATAGTTAATGAAGCTCCTTGTTGTAAAGTAATAGTATTATAACCAACATTAATAACAGGTAATCTAGAAGTACCACGAGGTAATGTTACTAATTTATAACGCATCATCTGAGTGTCCTCAGGAAATGCTTCAATTATAGGCATATTTTCAATAGCTTCTCCATAATAAGCAGAACCTGATGGATGATTTGGATTATATAAAGTATAATCTACTTCGTCATCAGCTAATGAAAATTGAGTAATTTGAAATGAACCATCGTTGTTTGCTAATAATTGACGGCCTTTAGTGGTTAGTATTGCATCTACAGTAATTGTTGTAGGATTTAAAATCGCCATAATTTTTTGTTGTTATATTCTATGTAATATACTATAAATATGTTAAAATTCCAAGTTTATTTAACTAGTTGTTATTCCAGTATTTTGTTGATTAATAAGTAATTTCTGTTTAACCTGTGATGTTATTGTATCAATATTAGCTAATACAGTAGGATTAATATTAGATGGTATTACAAACCCATATGATGTATTACCTGGTCTTTTATTAAATGTTAATATTAAATTAGTTTCGTCTTGTTGTTGAGTTAATAATATTAATTGAGTTATTGTACTGTTTATATATGGTGATACTTGTAATAAACTAGGTAATTGACTATATAATGTTAAATATAATTGTTGACTAGCTCCACTTCCACTAGTATAAACATTAGAGATAGTACTTTCAAAATATTGACTACCATTATTATAATATATAATTACTTCATCACCTGCTTTAGGATTAAAATTATAATCTATTAATCCATAAGTAGAATATAATGAATTTGAACCTATATTGGGTAAATATAAATAACCTTCAAATCCAGATAAACTAGTATTAAATACTAAAGTATTTCCTGAACCTGATATAAATGGACTAGCAGATGAAGTAGCATAAGGATTATTACCTGCTTGATTTGCTTGTAATGAATTATATAAACCAGCATAAGTCCCTCCAGTTAAACTAGGACCTGTAGCTAATAATGAAGCTGTAAAACTAGATGTTGATTGGGATAGTTGTATAAATTGAAATGCTATTTGAGTTCCTGAAGGATATGATTGATAATTGTAACTAGTATTAGCTGTACTAATACTAAAATGTTCTGTAGTTGATGTTATATAATTAGTTTGAGCATAATATAAAGTAGAAGCTGATGGTATAGTAGGAACATTAATAGATCCATAAGGACCTGTAATATTAGTATAAGTAGGAGGAGTTCTTATATCAGTACTACCAGGTAATGTTGTAAATGATATTGTACTACTACTATAAGCATATATATATTGGTTATCTATTACATCAAATTGAGCTATATTTTGAAAATAATTCTTAACATAATATGAACCTGTTACAGCGTATACTATAGCTCCTGACGGTATTGATGCTGTTATATTTCCTAAAAGACCAATTACATTAATTTTATTAGGAGTTATAAAAGTATATAAATCTTGTACTGTACCATAAGTTCCTGGTGGATATGTATAATTTCTAGTATCTTGAAGAGTATTATTATTATAATATATTGTTATAGGAGGAGAAAGAGCATAACTATTATTTGACGATGTAAAATTAATAGTTTGAGTTGCTAAAACAGTACTTCCTGATACTATATTAAATTGATATGATGAACTTTGATTTAAAGTAGGATAACTTATATTAAATCCAAAATCAGCATAAAAATTATAATTACCTGATTGAGGTACACTAAATGTTGGAAATGTATTTTTTATATTACTTCCTGTAATGTAATAAGAATTTCCATTTTGAAATTCATTAGTATTAGGATCATTATTAGTATCAAATATTTGATATATATTTCCTCCAGTTATTTGATAATTTAAAGGAGTTGAACCACTAATATATCCATTACTGTTATTAAAATGGAATAAAGTATTTACATTAGTACTTTGTGGAGTATATTGAAAATATAATTGAGAATCAGAATTACTATAATATAACATTGGAAAATAAGAATATCCACTATTAAATACAGTTTTAGAACCATCAGTAGTTTTTTGATTACTATATAATTTATTATCAAATAAAGAAATAGCTATATTATCTCCGTTTTTACTATTAAATGTATTTTGAACTTCTACCCAATTTTTATTTCGTTGGTTTAATTCTGTTAAATTTCCATTTATGTCTACTAAGTATTTTAAAGCAACATTATTTCTAGAAGGGTAATTAAAATAAGAACTACTTACTATTTGAGTAAATAAACCTATTTTATCAACATAATAATCTATAGCAGAAGTAAGACCATATGAACCACTATCACCTGATGTAAAAGTATTATAAGCAGCACTCTTTATTTTAACACCTTGATATCTAGAACGTAAATATGAGGCTAAATTTAAATATGAATCTTGTAATGATGCTGATGTTAATATATTAATAGAACCACTTCCAACGTATGCAATAAAGCTACCTGAAAATTCTAATTTTTGTCTAATTAATGATTTTCTACTTCCAGAAATATTATTTAATAATACGTTATAATCCGAATGATAAAAACTATTTGAATTTATTTGATTAATAGGTTGTTGAGTACTATTATATACAGCCCAATTACCTAAATATGGATTAAAATTATTAGGTAAAATATATTCATTATATACATCTAATTCACTTCCAGTAATATTTCCATCATAGAATGCTCTTTTATCACCAGTTAAATTATTATATAAAAATCCATAATCCGCGTTAAAACTAGAGGATGTTATGGTACCATGATATTTAGGTTCTAATTCAGTAGCTGATGGATTAGAATATACTACTTTATTTCGTTCAAGTACAGGTGAATTAAATGTTACTCCAGTAGATAGATTAGCTCTAGCAGGAACAAAATCACCTAACATTTTAAATAATGAATTATCAAAATATTGTATTAAACGTATAAATCCATTATAATCTAATAATGAGCTAGTAAATGGAGTATTTTTAGCTATAAATGTTGTTAAATCATTATATGAACTACTATATTGTTGACCTGGATCACCTATATAATTATCTATACTAAAGGTTGGATAATTATTTGATATTGATTGAGATAAATAAGCGTCTATTTGGGTTTGAGGAGAAAATGAAATATCTACATAATGTGTATCTTCTGTTCTAAAATCAGCAGAAGCTGAATCAGCTGTTACTACACTAATAAATGGAGATAAAACATTACCATAGGGACTACTTTGTATTATTCTTACTTTATCATTATTATATCCAGGTAATATTTCTGATTTTTTAGCCCCACCAAATTCTTTAACGTTTAAAATACTAGATGTAGTACTTGAAATAGTAGTGTTTGAAGTAGGGACATAAAATGAATTACTACCACTAGTATAATATGTTCTGCTAGGAATACCAAATGTAGAAATCAAATCAGATAATCCAGATGCTGTACCTTTTTTCTTTAATAATAGAGGTAAATTGTGATAAATACGTTTATATGATTCAGCTAATAAATCTTTACGAGGTATATTATTTAAAAAACTACTTGTATAACTAAAATCATCAGATGAAGTACCAGTATAAGTAGTACTACCTGTATTAGCTCCTAATAAGAAATTACTTAAAAATTGATTACCTAAACTATTATGTACATCTATACCTAATGATTGTAATTGAGTATAAACAATATCTCTAGAAATACCATCATTTAAATTATTATTTGCTAAATTAACATCAGTAACAGCTTTTAAATAAACCCAAATACTATCGAAGTATTGACCTATCATATTTAAAAATAATAAGTACTGTGAGTTATTAGGATCTTCTGTTATAAATGAAGGAACAGCATATAATAAATTATTATAATTATCAGTATCCCAATCAGTAGCATTAATAGAAGCACTAGCGTACCAATTACTTACTTGACTAGAAGTAGAATTATATAAAGTATAAGGTAAAGTAGATGATGATTTAGGCCATGGTGTTATACCATATTGAGTTGTTGTAGTTAAAGAACCTGATTGAAAATATAAATAATATTCAAAATCATCAAAATTAGATATAAGATTACTTATACTAGAAGAAGCATTATTTATTTCAGATTGAAAACTAGAGATTGAACCTGAATTAAGTGAGTATTGAGATATTAATTCATTATAATCTTCTATTTGTTCTACTTTAGTAATGAAATTATTTAAACGAGCTTGAGCAGATCCAAAAAATACAAAATTACTAAAATTACTATAATCAACATTAATATCTAAACTCTGAGTTGTAGTTAAGCTTAATAATTGATTATAAGAACTATTATTAACTACTAAATTATTATAATTTTCATATGAAGTAGTTGTAGTTCCGTGATCTTTAAGTTGAATATCAAAATTAGGACCTCGTAATTGTGGTGGAGGTGGTGGAATAATTAACTTATCTAAGTTTATATCAAACGAATAAGGATTAATTATTTCTTTAACTACCCATAAAGTTGTTTTAGGAGTTACGTTTGTAGGTAATGGTTGATATAATTTAAAATATATTTCATAATTAGAAGTAGAAGTATTAATAGCTGTATTAATAGCTAAAGCTTGTGTATTATTACCAAAATTTAAAAGATAATCAACATAATAAGCTGAACTTGAATACTCACTTATTAAATTATTAACACTTTGTTGTAATTGATCATTAGTTAATACTGTTGAACCAACACCTATTTCTGTTCTATCTGCTGATATTTCTTTAATAAATAACCCTGCAGATGGATCTGAAATTCTATTACTTAAAAAATTATATTGTACTATAAATTCACCTGATGAATATCCTAAATTTTGTAAATCAGTAATAGGATCTATTTCAATAATAGGATAAGTAGCATTAGATGAAGTAAAATTAGATACAATACCACCTTGACTAGGAATTGAATTATTAGTATTAGATGTTACCTCAACTGATGGTGGAAATCCAGTAGTAGGTGGTAATTTAAAACTAGAATAATTATAATTAGTACTTAATAAATTACCACCAGCATCATAAACATAATATTCTATATAATCTCCAGGCGCTCCAAAATTTTCAGGTAACTCTGTACTAGGAATTAAATTAAGATCATTAGCCGAATAACGATTTATTACGTTACTACTTAAAATACTTCCTGTTATTATTATATTATTAGCCATTTATTGATAACGGTGATGTTATATTATTTAATGTATTAATAGTTTGTGATAATTGAAGAACTTCTTGTTGTAAAGAAGTTATTTCATTTAATAAAGCTTGAACATTATCTTGATTTAAATTTATTCCTAAATATTTAGCTTCTGTTTGTAAAATATATTGATGTGAATTATTAGAACCACTCACAGGAATTTGATAAAATAAACTCTCATATAATTGAAAAAAATCATCAATAGTAAATGTAGGTGTAGGAGTAGATACTTGAGTGTTTATTAATTGATGAAAATTAGTATCTATTACACTTTGGTATATACTTTTATTTAATACTAGTTTTTGACTAGGTATAGTTTGAGAATTTGCTGTTGTCGCTGACATTTATTTTATAACTTTAAAATAATAATTATCATCTGATATTATTGTTTCACCATCTGAAAGTAATGTTTTAAATAATAATTTGTAGTATCTATCTGGTTCTAAACCATTCATATAAACTGTAAAATAATTACTAGTACTATCATAGCTTATTTTAGTATAATTAGTATCGTAATCTATAATAATTTCTCCTGTATTATAATCTACTATTGACCAATACGATGATGATGGTAATAATTTATTATTTAAATATACAGAACTTGTTTGAAATGTCCTAGCAGGATATTTATCTCTTACATTAATTCTAAATATTTGTACTGAATCTTGTTGATATTCTTCTTTATTATTTCCTAAAGTAGGTATAAATAAATTAGAAGTTACAGTAGTTAAGGAACTACTTACATAAGATGAATCATCCCATCTAATTTCTAAACAAGGAGGATATATTGTGTGTGTTGTTGATGAAAAATATTTTGTTTCAAAAGTAGATGCTGATGGATTAAATTCAATAGATGATGAATGTTTTAAAATAAATCCATTATTTGCAAAAGAACCACTATACCAAGCTTTTACTGTATTAGTTACTTTTAATTCTATATCATTTGATGATTGAAAAGTAAATGATTGAGTAGCTAAATAATTAGAACCACTAAATGAACCACTATACCATAAACCACCACCAGCAACATCATAAGAAGCATAAGATGCAGTAGTATTTGAAGGTAAACTACCTGAGAGCCAAGAGCTACCACTTAATATATTTGTAAATTGCCAACTAACACCATTAGAAGGATTAGGAACATCGCTTAATCTTCCAGTACCCATATTCCAGCTTGTAGCTAATGGATGACAATGTAAGTCATAATTTAATGGAGTTCCTGAAGCATCAGCTAAATATAATTTTAAATAAGCATCATAATTTTTTCCATTTACACTGCTAGATATAATATTATTTATCTGATCTGAAGGAAATTGAATTAATCCTCTAGATACTTCATAAGTTCCATTACTAGAATAATAAGTACTAATCTCTATTATTTCATCTAATCCAGTATTAGTTGTGGGATAAAATGAATATAAAGTAGCACTCTGTTGAGGGAATATTTTATAAACTGCCATACTACGTATAAATATAATGTATATAAATTATTTTAATAGTATGAAACTACTCTACCATTTATATCATTATTTGGATATCTTACTTCAAATACAGCAGGATCTAATGATGGATATATAGTATTCTTTTTAGTAGCTCCTTTTATATCATACCCATATGGGGAATAAGTAGCTCCTGTACTATCTTGTAAATTTACTATTTCTAATTTAACTATGGATTGTACACCTTTAGTTTGTAGTAATACTGAATTAACGTCTGAAAGAGGAATTGGTTGATTAATAGCCCAATTATCTATAGAGAAATAATTTTGTAAATTTAATATACAATTTGCTAAAATAGTATTGTTGTTATATCCTGTTGCTACAGTAATATCAAAATTAACACCTATATTAATATAATAAGCATCTTTAATATTAATAGCATCAGTAGCCATTCTATATTCGTTTAAATAAGTTACTAAATTATTTTTTAAAGATGTAGCAGCTTGAGTTAATTGTTTATTACTATTATAAGCTAATATGTATAAACTTATAGCTAAAGGATTAGTTGGATTATTACCCTCATAAGCAAAATCTTGAGTTGGATATGCTTTAGCAATACTACCATATTCTGATGGTAATGATAAAGTTCTAATTAAATAATCATTTTTAGTTACTGCTCTTAATTGAGATGAATAAGCGTATAAAGCATTATTTCTAATTTCTTCAATAGTATCTCCACCTCTACCACCTGTAGCTTTATCTGGATTAGTTGATGCTAAACTACCTAAAATAGTAGTAAATAAAGGATCACTAGATGATCTTGATTTAAATGTTATTCCTGATGTACTAATTAAAGTTAAATCATTTGAAGGTACGTTTGAAGCAATACCACCACCTACTAAGTATTGTATAGTTAAAGTAGTATTAGAAGGAGCTACACCATATTCTTGAGTATAGAATATAGAAGCTTGATTATAATTTTGCTCTAAAGTAGAAATTCCAGGTACTAATCCTAATTGAACATTATCTGGAGTAGGTAATATAGTATTATCTGAATAATTAGATACTCCTGCTCCAAATTCTAATTGTAAAGTATTATTTGATAAGAATCTAGATACAAATCTATAAGGAACACGTTGTAAACTTAATAAATAAGGTACTTGATCTGATGAGTAATTTGGATTAGGTATTTGAGTAAATACACTAGATTGAGCTAAATAAGGAACTTCATACCATTGATTTCCTTGAGAATCAAAAATATTTAATATTTGTAATATATTAGTATCATTAATAGTAGTTGTTGTAAATTTTTGTGGAGAACTAAAACTAATATTAGTAGTTTTAATTTGAGCAGACATTACTGGTACTGATTGTTGTACTAAGAAATATTGATTATTTACATAAGTAATAGTAGCATTAGTTAAATCACTAAAATCCAAAGGTTCCATAGTTAAAAACTGAGTACCTGTTGAATTTGAAGTAACAACTGTATTTGCAGGAATTAATAATGCATAGCTAGTATCAGGAACTGAAACTCCATTAACTGTAGTACTAGGCATTAATTGATATATATTTACTTCAGTAGAAGCAGCATAACTTACATTAGGACGATATCCTAAAACATATGATAAAGCAAATAAATTTGCTTGTTCTTGAGCATATAATAGAAAATTTTCTTGTACTTGTGTATCAAGATAAAATGACATTACATCACCAACATACGAAGCCATTTCAATAAATAAAGCTCCTGGATTTGAATCAGTAAAATCATTATATACTGTAGGAAAATAAGTTTGAGCATAATTTATCAGATTAGCTTTAAAATCTGTAAATGTCTTATTTAAATATGATATATTTCTTTCGTTAGTCATTATGTAAGTTGAATTATAATTTGATCCGAATTGCCGGAAATAGGTAATTGATAATTTAATGTTACATTTAAAATATGATTATCTATATCGGGATCTACAATTACTGATATTATAGTTACTGATGGTATGAATGTATTTATAGCTGTAATAATACTATTTTGTACAGAAGCTATAGTATCGTTTGTAATATTATTAAATAATGTACTTCTCAAATTAGTCCCAAAAGTAGGATTAAATACTCTTTCACCTTGCTCAGTCAATAATAAATTAATTAAATTTGATTTAATTTGATCTTGAGTAGTGTATGTTTTATAAAAAACAGAAGGTGCATTAAATGGAAGTGATACCCCAATCGAAATATTATTTTGTAAATCTAAAGGATTTACTCTTATAATTTGATTAGGTACTGGCATATTTAATCTCCTAAGTTTTTAAGTCCTGCTCTTTCTTGAGGTGTCATATTATTAGCTGAATCCATTATGAATGCTAAGTAAGGATTTACTGGTTCTCCTGTTACTTCGTCTACTTTATCTTTTATAACTTCTAATGGTACTGAAGATTGATAAGATGGTGTTGAAGAAGAAATTCCAAACATATTTCCCATTTTTTCTGCTAACTGTTTACGAGCATTAGGATCAAAAGAATGAACATCACTACTATTAAAACTAAATGTTTTATTTTCTTTTAATACTTGTTTATCTCTTTGAGCTAATACTTCATTTAAAATATCAGGTAATTCTTCATAAATAGCTTCTGATACGGCTTCTTTAATTAATCTTTTAAATACTTTGACATTCATGATTATAAATATTTATGTTTATGATTTTTACGAAATTGAAATATTAGCAGAACCTTGATCTATAGCTAATTTTAATTGATCTACTAATACTTGTGGATCTTGAGTAAATGAATAAGCACTTGTATAAATTACTACTCCATTACTATTAAGAGCAACAGCGTAATGACGTTTAAATCCTGATACTGTTTCTCCTGGGTTATTTTGTTCTTCTTTAATAGCGAATGTATAACCTTTATATGGTGGAAAATTATTAGAATTTGCAGTTATATCATTTAATGCTGTTGTTAATTGATCTAATGGTAAATTAGTAGTGGCTGATTCAATAGCTCCATTAATATTTTCTAATTCAGCTTTTAAATTTTCTAAATTAGCTATTGCTTCTTGTAATACAGGATTAACTATAGCTAATAAAGCACTTAAACCTGATGTTATTTTTAAAGCTCCCTGTAATATTTGATCTAATTTAGTTATTACACTTACTGGAATACCTACTCCGGGTGGTACTGAAGTAGGAATAGGTAAACTAATAACTATATTAATTACTACATTAAATACATTTATATAAATTTGTATTTTTTGTAATTGTTGTTCAACATTTAATATTTTTTTTTCTACAGCATTTATAGCATTTAATGCAGCATTTCGAGCATTTGTCGCTTGACTTAATAAATCAGGATCTCCGGACGCGTTTGCTGCTTCTATTGTTTTATTTGTTGTATCTACTAATGTTTGAAGTTTAGAATTTTCATCTATAATATTAACTAATACTTCAGTAATAACTAATGTTAATACAGGTACTAATGTTTTTTCAGTAAAATTAGTTAATACTTGTGTTCGTTTAGCGTTAACTGTACTTTGTTGTTGTTGACTATTATTTTTATTTGAAGATAATTTATTTCTTAGATTATTATAAGCTGTTTTAGCTTTTTCATAAGGACTAAAAAGTTCAGCAGATAATTGTTGATTAAATTTATCTTGTTGTTTTTGTAAATTATTTTTATTAGTATTATAATTTTGATTTTCTGTATTTACAGCGTTAGTATAAGCATAACTTTTAGGAGGATTATCAACTAAAATACCTTTTTCATTTTTAATCTTTAAATTTCTAAGATTTTGAGAATGATTTACATCTAATTGTATTTTTTGTAAAATAATATACTCAATTTCTTTTTTTATTTGATCTACTATACTTAAACCAACAGTTAATACTACTTGTTCTGATGCTTTTAATAATTGGTCTCCAAAAGCCTTAGGTTTTTCTACTACTGAAAGAGTAGAATTAATTGAAGATGGTACTAAATTTGCAACATTATTTCCCATTATGCTGTAGTATTTTGTTTAGATATTAAAGATGATAAAAAATCAGGATCTAAAGAATCAATTAAAAAATTATTTAAATTTTCAGCAGCTAATTGTACTTGTACTAAATCAGAACCTTCAGCTGTTGATTTAGTATAAGCTAAATCAGAACAAAAAGAAGATAATTGAGTCATAAAGTTAGATAAAAACGTTATCATTTGATTACCTAATATTAGAGGTTCAGTAGCTAAAGCGTTATTAACCGTTCCTAAACTAATATTAGGAGCGTTTAAATGTACTCTATCATTAGCATTTAAATTAATAGTATTATTAGTATTAACTTCAACATTTGTTTTAGCAAATATCATTACTTCATCTTGTTTAGAGTTAATTATAACTCTATTACTATTCATAAGAATTTGAGAACTAAAATAATTAGATACTGAAGTTGGTTGTGTTATAGGATTTAATACATCTGTTCTATCTGGAGTTAGAGGTATTGTTTGAGTTGATGTAAACCATATTGAAGAATAATCTTTATTAATATCTTCTACATGAACTAAAGAACTTGAATCATAATTATGTCCATTTGATAATATTACAATAGGATCACCATTAGCTCCAGGTCCACTACTCCAACTGTTTTGATTACTAGTAGATACAGTACTTCCAAAACGAATAGTATTTCCAAATCTACCTTGTATTATACGATCTCCTTCAAAACGTAATAAATTTCTAGTATCAGAAGAGTCAGGAAATGTAGTAAACCTATAACTATTTCCTGCAGGTTGTGCATTTTGACCTGGAATATTCCAAATTCCTATAGTATGAGTATAATATTTTTGTCCTACTACTGGACTTTCCTGAGTAGCAGATGAGGGTAAATCTTCAAGAATTACTAATTCATCTACTAAAGGATATGATGCTTCTGCATTTATAGGTTTAGCAGTATCACAACCATTAAAAAAAGTATCTGTAAAATCACCTTCATCATTTTGAGATGATTCATTATATATTTTATAAAATATAGTACCTATTCCATTAAAACCGCCTACTCTTTGAAATTGAGCTGATGTAGGAGTATCTTGACCAGTAACTACACCATATACTTTACCTACTTGAGTTTTAGCAGAAGTTTGAGATGTAGTTCTATTACTTTGTTGTAATACTTTAGAAAAGCCACCCTCAGTTATTTTCATTTTTTAGCTTCTAATTTTAATAAAGGATTATCATTTAATAATTTTTGTCCTTCTTCTTGTATAGCTTTTTGTTCTTCTAATAATAATGCAATCTCATCCATATTTATAAAATCTAAACTATCTCCACCATTACTAATAGCAGTAGCAGCTCGTTGAGCAATACCTGCTACTTTAATTAATTGATCATTATTTTTAACACTAACATCAATTAAATCTTTAATAGTAGGCATTAGCATAACAGCGGATCCAGCATTAGAACCAGCCATAGGTTTAAGTACATTAACTAGATCTTCTATCTGTTTATCAGTATCTTTAGTGTGTTTATGTATTTGTTTAAATAAATCAGATAATGATGTATTACCAAATATAGTTATATTATCAAAATTAGCCATATATATAAATACGTTAATTACATAGAAATTATTCCATGTTCATAATATTCGTTGTATAATTTAGTTCTTAGTGTATCTAATTTTTTTATAACTTTAGTTATATGAGGAGTAGGAACATCATTCATCTCACGAATATAAATATATAATGCTTTTTTATTAAATATTTCTAATGATTCTCGTTTACGAAATAACTCAATGATTGAGTCAGCTATTTTAGCTTCATATTTTTTAGGAAATACTTTATATAAATTTTTATCAATATAGTCTACATATTGAGGTATAAATTTATAAATATCTGCTATATCCTCTGCTTCTCTAATAGAATCGTTTAAGAATGATTTATCTTCATCTATTTCATCTACTTCAGCTTGATTTTTTAATTTTTCATAATTTTCTTTATTATAAATAATTAAATAACGTTTAGCTATAGTACCAAAATAAGAATATGCTTTTGGTGGAGTTAAAATAGAAATACTTTCTAAACATTTAGAACTAACTTTTAAAGTAGAAATAAAATCATTTATTTGTTGTTGAGTAATAACTACTGAATCGTTTGTATATTCTAAAAATGATTTAAGTGTATAATGTTCTTTAAATTCTTTTATAATAATCTTATTGAATTTTCGTTCAATACTTCTACTTTGATTAAACTTATGAAGTTGTTCTAATAAAAATGATATTACTTCATATTTTAATTCTTCAATAGTATCAGTATCAGTATAATAAAACTTAAAAGAATGAATAATATTCTCAGCTAATTTATAAAAAGCATATTTAATACGCTCATTATAAATTGAATTACGTTTATTACTATCTTCAGTAATAAGATACTCTATAATAGCATCCTCAGTATCTTGAGTAAAATAAATTTTAGGTTCTTTAGGTTTACGTTTTCTTAACGTGCCTCGTTTTGTCAAAGCAAGTTCAGCAGTATCCTCTAAATAATCAAAATTTTCATAATATGCCATATTAATTATTTAAGATTATTAAATTGACCTATTATTGTTTGAATTTCCTTTAAATTAGAAAAGAAAGTACCTATTTCATCATCAGATTTAAAAGCACCTAAAGTGTCTAATTCTTTTAGACGTTCATCAGAGTCTTGTATAATAATACTAATAGCATTTATATATTGCTGTTGCTCATTAACTGCTTTCTCTAAAGCACCATTTCTTCTAAATAATAAGAATAATCCTATTAATATTAATTCAATTATATGAATTAATACAATTAATAAAATAGTATTCATTTTTATCCTCTAAATTGTTGTTCGAAATCATCAGGTTCAATAGATATCATTTCACGAATACCTTCTATCTGTTCTTTTAACATTTCTACTGATTCTAATAAAGCATCTTGAGTTATAATTCCTCTACTTATTTCGAAATGAATTCTTTTCGCTACTGCGTCTGTTTGATTTAGTTTTTCTAAAACGTTATTTTTGTATCTCATAATATAAATTATTTACTATCTATTACTATATTTAATAATGTAATGAAGCTACGGAAAATTTCTTGGGAAGCCAAATTTATCTTGAATTCTTGTTAAGAGAAGTTAATTCTTCTCTAATCAATCGTTTTAAATGTTCTTTTATTGTTTTTATTTTTGAACTTTTCTTTAAAACATCATCAATAACATCTATTATTTCAGGATCTTCAATATTAATAGTAAAATGATCATGTAGTCTATCATCAATAATATCATCACTATCTATGGTTACATCATAATGGTCTAAAAGATTAAGTAATGCTGCTTTATCTTGTTCTAAGAATTTGTATGATTTAGCCATATCTATAAATATATAATAAATTAAATAAAGTTATATAAGAAACTATTTTGTTTTAAACGATAAAGTATTATAAATATAGTTTTAGTAGTTTATACCGTCTAATTTATATTTTTTACCAATTGATTCTATTACGTTTCTAGCAATATCTGTATCTATGATAAAACCTTCACGATTTGGATTAACTCTAAAACCTAAAGATTCAAGATGATTATGAACTTCTTGTTCAAGCATATGTCCGTTTGGACATTTATAAGTATAAACTGGATACCAAGGAACAATAACTCCTGTAGAAGAATTAATTTGTTTAGTTCTATCATAAACAGTAGTGGTAGTATATCCTATTTTACAAATTCCAGGAATAGATGGATTTACTAATATATAAATATAATGAGGTTTTTGAGGAATGTTTGTAGGATCGATCCAAGAAGCACCATAATATGTAACTTTTTCCCATCCATCACCTTTAGGATCTGGCTCTAAAGTAAAAGCAATAGCTTGATTATTATTGTATTTAAAATCTTTATGAGATAATTTACGATACTTTTTAGCTTCTACTTGAGTTATTCTGTCCATTATCTTTAATTTGTAATGTTTTACCTTCTAAAACTGCTTTTTGATATTCTTCTAAAGTTAAACCAAATTGTTTAGCGTTTTCTTCTTGTTTTTCAAGAATATGTTTTTCAAAATCTTCTTTTGTAAGAAGCATTTTTTTAGTATTTATATTCATTTTATTTCTCCTCCATTATAGTATTTTTGACTAATACATTTATTTCGTTCTTCTATATATTCTTTAATATATTTAGGAAATTCGTATTTTTTCTTTACCTTAGTAGGTTTAACTGCTCTTTTTATCATATTATGAATATAATAAAATCATTTTGACTTTTTCTTTTTTCTTACAAAATGCATAAACGCTAAAGATAATAAATCTAAAGTTATAGCTGTTAGTAAAACAGAAGTAATCATTTAAAGGAGATTTTACCTATAAATACAAAAACCCCTATTTTTCTAAATAGAGGTTAAACTGTTTTATATATTACTTTTTATTTATTTTATAGTATATCTAACAGCTAATCCTCCAAATCCTGATAATTGACTAGGAATTTTAAAATCAAAATTAGGTTGAATATCTAAACTAATATCTACAGGACTATTTTTAAGTTTATAATCTACTCCTATAACTCCATCTACTCCTAATACTTTACTACATAAAATATAATGAGTTCCTCCACCATAATACCACTGAAGTCTATATCCAACAAGAGGACCTAATATAGGTTGATATACTTCGTATAATCCTATAATTCTAGGATCAGTAGAAAATATATTGCTTTGAATTTCTATTGCCCTTTCATCACCTACAAATAATTTCCCACTAACTGTAAAAGGGTTTAATTTAACTCCTACTCCAGCACAATAATCTTTAATTGGGTTAATTTGAGCATATGATTTACCAATTAATAAAGAGGTAAATAAAAATGTTATTAAAATTATCTTTTTCATTTTATTAAAGTTAAAATCCAAAAATCATTAGCTTTATCTGAACAAATATAATCAGCAGGAATTTTACAATACCCATTCATTCCCCAATCAACTCCCCAACTATTTCTTATTATAAACATATCTTCTTCTTTATTATAACCTACTATAGCAATAGCATGTCCACCAATCATTTTTTCAGAAGGATCAGGCATAGGAACATATCCTGTTTGAGCTACTTCTGATGATTCAAAAGATTCATATAATAATAAACCAAAAGCAATAGGAAATCCTTGTAATAAAGCATTTACTAATAATTGTTTATCACGATTATTTATTGATTGATATTGTACAGCTTCGAATTGTGTTGCATCAGCTATAGCTTCAGGAGAAGGAAGAGTAGTAAATTTATCAATATCATATTGCCAAAGATCTTCACTTGGAACACCATAAGTAGCAATAGCTTTAATACCATCTCTTAATTCAGCACCTGAGTCTTCATTAATAGTATTTTCAAGTAAACGTTCATAATAATAAATAAATAAACGAGATGGTTGAAATGGAGTTACATCTACTTGATCATGTTTATTTAATAAATCAAAATGTACTAAAAACGCCCAAGCATTTCCTGAACAAGAACCAAGTTGTCCTTGATCGTAAGGAGCAGGTACTTTATATTTATCTCGTAAATCTATAGATTGTAATTCTTGTGGAGCTTCAACTGTAAATTTAATATCTCTAGTATCTGGTTTTTGGGGTATCCACCCATATTTACGATTCATAATTTAAACAGAAAAACCCCACTAGCATAACTAGTGGGGAAATAAAAAATAATTAATTAGCGCTGTTGTCGTTAGTATAATTTTGGTATGCATTTTCAACTGCAATAACCCAATCGGCAAAATTGCCTGGAGTTGTGTTAATAGTAGATTGAATAATACCATAAACTTGAGCAGCTAATGTAGTATATAATTTAGATTTATTATTTAATACTCCAAAAGCTGAAAGAATAGATTGTTCAAAAGCTAATACTTGTTCAGGAGTAGGATTAGCAGGTAAACCTTGAATAGCTAATTCTACAGCTAAAATATTAGGAATTTCTTTTTTTAGAATAGTAACTACTTCTTCAGCAATACCTGTTTTAGTAACAGAATCAATAAGACCTGCAACGAAATCTCCTGTTCCGTTTGCTAATAATGTTTTTGCTTCTTCAGTTACTGTAATAGCAACAGCGTCAGCGCTTTCAACGGTGGTTAAGAAATTTTTCTTAAACCAATTCCAAATGTTTGATAATTTACTCATTTTGTTTTTTAATTATTGTTTGTGGTGATTGTTTGTGACGGTGTAAAGAATTTCTTAATAAGGTAAGAAAGAAATCCTAATAAAGCAACTGTACCTATATTTTTCCAATCAAAATTAAGATCACCTTTTTGTAAACTATCATAAATAATAGTTAAAGGAGCACTAAGTGTTGCTAGAATTAAACCATGAATAAAGTCGTTTAAATTTACTGTACCCCACTCTGAGGTAATAGTTGTTGTTATGTTGTCTGCCATGTTGTTGATGTTAATAAATATTAATTTTTATTATATTCTTTAATAAAATCTAAGATAGAATAATATAAGTCTAATATATCTATTGAATTTTCTATATTATTAAGTATTTTATCATATAATATAATAAAATTAGTTTGGGTTTCCAAATTTAATTCTTTAAATATATTTACTACTTTATGAAAAACAGGTATTAGCCAATCGTAGCTATAATGATATTTAGTATTATTTAAATAAATAATTTCATTATTATTATATAATATTTGATACATTATATTACCTGGTTCTCCTTCGTTATAAGTATAACCTACAAATTCAGCTATAATTTTATTATTTTCAAGTATAGTATTCATATTATAAATTTATTTCTAATTCCTCTCCAGTTAAAACAAAGTAAAGATTTTGAAGTTGGTGAACATATTTTATTTGAATTTCCTTATAAAAAAATTCCTTTGGTTTTACTTCATAAATTCCAAAACCTTTGTATAAATAAAGATTTCTTTGATATGCTTTTTTAAGAATATTCTGAAACTTAAACCCACATTTTATTAACCACTCTTCTATTAAAGGAATAGGCTCTAAATGCTCGTAATCAACGCATGATTGCTTTGGCATACCATCATATTGATAAGCTATCCTTGCATAATTTTCAGCTAACCTAACAACTGTTCCGTTGTTTAAAAGGTTACCTATTCTAAGTTCATTTGCTTTTATCATATGATTAAAATTTATTGGGAGGTTTAATCATTATTTTTATTATTAAAATTCATATAACAAGACTGTAAGTGGTTTTCATAATTATTACTAAACATCCTAACCCAATTACCATTATCTTTATCTAAAGTAAATCCAAATATACGATTATTTATATCTTTATAGTAATAAATTAAACCTTTTTTATGTGGTTTAACAATTACTTTTATATGAGGAAGTGATTTCTTTTGATTTTTATATCGTCTAATTATCTATAATTTAAAATAATTCTTCAGGTATAGTTGGATAAGCTCTTAATACCCACCATTCAGATCCATCATATTCTCCTCTTTCAGCCCAATATCCATTTTCAAACCAAATAGTACCATATAACTCTTGAGAACCATATCCATTATCATATGTAAAATCTAAACTTTCTAAAAAAGAATTATATTCTTCTTCCGTATATTTGCATTTTAAAATACAACGTCTATTATTATCTTCACCATACCAACAAAGATATGATATGTCAGCACATAATGGTTTTAATTTTAATGCTAATTCTAAAAATTCTTCTTTTGCGTTCATAACATTTAAAGATAATAAAATTATTTTGACAACTTTAATTACTTAAAGGTGCTTTAATTGCTGGGTGTGATTGATAATTTTCTAATTGAATGTTAATTTGATAATTTTACCAATTTTCTTCGTGTGTGAAATCTTTTTTTATATTAGCTAACTCACTATATACTTCTACTATACATCCAATACCAGTTGGTGTGAAGCTGTAAGTATAAGAACCGTATTTTCCGTATATAGTTTTAATTGCTTCTTGCCATTCATTAATTTCTTTTTGCTCTTTATCTGATAATTCAAATTTCATTGTTGTTGTTTTTTGTCTACTATCTATTTTTTCTCCATCACTATCTTCAAAATATATCCTATTTCCTTCAAGATCATACTCAGACTTAGCCCAATATCCATCTTTATCTTCATAAGATATTCGATTTCCGAAAAGATCAAATTCTGCTTTAAACCACCACCCTCTACTATCTTCAAAATATATTTCATTATTATTTGAATCGTATTCTGATTTTTCCCAATATCCATCTTCATCCTCATAATACAAGATCTTTCCATTTGAATTATGTTCGTAGTAAGGGAATACTGTTATTCCTAATTCTTGTGCTTTAGTTTTCATTTTAAATATAATATATATTTTTTGACATCCAAAAATTTTGTTAAAAGGTAGTTTCCGGATTTTGCAAAATGGTTGTGAAAGGGGTTAAATGGAACTTGTGATATATAGGTATATATTGTCGATGGTGAGAGGTGTTGGCGTGGTGTGTATTGAGGATACCTACACGGTTTTTATACGGCCCGTCGATGTACCGCAATTACCGTGGGAGCGAATCACTATTGTATCGCTATCGGACCGATACCAATCCTAAATATAAAAAATCATTCTTTCTTTTTTATACCACACAACCAGTTATTCTTGCAAATCAGACAATTCAGTCAGTCAGTTTTTTATATCAGTCAGTCAGTCAAATCAGTCAGACAGTCAGTCAAGTCAGTTATTCTAATAATCAGATAATCAATCTATCAGTCAGTCAGACAATTCAGTCAGTCAGACTATCAGATATTCAGTCAATCAGATATTCAGTTAATCAGTTAAACATTCTGATAATCAATTAAGTCAGATATTAATACATTTTAGTTATTAATCATTCCAACTATTAATTATAAATAATAACCCTCTATATATTATTTCCTTTAACCTTTTCATATTTTTAATTATTTATATTTAAATATAATATAATTATTTCGATTAATTAATAACCCCAATATATTTTATTATACTAGGGTCATTTATTTCTTTAATTATTTATTTTATCTATATCTACAAAATAACACCTTCTCAATTCATCATCATAATTACTATATTTATAATTTAATCCCCACTCATTAAATATATTTTCTAATTCCTTAAATATATTATTATATTCCTCTTCACTTATATTATTATTATTCTCTACTTGAACCTCCCAATCAAAAATCCATTCCTCAATCCACACTAATTCACTAACCTCTTTAATTAAATTAATTACTTTACTTTTTAAATTTTTCATAACTTTACTTTTTTTAATTTTTTAAATTTAATTTTAAATTTTCCATAACTTTAATTTTTTTTTTAAATTTAATTTTTAATTATTTATTTTTAAATTTTATTATAATTAAATATAATAAAAAAATTACGACCATTTATATTCAATAAAAAAACCCAACACATATTTCTGTGTGCTGGGTAAATTAAAATTAAAATTATGGTTCTTTAATATTTTCTACAATCGATAGCGATTATTTCTTCATTTGGGTCAAATTCACTATCTCTTATTCTCACATACTCAATATTATTTTGTATTGTTTTTTCTTTAATACTAAATATCACCGCTACAGTATTATCTGGGTTGTAGCGTTCTAAAATATTTATCAATTCCTTTACTTTCATAAAAACGTTTTAATTAATTATTTTATTAAATATATAAAAATTATTACGACCAATATAATTCGTTTTTATATCGCCTTATTTGCGTTTTATTTATTTCTTTATTTTTAATCGGCTCACTTCAATACCGAATTTTTCTGCGATTTGGTATAGTGTGAGTTTTGTTACTCTTTTATCTTCTATATTTCCATCACTATCTTCAAAATAAATTTTATTTCCTCTTAAATCATATTCATATTTAAACCAAACTCCAAAACTATCTTCAAAGTATAATCTATTATTATTTGAGTCAAATTCTGATTTATACCAATACCCATCTTCATATTCTATATAAATAATATTACCATTTTTATCTTTAATAGAGAATGGAAATTCCTTTACGTTTAATTGTTCTGCTATTGTTTTCATAATATTTTAATTTTTATTTATTTAAATATAATAAAATTATTTCGACAAATTTATTCCGCCTGCATTTCCGCCCACATTTTATCTGTGTCTTCTAATGTTTTTTTCAGCATTACTTTAATTTGCTCAATATCATTATCATAAAAATTATAATTTGATATTATTGATGCTGTGCCTCTATACATTCCAATAATAGAAGCCATTTTATTTCCACGGTCTTGGTGCCAAGATATTAATTGTTCTGTGTACATAATTTTAATTTTTTAATTTTTATTTATTTAAATATAATAAAATTATTTTGACAAAAAATTATCCTAAATTTATTGGGTACTTTAATTTATTACAAGTATCAACAAATTTATCTAATAACCCATTTTCTTTATAAACTTGTCCTATGTGGGTTAATAATACCCACGAACTTATATTTGATTTAATTCCCTTAGCATTACAAAATATATTTTTAATTCCTTTATAATTAGGATTTAAATGTATTTTACACTTCAAATGTGTGATAGTATCCAGTAATAGTGCGTGGATTTGTAATTGGTTTAATTGTGTTTCCATAACCATTTTATTTTTTAATTTTTATTTATTTAAATATAATAAAAAAATTTTGACTATTATGCGTCTTTTATATGGGGATTTGGTTGATTATGCGGAGTATATATTATTTTTTGGTTGAGGATGCGGTTGTGGTGAGGAAATTTTATACCCCACAACAACACCACTACCATCACCACCACCCCCATTCCACATACCACACTACTTCCTCACTCCACTCATTCTCCTATTATTTACCCTTTAAATTTGTTTTTTATACGCCCATATAAAAAAA
>Ga0164296_1001046_pt1 | contig 30822 bp, 32 predicted proteins | sample GEODES057metaG_FD_113533 | JGI IMG/M metagenome (GOLD analysis project Ga0164296, IMG submission 113533) | Dystrophic lake water microbial communities from Trout Bog Lake, Wisconsin, USA - GEODES057 metaG | ecosystem: Environmental > Aquatic > Freshwater > Lake | place: USA: Trout Bog Lake...
CTCGATCATCTCCATCTGGAATATGGGAGCCGCCTTCCCGGCGATGCGGCACTTGTCGCCGATGACAATCGCGCAGTCTATGCGCGGTTTGCACAGGTCCACACCGATCTGGATCCGCGCATTCTTGGGACGGCAGGCAGCTTTGTCATCGAAGCCGCCACCCCGGTACGAGGTATTTCGGGAGATGAGCTCGCGACGATCCAGCTGCGATTGATGCTGGCAGTGGCTGCGGTGCTCGGGCTCGCTGCGCTGGCGGGATATGGATTGAGCGTGTTTGTGGGGCGACGTATCGCGGTGCTCGCATCGACGGCATCATTGTTGGCGGGTGGGGATTTGGCCGCGCGCGCCCCCCAACAAGGTATTCGTGAGTTCGCAGTGCTGGGCGACAGTCTCAACAGTATGGCGAGTCAGATCGAAGGCCAAGTCGACGAGATCACCCGTGAACGTGACCGTGCACGCGTGCTGATTTCATCACTGGTTGAGGGCGTGATCGCAGTCGCCGAGAGCAACCAAGTGATGATGATTAACCCTGCAGCGCGGCGAATTTTGTGTCTTGAGCGCAGTCCGGATATTCGGACCGTGGGCGATCTCCCAACACCGATTCATGACGCGATTCGCGCAGCCGATCGGGCGGGACGTGGTGAGATTCATGAGGGGGAGGTCACATTGGATGATGGGACCGAAGTCGAACTCGCCATTGCGGGTCTGAGTGCACCAAGTGCCGGCGTGGTGGTCACCGTCCGTGATGTCACCGAACAACGACGCCTTGATCGTGCCCGTCGCGATCTGGTGGCCAATGTGTCGCATGAATTAAAAACGCCGCTCGCCGCGATCAAGGGATTGCTCGAACTCCTCGAGGGTGGGCGTGTTGACGCCCCGCGCCAAGAGGAATTTCTTGGACTGATGAGTCGTGAAGCGGAGCGTCTGGAACGATTGGTTGAGGAGCAATTGCAGCTGGCGCGCCTGGATAGCGGCGCACTCCCCTTGGATCGAGAGCGCTTTGATTTGGATGCACTCGTGACTGGGGTTGTTGCATCGCGGATTCCGCTTGCCGAGGCGCAAGGCATCACGATGACCGCCCGCAGCGATGCATTTGCCACCGTCGATGCTGACCCTGCCCGGATTGAGCAGGTGCTGTTGATCCTTCTTGACAATGCGCTACGACACACAGCATCGGGTGGCACGATCACCGTCGGTGCGCGTCGGACCCACGTCGAAGGGCAAATTCTGGTCACCGATACGGGCGAGGGCATCGCCTATGAGGATCAACCCTTCATTTTCGATCGTTTTTATCGTGGTGACCAAAGCCGAGAAGGACGAAGCGCAGGCTTGGGCCTTGCGATTGCCCGAGGGATTGCCAAAGCACATGGAGGCGTGATTGATGTGGTCTCGGTGCCCCACGAGGGAAGTACATTTACCCTGCGATTGCCACTCGCGGTGCAACCCCACCTGCGGGATCTCGATGATCACTAGGTGAGTCTGATCGGCGGAACCGGTAGCCTATCGGCCATGAGCACTCCTACTGTTTTGGTCACTGGTGCGGGGCGAGGAATTGGCCGTGCGACGGTCGAGGGCTTTCTTGCCGAGGGCTGGAACGCAGTTGCGGGTGTGCGTGATGTCGAGGCGGCACAGGCGGCGTTCGCACCGCACCCCAATCTGGCCATCGTGCATCTCGATGTGTGCGACGCGGTGAGCATTGCCAGCGGTACCGCGGCAGCACGCCAATTTGCAGGAGCGCCCCTTGCGGCAGTTGTGCCGAATGCCGGATATGCGGTGATGGGGTCCTCCGAGGACACAGACCTTGATGTCGTCCGTCAAATGTTCGAGACCAACCTGTTTGGTAACGCCGCTGTGATGCAGCAGGTATTGCCCGAGATGCGTGCGTCGGGGCAGGGTGTGATCGTGTGCACGTCATCGATCGGGGCCCGCTTGGCCAACCCGCTCCTTGGCATGTACCACGCCAGTAAGTATGCGATGACCGCGTGGGCCGAATCGATGGCCCTTGAGTTGCAGCCATTTGGTGTGCGGGTGCACCTTGTCGAACCGGGCATGGTCAATACCGATTTTCCGATGGCAACGCGCGCCACGGGAGCCATTGCCCAGGGCGAGGGCCCCTACGCACCCCTGTTTGGCGAGCTCCGCAATGGATTTCGTTCGTGGCGCGAGCGGTTAGGCGTTGGGGCACACGATGTCGCCGCGGTCATTGTTGCGACCGCACTGGACCCGCGGGCTCCATTCCGAATTCCCGTTGGCCAGGATGCGGTCGAAATGACGGCAGCACGGGCGGAACTCGATGATGCAGCGTTTCATCGCTGGCAGATGGATTTCCTTGGGATGTCGTGGGGGCAGGAGCGGCCGCAGGAGTGATTGGTCCCGTCGTTGTGGCGCCGGCGGCATTTAAGGGGGCGCTTTCCGCATCCGAGGCGGCCCGGGCGATTGCGGCAGGGATTCAGCTCGCGGCGACCGGCACCTTGGTGCGCATCGTTCCAGTGGCCGATGGTGGCGAGGGGACCTTGGATGCACTCGTGGGCGCGCGCGGTGGTCGGCGTCGCACGACAGTGGTCAGCGATCCCCTGGGGCGAGAGATCACCGCGGTCATTGGTGAATTGCCTGGCCATACCTGCGTTGTGGAGCTCGCCCAGGCATCAGGGTATGAGCGTCTTGGGGCAGATGAGCGTGATCCAGAGCGCACATCCTCATTTGGTACCGGCCAGCAGATTCGGATGGCGCTCGATCTCGGGGCCGAGCGCATCATTTTGGGCCTCGGGGGAAGTGCAACCAATGATGGTGCGATGGGATTAGCTCGCGCCCTCGGTGTGCGATTTTTGGATGCGGATGGCCAGGAGCTCGCGGGGATCGGTGCCGATCTCTCGCGGGTCACAGAGATCGATGTCTCTGGTCGTGACCCGCGCCTTGCCGGCACCCAGATTGTGATTGCCGGCGATGTGACAAACCCATTCGCCGGACCAGATGGCGCGGCGCACGTGTTTGCGCCACAAAAAGGGGCTGATCCCGCGGCCGTTGAACGCCTAGATGTCGGACTCACCCACTATGCATCGGTGCTCGCCCGTGTGACCGGGGTGGATGTCGGTGCGCTGCCTGGTGCGGGTGCCGCCGGCGGGGTTGCGGGTGGTGTGATCGCGCTTTTCGGTGGCGTGGTCACTCCGGGTGCAGAGCTGGTGTTGTCATCGGCGGGACTCGAGGAGCAGCTTGTCGGCGCGCAATTGTGCATCACCGGCGAGGGGCGGCTTGATATGCAGTCACTCAATGGCAAAGCGGTGAGTGCCGTTGCTGCGGCGGCGCAACGTGCGGGGGTGCCATGTCTTGCGTTGTGCGGGTCACTTGACCTGTTGCCGGGGATGGTTCGGCGCATGGGCCTGACCGCGGCATTTCCGATCAATCGCTCACTGATGTTGGAGCCCGATGCCCTCGCGGCAACCGAGACAAACCTGGCAGCGATGTCCGCAGCGCTCGCCAGCACGTGGCAGTGCGCGAGCGAGCTGCCCCCGGCCTCCGCAATCGACGAGCTCGATTAGGCGTTCAACCAGGTGGTGACTGCTTCAAGTACGCCATCACCATGTGTTCCTTGAGTAATCCACTGCGCGCGTGCGGCGACCAGAGGGTCAGCGTCGGCCCCATTGCGTACCAATGCAAATGCTCCGACGCACGACTGCATCTCGAGATCCTCTCCGGAATCTCCAACTGCAAGACATGACTCGGGCGTGAACCCATTGGCGGCCATGTGGCGCGTCACCGAGAGCGCCTTGGTCGCGGCTGCGGGGAGCACATGGTAGACGTGCGCGTGTCCGGGGCCGATGTGACCATTGTCGGCGAAACGAAGGTTGCCCGCCGAAAACGCGCTCACCCATTCTGCGGTGTCGATGCGGGCCACACCGCGAAGGCAGTGGCTTCCCATTCGTCCTGACATGGCCTCTGGATGGACCTCGAGACCCGTGTCGCGATCCAGAAGTGCGTCGATGATTCCCGTTGCGGTAATCGCGTCGAGGATGGTCTGTCCGGGCGCCGTGGGAAATCCGGCATCGAGTGCGCCCAATTCCGCAAGCACGCCGGCGGCCCCGAGTACCCGGCCGACCACCTCTAATCGCTGCTGGCTGCGTCCACTGACCAACACATAGGGCACTCCGGCACGATTGAGCAGGGTCAATGCCTCAACCCCAGCGATGGTGGGTTGGCGCGTTCCCGAATGCACAATGGAGCCTCCCGCCCCAAAGAGGGTGCCATCGAGATCGAGATAGCAACAGCGTGCGCTCATGTCGTGGGAGTTCGGGGGGTCGTGAGGATGTCGCGCATTGGAGGGCGCTGGGCTGGTGCAAGCGCGTGACTGGTCATCGTCCAGCCAATCTCGGTGCGCTCTGGGCGTGCATAGATGTCTGTCTGCGTCAGTGTGTGGGGAATGCGTCCATCCTGCGAGAGGCGCTGCAGCACCGCATGCTGAATCGCGAATGCCATCTTCCCAAGGGCCGCCGTCGGTTGATTGACATGGGCACGATGACCGAGATCGACTTGTGCCAAACCGGGAAGTCCGACCGTCGCATATGCATCCAAGAGCAAACCGATTTCCACCGCATAGCCAGTGAAAAAGGGGAGTCGTTCAAGCAGGCTGCGACGACCAGCCTGCTCACCGGCGAGGGGTTGGACGACACCGGCGAGCTCCGGATAGAACAAATTCAACAATGGGCGGGCACAAATCTCGGTGACGCGACCACCATCGGCGGTGTCACCGAGTTGGCGGGTGTAGATCGCCTTGACAAATGCGACCTCGGGATCGGTTAGGAGCGCCCCCAGCATGCCGGGGACAAAGTGCGATTGAAAATCATGGATATCGGAATCGATCCAACAGATGATGTCGCCACGGGTGACGGCAAGGCTTTTCCACATCGCCTCCCCCTTGCCTGTTCCGGGACCCACCTCAGGCAGAATCTCATCATCTTGAAAGACCTCCGCTCCATAATCGCGTGCGATCTGTGCCGTGCGGTCCTGTGACCGAGAGTCGATGACAACGATCTCGTTGACAAGTGGGGTCGCATCCACCCAGTCGGTGCGGATTCGTTCCAGAATCGGTCCGATCGTCGGTTCGACATTCAGCGCAGGCAGGCACACACTCACCGTGTACCCGTGCGCGCGTTTGGCCGCGAGCAGGATCTGAGGGTCGAAGTTCGTACCTTGAACTGTTCGCTGCGTGAGCCAGTGTTCTCGTGTCATCCCCGCAGACGATAGTGATCGACGCGTCCTGTAGCGTCAGGAGCATCATGAAACAGATACTCAAAGGCTTGGTGCTCTCGGGTGGTGCGGGCACCCGCTTGCGACCGATCACCCACACCAGTGCCAAGCAGCTGGTGCCCGTGGCGAATAAGCCAGTGCTCTTTTATGGGCTTGAGGCCCTACGGGATGCGGGAATTCAGGACATCGGAATCATTGTCGGGGATACCCATGCCGAAATTGAGGCCGCAGTTGGTGATGGGTCACAATTCGGCGTTCACGTCACCTATATCCGTCAGTCGGCCCCACTCGGGCTTGCCCATGCGGTCTTGACCGCCGAGGAATTTCTGGGTGATGCACAATTTGTGATGTACCTTGGCGACAACCTGTTGCGCGATGGGATTCAGGGGCTTGTTGAGGACTTCCGCACCAACGATGCCGCCGCCATGATTCTGTTGCAGCAGGTGCCAAATCCTCAGTCGTACGGGGTTGCTGAGCTCGAGGACGGTCGTGTCGTGCGCCTTGTGGAGAAGCCCAGTGCGCCGAAGTCCGATCTGGCGCTCGTGGGTGTCTACATGTTCGGCCCATCGATTCTGGCTGCTGCGAAGGCCATCTCACCATCTCCGCGCGGAGAGCTTGAGATCACCGATGCGATCCAGCATCTCATTGATATCGGTGAGCGCGTCGAGCCATCTGTGGTGACGGGGTGGTGGAAGGACACCGGCATGCTCGATGACATGCTGGAGGCAAACCGTCTGATTCTGGATGTGATTGCGCCACGTATCGATGGCGAAGTGGAGAACTCGACCATCGAAGGACGGGTCGTCATTGAGGCGGGTGCACGCGTGATCAATTCCGCCGTACGTGGCCCTGCGATCATCGGAGCGGGTGCGGTGATTGAGAATGCCTATGTGGGTCCCTATTCGGCGATTTCCACTGGCGTGATCATTCGTAATTCGGAGGTCGAGCACTCCATCTTTTTGGAACATAGCCAGCTCGACGGCATTGATGCACGCGTGGAGAGCAGCTTGGTGGGACGTAATGTCGTGATCCGTAGATCCGATGCCAAGCCGCGTGCCTATCGTTTCATGGTGGGCGATTCGTCCACGATTGGGCTGATCTAGTACCAATGCGGGTATTGGTCACAGGTGCCAACGGGATGCTGGGCCAGGACCTGATGCCCTACTTGGTTGCACAGGAACATGAGGTGACCGGTATCGACATGGAGGTGGATATTCGGGACGCCGCCCAGGTCAATGAGGCAGTAGGACGGTGTGCTCCGGAGGCCATCATCCACTGTGCGGCATGGACCGATGTCGATGGGGCAGAAACCCAAGAATCCGCTGCTTTCGAGGTGAATGCGACTGGGGCCGGCAATGTTGCGCGCGCCGCAGCGGCCTGTGGCGCGGCACTGGTCTACGTCTCAACCGACTATGTCTTTGATGGGACGAGTGGACGCGATTACACCGAGAATGATCCGACCGCACCGATTGGCGCCTATGGTCGAACCAAGCTCGCCGGGGAAGATGCGGTGCGCGCTGCCCATCCCACCGGAGCACGTATTGCCCGGACCGCGTGGCTCTACGGCGCCCATGGACGCAACTTTGTGGACACGATGCGCACGCTCGGCGCCGAACGGGATGTGGTCCAGGTCGTCGACGATCAGCTCGGATCACCCACCTGGACGCGTGACCTTGCCCCCGCACTTGCCCAGATCATGGCGCTACCACCGGGGATCTATCACACCTCGGGCGGGGGTCAGGTGACGTGGGCGGGTTTTGCACGGGCAATCTTTGCGGCCACCAACAGCGGCTGTGCGGTTGCACCAATCACGACCGAGCAATTGGGGCGACCCGCCCCTCGCCCCCGCCGTTCGGTGCTCGCGGTCACCAAGGAGGGGGCACCGCGATTGCGGGATTGGAATGAGGCGCTGAGGGACTATCTCAAGGAGACGGCATGAAACTGCTGGTGACCGGCGGCTGCGGATTTATTGGATCGACCTTCGTCCGCATGGCACTTGCTCGGGGCCACGAAGTGGTGAATGTCGACAAGCTGACCTACGCGGGAAATCCAGCGAATGTGGCAGAGGTTGCCAACGATCCGAAGTACCACTTCGTCCACGCTGATATTGCCGATGCGACGGCGATGGCAGAGGCGCTGATCGGTGTCGATGCAGTGGTCAACATGGCGGCAGAAAGCCACGTCGATCGCAGCATTCTGGATCCTGCGGCCTTCCCGATGACTGACGTTGTCGGTACCGCCGTGATCCTGGATCAGTCGCGTCGTGCCGGTGTCGGGCGATTTGTCCAAGTGTCCACTGATGAAGTGTATGGGTCAATCCCGGTGGGCCTCTTTCATGAGACCGACCCTCTGAACCCCTCAAGCCCGTATTCGGCCAGTAAGGCAGGCGGTGATTTGCAGGCCCTTGCGTGGCACCACACCTATGGAATGGATGTGGTGGTGACGCGCGGTTCAAATACCTATGGCCCACGCCAATATCCCGAAAAGCTGATTCCATTGTTTGTGACCAACGCGCTCGATGAGGAGCAATTGCCGGTGTACGGCGATGGGCAGCAAATTCGCGACTGGATTCATGTCGAGGATCACTGCTCGGGTGTGTTTGCTGCCCTTGAGCACGGTGTGGCCGGTGAGATCTACAACGTGGGTGGCGGCAACGAACGCACCAATCTTGAGATCACCGAGCGGATTCTGGAGTACACCAATCGGGATGCATCACTGATCCGCTATGTCGAGGATCGCCTCGGGCATGACCGTCGCTACGCGCTGGCAACGCACAAGCTGTCGTTATTGGGATGGTCGGCGGCGGTCGATTTCGGAACCGGACTCAAGGACACCGTGGCCTGGTACCGCGACAATCGCAGCTGGTGGGAGCCCATCAAGTCGGGCGAGTATCGGGCGTACTACGACGAGCAGTACGGGCTTCGCTAACGGCGGACACTGGGGCGCCGCATCCTGCCGGCACCCACAGGCTTATTCAACGACGAATTCCTCGGGTGGTACATCTCGCCAGGCTTTTGCCGGGAGCCCTGCAACAAGCCGTTTTGCAGGAACATCCTTGGTGACAAGTGCGCCTGCAGCGACGAATGCTTCCTCACCGATCTCGATTCCGGGCAGAATCACGACGCCACCCCCCACGCGGGCACCGCGACGGATGATTGCACCGAGAATGTGTTCGTGACGTGCATCGGTACGACCCATGAAATTGTCATTGGTCGTGGTCACACACGGGGCGATAAAGACATGTTCTTCAAGCGTGGAGTAGGCGGTGATGTAGCTGTTGGACTGAATCTTGCAAAAGGCGCCGATGGCGACGTCATTTTCGACGCAGACGCCGCGGCCGACCACGACAGCTTCGCCAATCTCGCAACGCTCGCGTACTGAGGCGAGGTCACCAATGATCGCGCGCGCGCCAATGTTGGTTCCCGCATAGACGATTGCTCCTGAACACACGGCGGCACCCGCACCGAGCACGAGTCCGGGAAGTGGGTCCCGCCGCGCGGTTGAGCGTGCAGAGAGTCGAGGCGCCTTGCCCAACACGACATTGTCTTGAATGACGCACCCATCCCCAATGGTGGTGTTGTCATGAATCACCACATTTGCGCCGATTTCGACATCAGCGCCGATGGTGACGTTGTCGCCGAGCACCAAATTTTCTCTCACGAGCCCGCCTTTGCGAGTGGGATTGCAATACCGCCAGCCTGGAGGCTCATGGTCATCGCCTCGAGTACCTCCACAACAGTTGCCCCAGAGTGTCCATCTGCCAGCGGACGTGCACCGGAGGCCACGCACCGGACAAACTCATCACAGACGACCCGGAGCGGTTCGACCCCAGGAATTTTCGGGCTGTAGATGTCGCCACTGCGGACCTGGATGTATTCACCATAGGTCTCGGTCCGAGGTATTGGGCCCTTGTCATAGAGCGTGACCTTGCGCTCATTTTCCATATCGTCGAACACGACCATCTTTTCCGATCCGATGACGGTCATTTTGCGCATTTTGTGGGGATCGAGCCACGAGAGGTGAAGGTGCCCCAAAATTCCCGACGGAAAACGGATTTGACCAAACACCACGTCTTCAACGCCAGGTTGCAGGTAGCTCTCTCCCGTTGCTGACACGCTGACCGGTCGCTCGCCAACGAGCCACAGCAGCACAGAAATATCGTGAGGCCCAAGGCTCCATAAGGCGTTCTCATCTGGACGGACGATGCCCAGGTTTTGACGGTTGCCATAGAGGTAATAGATCGATCCGAGATCACCATCGTCGATCATCTTCTTCACGCGTTGCAGGCCCGGGTGGTAGACCAGCAAATGATCCACCATGACCACGAGATTGCGTGCATCACCGAGTGCTGCCAGCTCGCGCGCATCGGCAGCGCTGGTCGCGAGTGGCTTTTCGATGAATGTGTGCTTGCCGGCCTCAAGCGCGCGCTTTGCAAGCACAGCATGGGTAGGGACCGATGTGGCAATGACGACTGCATCCAGGGTGTCGTCCTCAAGCAGATCGTCGTAGCGCGTCGTGAATTGCGTGGTCGGGTACGCAGGCCGATGGCGATCAAGGATCTCGGTATCGAGATCGCAGCACCACGCCAGTTCGGCATCCGACATCCGGGCAAAGTTGCGCGCGAGGTTCGGTCCCCAGTAGTTCATACCGACGACGCCAATGCGGACCTGGCTCATAGGCGCCACACGTGTGGTGCATCAGGGGCGACTCGACGCAGATCCACAACCAACGGGGCATGTGCTACCACACGATCCCAATCGATGCTGTCGTGATCGGTGACGATGACAACCACATCGTGATTGGAGAGGGTGTCTGCGGTCAATGGCACGCTCTCGAGCCCCCGGGTTGCGAGCGTCGCGACATGGGGATCATGGAAGTCCACGATGCCCCCATCGGCGGCAAGCAGATCGATGATGCGAAGTGCGGGGCTCTCGCGGGTGTCGTTGACATTCTTTTTATACGCCACGCCCACGACGAGCACCCGGCTACCGTTGAGCGATTGCCGTCGGCTGTTGAGCGCTCGGATGACCTTCGAGACGCAAAATGCCGGCATCTGAGAGTTCACCTTGCCGGCAAGCTCGATGAATTCCGTGTGGAAATCAAATTCACGGGCTTTCCACGTCAAATAGAACGGATCAATCGGAATGCAGTGTCCACCGAGCCCCGGCCCGGGGCGGAACGGCATGAACCCAAAGGGCTTTGTCGCCGCTGCATCGATGACCTCCCACAAATCGATCGCCATTCGGTCGCACATCACTGCAAGTTCGTTGACGAGCGCGATATTGACACTGCGGAAGATATTTTCCAGCAGCTTGGTCATCTCGGCGACCTCGGGGGTGGACACCTCGACGATTGTGGTCATGGCGAGCCCATAGATCTCGGCCGCACGGCGAGTGCATTCCGGGGTGAGGCCACCGATGACCTTCGGAGTCGTGCGGGTGGTCCAGTCTTCGCGTCCGGGATCGACGCGTTCTGGTGAAAATGCGAGTGAGAAATCACGACCGGCCCTGAGTCCGGAGCGCTCCAGTATCGGCGCCAACTCCTCGCGGGTTGTGCCCGGGTAGGTCGTGCTTTCGAGCACGACAAGCTGCCCGGGGCGAAGGCGCTGGGCAAGGCTCTCTGCAGCGCCGAGAACTGCCGAGAGATCGGGCTCACGGTGTTCATCAAGCGGTGTCGGCAGGCAAATGAGGATCGCGTCGACCTCGCGCAATTCATCCCAGTTCGTGGTTGCGCGCACGAGGCCCGAGCTGGTCAATGGGGCAAGTCGTGCGCTCGAAATATCTTCGATGTACGAGGTGCCCGCGTTGATCGCGTCCACCTTGGATTGCACGGCATCGAGTCCCAACACAGCGACGCCCGCTTCCGCAAACGCGGTGGCGAGCGGGAGACCCACATACCCCAGTCCGATCACACCTACACGTGGCGCAGTTGCGCTCAAAAGTGCCTTCTTCGAGTCGTGTGGACAAAGATCAACTGCAACGGCGCGTTATCGTAGCTAGTAGCGCCACTGACTGAAAGGATTCGCCGTCGTGGCCGACACTCTTCTAGACGGGCTACCACGATTGGTGCGGATTCGGGACGAGGTCCGGATGCGGGGGAGTGCTGGGCTCGGAATTGGGGTTGCCACACTGGGATGGGGGATGCTGTCGTGGGCCCTGAGAAACGGCGTGTCATTGGGCACATTTTTTCTGAGCGCCCTTGGGATTGGACTTCCGGCCCTGGTGTTGGCAGCAATCGTGAGTGGACGGCGCATTCGTTGTGCCGCCCAGCTCGAGCGCCCGCCACGAAACGGCGTCTATGAAACCTTTGCGGCGGCCCGGGAACGCCGTACGCGGGTTGCCGGGGTCGTGATGTTTGCGGTGATCGTCTTGATGATGTTCGATCACATTCGCCATGGTGGCGGAGAGATGGCGGGCTGTGTGGTCGGTTTGTTTTGTGCGGTGGGTCTCATTGACGTGCGTGAGGCACGCACCTGGGGTGCGATTGAGCGCAGCCGTGATGGCGCCCGGCTCTACGTGATTGTCCCGCGCCATGCGGTGATGGCACGTTTTGGCGCACAGCCGGTCTATGAGCGGCCTGCGCAGGATGAGTCGTTTGGGGATGGGGTTATCCGCGTCGCCTATGACGTTGATGAGTGACGCGCTACCGCGACGCAACAAACTCCTCAATGAGGGACGCAATCCGTTCTGAGGCCTTCCCGTCGCCATAGAGGTCGGGGGCATTGGGTGGGATCGTGGCATCGAGAACTGCAGCATTCACTGTTGCGGCGTGCATGCCTGTCAGGGTGTTGTAGCCGTGTGTGACGGTTTCTGTCCATTCGGTGGTGGCGCGCACGGTCACACACGGGATGCGATGCAGACACGCCTCTTTTTGGACCCCACCAGAATCGGTGACCACGGCACGAGCCTGGGTCAAAAGTCGTGTGAAATCGAGATACCCCACCGGTCCGATGAGCGTGACGCCTGGGATCTGTGATGCCGCATCCCAGAGCCCCGCATCGGTTAATTTGGCGCGTGTTCTGGGATGGACTGGAAACAGCGCAGGGAACGGAAGCGCCCGCAGCATTTCAAGGAGGTCGGCGAGTGCGGCTGGGGTGTCAGTCGCTGCTGCGCGATGCACAGTGATCAGAATGAATTCGCCCGGAGTCATTCCAAATTCGGCTGCGCCAGTGCGGCTGGCAGCAGCGTCGGCAAACAACAGGGCCGCATCTAGCATCACGTCACCGACCATATGCACACCATGGGTGATTGCCTCGTGGTGAAGGTTCTGCACCGCAACAGGGGTCGGACAGAGCAGCAGACCCGACAGGTGATCGGTGACAATCCGATTCTGTTCCTCGGGCATGGTGGCATCGAAGGAGCGAAGCCCCGCCTCTACGTGGGCGAGGGGAATGTTGCATTTGGCGGCGCACAAGGCCCCTGCGAGGGTTGTTGTGGTGTCGCCATAGACCACAAGTGCCTCAGGCCGTTCACTCAAGATGAGGGCTTCAAGCCCCGTGATCATGCCTGCAAGTTGTGCCAATGGGCTGCCCTGCCCGATCCCGAGACCGTACTCAGGAGTCGGTATCGCGAGTTCGTCAAAGAACAGATCGGCCAGATCGGGGTCGTAGTGCTGGCCGCTGTGCACAAGGATTTCGGTGCCTCGCCTGCGTAATGCACGCGAGAGCGGCGCTGCTTTGACAAATTGGGGTCGGTTGCCAACAAGAGACATCACGCGCACCGATCACACCTCCCGAGAGCGGTTGCGATGCCACTGCATCGCAGGTCAATAGTTGATTCGGCGCTCATTCACTTGTTCCCGTGATCGGGGGGATCAACGGGATGGTCAATTCGGGTGATCGCCGTGGCCCGTCCATCCGCGGTACTTGTGATCACCACTCCTTGGATACGAATGTCGTCGTCGGCCGGTACGAATCGGCCGGGGGCGCCGGTCAGAAAGCGATTGATAATGATTTCGGTGTTCACGCCGATCACCGAGTCATGGGGGCCGGTCATGCCCAGATCTGTGATGTAGGCAGAACCCCCTTTCAGTACTCGCGCATCGGCAGTTTGGACATGTGTATGCGTCCCGACAATCGCAGTGACACGTCCGTCAACGTAATGTCCGAGTGCGACCTTTTCACTCGTTGCTTCGGCATGAAAGTCCACAAAAATCTGGGCGGAGTGCGCTGCAGCGGTCGCGATCAAATCATCGATGATCGCGAATGGATTCTCCGACGCCTCAAGGAAGACGGCACCTTGCAGGTTGATGACCGCTGCAGGACCCGCCGTGGTTGCGACGCATGCGACTGCCGCACCGGGAGCATGTGCACTGGGCAGATTCGCCGGCCTGAGTGTGCGGGGATCGGTGCGCAGCATCTCGTGATAGGAGCGCCGTCTCAGGGTGTGATTGCCTCCGGTGATGACGTGTACCCCGGCGGCAAAAAGTTCCTCCGCTTGGCGTGGCGACGTGCCGCTTCCGTCGGCAGCATTTTCGGCATTGACCACGATCAGATCTGGTTGATGGGCGGCAATCAGCGTTGGCAGATACGCCAACAGTGCACGCAGACTCATCCCACCGACCACATCTCCGATCATCAGGGTGGTCATTGGCATGGTCATCCCGTCTGCGCCGAGCGGACAACGGTGATGGAGGTGTGATTTCCCGCATCACCGGAGAATTGCGAGATGTCTTGCGACTCGACTGCGCTCAGATCAATGACTTGCCCGAGAGGGGTGACCCCGGAGATCACTGAGCCTCCAACCTTGGGAGCGGGTGCACCGGGATGGGTGACCAGGTGCCCCACCACCACGACAAGCCCAGGGGCGGTCTGTGGAGTGATCAACACCTGATAACCCTGAACTTGGCCGCGAATGACGTTGTTGTAAATGCCAATGATTTTCCCGTCGACGGGTGCGTAGACAACGGTCCCTGCCGCTGCTCCAACATCGAGTTCGGTATCGGGTATGCCGGTGCCATGTGACCCTTCATCATTTTCATGCAAGGGCCCCGTCGGGGTGAGTTCGATCGCGGAAGGATTGGGAATGGAACGGAAGGCGATCGCGGTCACGGCGCCGGGATTGATGGGTAGTCCGATGCTGATGAGAGGTGCAGTGGCAATGACGACATGTGGAGGCGGGGATGAGATCGGCAGCGCATTCGCACCTGCCAGCGATCCGAGTGTTTGGGGGTGAGATCCCTTCGTGCCACCCGTGGCCCAGAAGAGCACCAGCACCGTTGCTGCGACAACGACCGCCGAAACCCCGAGGGAAAAGGTGGTGCGCCGTTTGCGTTGCGCCGCCGCGCGGCGGCTGCGCGCACGTGAGCGAGAGGAGTCTGGGGCGCGGCGTGATGACATCTGTCGTGACACTATCTCAGTGGGACGCGAGGTGATTGCAGCGATCCCGGCAGGGAACTTCCCATCGATGAGGCATACAACCACTGCATGAAGAGCCGAATCACCACCCCACCTTGGGCGATGTTCCTCGTTGCGGTCGCATGTGTGGTCGCGGTGTGGATTCTCGCCCAAACGATCGGCCAGGTGCTGATCGTCTTTGCGTTCTCCGCGGTCATTGCATTGATGCTGCATCCCGCGGTTCGGGTGTTGCGACGATGGCACGTTCCCCGAGGGATCGCTGTCGCAGTGGTGTTTCTCGGACTCCTGGCGATCATCATCGGAGTGATTGCGCTTGTGGTGGCGCCCGTGCGTTCGCAGGTGCAAGAGATTCAACAAAACCTGCCGACCTATAGTGCCCAAGCAACGCAGCAAATCGATCGTTTACAGGCATTTTTTAATGCCCATCACATTCACATCAATGTGCATCACCGGCTCACCGCATTTGTGAATTCCACGCAGCAGCAGGCGCGTCATGCAGCGAATAATGTGCTCGGCTACAGCTTGGGCGTCCTCGGTGCGATCGTCACCCTGTTGATCATTCTGGTGGCATCGGTGTACATGGCCCTCGATGCACCGCGAATCCTGCAGTGGGTGCAGCGCCTTGGGGGTCCCGGGGCGGCATCATTTCTTCGACGGGCCGAGACCAACCTGATGCACTACCTGCGCACCCAAGCGCTCGTCTCATTGATCATTAGTTTGGCGGTCGGTATCGCGCTGTGGATACTCGGTGTCTCAGGGGTCTATCCCTTGGGCCTGACATTCGCGGTCACCTTCATGACCTGGGTCTTCTTGACCGATTTTGTTCCCTATATCGGGCCGATTCTGGGAGCAATCCCGCCAATTGCGCTTGCACTCGTCACCTCATTGGTCGGTGCAATTTGGGTGCTTGTGGCCTTCATCCTGATCCACGAAACGGTCCGCCGGCTCGTTCCAAAGGCCCTTGGAGATGCGGCAGGCGTCCCTCCATTGGTCGTGATTTTTGGGCTCTTGATTGGTGCGCAACTGGCAGGGGTGATCGGGGTCGTGCTCGCGATCCCCCTCGTGGTCATTGCCAAGGAGGGCGTGAGCGTCTGGGCAGATATCGCGGAGGCGCGGCGCGCAGAACGCGCGCAGATGTCGAACATTCGTGCACCAGAACCGGAGTCATTGCCGAAGGGTGAATGAGCGTGGCGCGGCGATGGCCGTGCGCAGCCGTGTGCGATATGCATCATGCGAGATGACCTCGGCTCCGAAGCGACGCGTGTGTGCGGTCGACATCTGGATATCCCACAACGCAAAACCGTGCGCCGCGAGATGTTGTGCGGTGCCCACAATTGCGGCATTTCCTGCATCGGCAACGCGGTGGAACATGCTCTCCGAGGTAAACAGCCCCCCCAGACTCACGCCAAACAGGCCGCCTGCAAGGGCTCCATCCCGCCACGCCTCGACGCTATGGGCATGTCCGTGTCGGTGGAGATCGATGTAGGAATCGATCAGCCGCGGACTGAGCCATGTGTCTGTGCGATCGATTGCGCATGCCGTACAGACCTCGTCAAATGCCTCGTTGATCCTGATGGTGAACTGTCCTGCCGCGAGTGCCCTGCGCACCGATTTGGGAATGCGAAAGTCAACGATCGGCAGCACTGTGCGTGGGTCTGCCACATAAAAGGGCACCATTTCCCTCGCATACTCCGGTCCATCCATCGGAAACGCCCCGCGCGCGTAGGCCTCAAGCATTTCCGTCACGGTGGGTCCGGGAGGCGCGCTGCGCACGAACCAACGTCTCCTGTCGTACGGGGGGACCGAATCGCCACCCCGCGCGCGTATGCCACGGGTACGGCACCTACGACCATATCCTCTCGATGGGGATACACTCAAAAATCAGAGATGACCCGACCTGAAACCGACACCTCATCAGGATTTCCCCGCGTTCGCCCACGTCGTGTGCGCCGGACCCCGACCTTGCGCAGAATGGTGCGAGAAACGCGTCTCTGCGCAGATCAGTTTGTATTGCCCCTCTTTGCCATCGCTGGCACAGGTATTGAGGAACCAATCGCGTCGATGCCAGGACATTCCCGGCTGTCGGTGGATCTCATTGCTGCGCGCGCGGGTCGGGCATATGCGCACGGGGTTCCGGCGGTCTTACTCTTTGGCGTGACCGACCAGAAGGACGAAGTTGGCGCACACAGCGCCCATCCCCACGGCGAGGTGCAGCAGGCGGTTGCCGCGATCAAGCAGGCAGTTCCGGAGATGGTCGTCATCACGGATGTGTGCCTGTGCGAGTACACCTCGCACGGCCATTGTGGGATTCTGCGCGATGGCGAGGTTGACAACGATGCATCACTGGTTGCACTTGCGAAGGCGGCGGTGAGCCATGCCCGTGCCGGGGCAGATCTCGTTGCCCCAAGCGACATGATGGACGGTCGCGTTGGGGCGATTCGGGCAGCGCTTGATGCAGAAGGGTTCTCCAATGTGGGAATCCTGAGCTATGCCGCAAAATATGCATCGGCGTTCTATGGCCCATTTCGTGATGCCGCCGGTTCGGCGCCGAGTTTCGGTGATCGACGTGGCTATCAGATGGACAGCGCAAACCGGCGTGAAGCGATGCGGGAGGTGGCGCTCGATATCGCCGAAGGGGCTGACATGGTCATGGTCAAACCGGCCAGTATGTACCTCGATGTGATTTCCGATGTCGCGTCATTCTCAAATGTGCCGGTGGTCGGCTATCACGTGAGTGGTGAGTTCGCCATGATCAAGGCAGCAGCAGAACGCGGGTGGCTGGATGAGCGCACCGCAGTACTCGAGGTGCTGACATCGCTCCATCGCGCAGGGGCCGATCTGATCATTACCTATTACGCAGAGGATGCCGCTCGTTGGCTAAAGGAGTCAGAGTGACCACGACCGCCGAACCGCGGATTCACCACAAGCCCGACGACGCCGACCGGGAACTCTTGAATGCCCTGCAGTCCGGCCTTTCGTTTGTGCGCCACCCCTATGCGGAGATTGGTGCGCGTATCGGAATGACCGAGGATGAGGTCCTTGCGCGCCTGGATGTGTTGCGCCGGGCCGGGGTTGTGCGACAACTCTCCGCGATTTTTGACACCCGTGCACTGGGGTACGAAAGCACACTGGTTGCTGCCAAGTATCCAGACGATCGACTCTTTGCAGCGGCGGCGATTGTGGGCGGACACCCGGGTGTCAGTCACAACTATCGGCGCAGCCACGATTTCAATCTGTGGTTCACGCTCGCGGTCGAACCAGATGCCCGCCTGAGCCTTGAAGAGACTCTTGAGGTGCTGGAGAAGGCAACCGGTGCTGAGTCCATGCGGATGTTGCCGACCTTGAAGCTCTACAAGATCAATGTGCAACTGGATATGACTGGGACAAGCGACGTCACCGCCAAATCGGCCGCGCCTGCGGCTGCCCCGGTACGCGGCGATGGGGTGCTGCCGACCGAAGATGACAAGCGGGTGATTTGCATCTTGCAGCGAGATCTCCCTGCAGTCTCGGCCCCATTTGACGTATGGGCCGCCGAAGCAGGCATGGATGTCAACGACCTCCTTGGCGCCGCACAGACCTTTGTCGATCGCTCCTACATGCGTCGTTTTGCCGCGGTGCTCAATCACCGCCGTGCGGGATTTGGCGCAAACGGAATGGCGGTATGGAAGGTTGCCGAGGAGGATCTCGAGCATATTGGCCCACAGATGGCTGCATTTCAGTCGGTGTCGCATTGCTACAAGCGACCGACCTATCCCGATTGGCCATACTCAATTTTCACCATGGTCCACGCGCGTTCCAAGGAATTGTGCGAAGAGACGATTGATGCGATTGCCAAGGAAACGGGGATCACCGAACCAGAACGACGCGCAATCCTGTACTCGACCTACGAGTTCAAAAAGATCCGTCTCGTGTACTACACCCCCGAATACCGTCAATGGGAAGACATCGCCTTGTCGGGGGATGCGTTGCCGATGTGGGAGCCCGCACAGGTATGAGTCTCAATGATTCCCGCAGTCGGGAGCTCTTCGGGCGTGCCCGCGAGGTCCTGGTTGGTGGGGTGAATTCGCCGGTTCGGGCGATGCGGGGAATCGGCCGTGATCCACTTTTTATTGATCGTGCTCTCGGGCCGCGGGTCTGGGATGTTGATGGAAATGAGTTCATCGACTATCTCGCAAGTTGGGGTCCAGCCATCCTTGGCCATAGTGCCCCGATTGTGCTCGATGCGGTGACGGCCGCCCTTCCGCGCGGGACCTCCTATGGGGCTCCGACCGAGCGCGAAGTGATCTTCGCTGAAGCGGTACGTGACGCGATCCCGTCGATTGAGCGTCTGCGGATGACCTCATCCGGCAGCGAAGCGGTGATGGGTGCATTGCGCGTGGCCCGCGCGGCGACGGGGCGTGATCCAATTGTCAAGACGATTGGTGGCTATCACGGTGCGATCGACAGTTTGTTGGTGGAGGCGGGGAGTGGGGCAACAACGCTTGGGGTCCCGACCAGCCCAGGAGTCCCGTCTGCGGCAACTGCCGCAACGCGGTTGGTGCCCTACAACGATCTCGATGCTGCCATCACAGCGCTTGCGGGGGCGGCCGCCATCATCATTGAGCCCGTTGCAGGGAATATGGGGGTTGTGCCGCCGGCTGCGGGATACCTCGAGGGGCTTCGCGCGGCGTGTGATCGCACCGGGGCGCTCCTGATCTTTGATGAGGTCATTACCGGCTTTCGCGTGGCCCGGGGCGGGGCGCAAGAGCGCTTTGGTGTGACCGCGGACCTCGCCTGTTACGGGAAAATCATCGGTGGCGGGTTGCCCGTGGGGGCATTTGGCGGACGCGCAGACATCATGTCGGTCTTGGCACCAGAAGGCCCCTGTTATCAAGCGGGAACGCTCTCAGGAAACCCGTTGGCAACCGCCGCGGGATGCGCGGTGATCGAGGCACTTGCGCAACCGGGCATCTACGAGGAGCTTGAGGCGGGCGGGGCTGCGCTTGAGGCGGCATTCGTTGCCGCCGGTGTTCCCGTGCGCATTAACCGAATTGGATCGATGCTGACGCCATTCTTTAGCGACGCCACTGTCACCGACTACGCCAGCGCAACAGCATCGGATACCGCGCGGTATGCGTCGTTTGCGCGCGCGCTGCTCGCGCGCGGCATCTATCCCCCACCGTCCCAATACGAGGCGTGGTTTGTCAGTCGCGTGCATACGGCACACGACATTGCGACGACCGCACAGGCATTTGCCGATGCGATGGATGAGGTCCGCTGAGTGAGAGCCGACCTCTTACAGGATCCAACGCTGGCGCAAGGGGTCGCCCACACGCCGGCCGCGCCCCTACTGGCACCTGTCGTGTCACCACCCTTGGCATTCGAGGACGCCATCGGCGTTGATCTGATTTTGGAGGGCTTTTTGGCCCACCATGCCCACCCCCGTGAGATCGCGCTCACGGCGACCGCGGATGTGGTGCTCGCAGGCGACTACTGTTATGCCGCTGGCTTGGTGCGGGTTGCTCGTGCCAACGACCTGTTTGTCATCGATGTGCTCGCCCAGCTCGTGGCGCTCTCAGCAGGTGTCGTTGCACGAGGGCACCGTGCCCAGTTGCCGACAATTTGGTTGGGTGCGCTCGCAGCAATCACGCATCACGATCGCGCCCTCGCCGGCGACCAATTTCGTGACGCGGTCCACCACGCAGTGCGCTTCGATGACATTGCCGGATTTACGGCATTGGCGATCACCCTTCCCGATCCCCCGAACCTTGACGAGGTCTTTGCATGATTCGTGATCTGCACGATTGGATTGAGCGGTTGCGCAAAGCCGGGGAACTGGTTGAGATCACTGCTCCGGTCGATCCGTATCTTGAGATCACCGAGATCACCGATCGAGTCTCCAAGCAATTCGGACCAGCGCTGCTGTTTCGCAATGTGATTGGGAGTGAATTTCCGGTCTTGATCAATCAGTTCGGGAGTGATCGACGCATGTGCATGTCCTTGGAGGTCGCGCACCTTGACGAGCCAGGGCAACGTATTCAGGAGTTGATGGATCTCCAGCCGCCGCAGGGGCTGGTCGCCAAGGTCAAGGCGCTGGGCAAATTGCGCGAACTGGCATCGTTCTCGCCGCGGATGGTGAAAACCGCCCCATGCCAGGAGGTCTGGATGGATGCGCCGGATCTGTCGCGACTTCCCGTCCTGACCTGTTGGCCCGATGATGGTGGCCCCTACATCACTCTGCCGCTGGTCTTTAGCAAGGACCCGGTGACGGGCGTGCGGAATTGCGGCATGTATCGCGTGCAGGTGGTTGATGAGCGCACGGCAATGATGCATTGGCAGATCCATAAGGATGGTGCAGCGCATCTTCGGGACTCGTCGGGCCGCGTCGAGGTAGCAATTGCCATTGGTACTGATCCCGCGGTGACCTATAGCGCCACTGCGCCGTTGCCACCAAACATCGATGAAATGCTTTTCGCTGGGTTTTTGCGCGGGGACAATGTCGACATGGTGGCTTGTCGCACCGTCGATGTCGAAGTACCTGCAAACGCCGAATTTGTGATCGAGGGCTATGTCGATGCCAACGATCTCGGCCCCGAAGGGCCGTTCGGCGATCACACTGGGTTTTACACACCGGTCGATAACTATCCGACCTTTCATGTGACTGCGATCTCGCATCGCCGCGACGCGGTCTACTCGACCACCATCGTCGGCCCACCACCGATGGAAGATTTTTATCTCGGCAAGGCCACTGAGCGGATGTTTTTGCCGCTCATTCGGATGACCGTGCCCGATTTGTTCGATATGAATCTTCCGCTCGAGGGCGTCTTTCACAACTGTGCGATCGTCTCGGTCAAAAAGCGCTACCCCGGACATGCAAAAAAACTGATGAATGCCGTCTGGGGGCTGGGGCTGCTCTCGTTGACCCGATGCGTGATCGTGGTTGACCACGATGTGGACGTTCACAACGTCTCAAAGGTGGCATTTGCCGCCTTCAGCAATGTGGATCCGGCACGTGACCATCTGATGGTCGATGGACCAGTTGATGCGCTTGACCATGCTGCGCCGTACTTTGCCTACGGGTCAAAGATCGGCTTCGACGCGACGCGAAAGTGGGAGGGCGAAGGCCTTGTGCGGCCATGGCCGGACGCAATCACGATGTCTGAGGACATTGTCTCTCGCGTCGATCAGCGCTGGAGCGAGTTGGGAATACCGCTTCCCCCCAGGGCATAGGCCCGCAGTCGCGACGTCCAGAGTTATTCTCATGCTGGTGGATTCGATCCGTCGAGTGGAAATAGTTCGCTGATGCGCTTAACGAAGCATGCTCCGGTCGATATGATCTCCGGGCGCACCGAAGACAACGGGGTGTCAGCAGGACGTTGGATGGACCAAATCGAACCATTCAACTGCCAGACACCATGTACGGCGCGCAGATTCGAGGACAAGTGACCCGCTGGATGGGACACTTGGCCCGTCGGTTTGGGCATGATTTCGGTCGGCAGTCTGGTTGAATCACATCGGTGGCCGTGTGTCATCGAGGGTTATTTGGTCGAGGAGGGGAAACCGAGTGGCAGAGAGCCAGGGAAATGACGCTTCGCAGGGGTCGTCGGGAGGCCAATACGCTGGCCCGCGTGCGATTGATCCTGTTCAGGAGCATTCCCACGACCATGACCCTGAATTCATCACCCGTACAAAATTCTTAAGCGGGGTCGCCGTCGCCGGTGGAGCCGTCCTGACTGCCGCAATCCTGGTGCCGATCGCAGGGTTTGCAGGGGCCGATGCGGTCAAGACACCGAAGGATCAATGGGTTGATGTTGGTCCGGTGAGTAGCTTCCCGGAAGGCCAAACCTCGTCGATCGCCGTGTCGGGTGAGTCGCAGTGGTCGGATGCGCGCGTCTTTCTGCGCAACAAGGATGGCCAGCTCTTGGCAATCTGGAATCGATGTGCACACCTTGGCTGCCCGGTCGAATACCTCAAAGGTGGCGACAACTTCGTGTGCCCATGCCACGGTGGCGCCTATAACTCCCTCGGTCTTGTGGTTGCCGGACCGCCGCCGCGTCCACTCGATCGCTTCAACATCAAAGTCGTGAATGCCAGTGGGGCCACCGTCGGATCTGTGGGCAAGGTCCACGGTTCCTGGTCGACCGCAGGCCTTGATCCTTCGGCGCGCCTCCTGCTGGGAAGTCCGTTCTCGATCGACTCGAACCAGACTGCGACGCGTTTGCATGACCCGGGTGAACCGGTGACCGGCGTGTTGTCCAATCTCTACCCCTTCTAGGAGGCGCGGTGACCACCACAGATATCGGGCCGAAGGGGCCAGTCGGGAAGGTCGGAGAGGCCGTCGGCGAGTATGTCGACCGCCGCGCTGGCGCCAAGACCGGCATCACCTGGTTCCTCAAGCGCAACATCCCGAGCGAGACAAGCTGGTTTCAGACACTTGGTTTTGCCGCAATGGCAACCTTCGGCTTGCAGGCCGTGACCGGGATGATTCTGGCGATGTACTACAAGCCAGATCCGACGACGGCGTACTCGAGCATTCAGCACATCACCAACGAGGTGACCTGGGGTTGGTTGGTCCGCGGCATGCACAAGTGGGGCGCAAGCGCCATGATCATCCTGGTCTTTTTGCACATGGCCCGCGTCTTTCTCTTCGGTTCGTACAAGTATCCGCGGGAACTGACCTGGGTGACCGGAGCCATTCTGCTGATCATGGTCATGTTCATGGGCCTCACCGGGTATTTGCTGGTCTGGGATCAGCGCGCCTACTGGGCGACAGTCGTGGCAATGAACATCACTGCGAGTGCACCGATTATTGGGCCGTACATCGCCGACATCTTGCGGGCCGGATCCAACTTTAATCCCGATACGCTGTCGCGCTTTTACTCAATCCATATGCTCGTCATTCCTGGGGGTATTGCGACCTTTATCGGTCTGCACTTGTTCCTCGTGTCCAAGCTCGGCATCACTGAGCCACCGTGGGCAAAGCGTGCAATGCGCGCCCGTCGGGCTGAAGAGGCAGCTGCACGTGCAGCTGCGAGGGAGCGTGCTCCGCAGGGCCGACGCGAGGTCATAGTTGAACCGGCGACGAAACCGGTTGTGACGGTGGAGGCCGGTCAGTGAAACGCGCAGAACAAGAGGCCTATGAGCGCGACTACGCGCAGGCCAAAAAAGAGGGTAAGCCGTTTTTCCCGTATGCGATCTACAAGGATCACATTGTTGCGATCCTCGTCTTCGGGGCAATCATCGGGATGGCCATCTGGCAGCGCGTCGGTGTTGGCCCGCCGGTGTACACCGCAACCTCGACCTTTGAGCCGCGTCCGGAGTGGTACTTCTTCTTCCTCTTCCAGATGCTCAAGATCTTTAAGAATCAAAATGCGCTGTTGCCCGTCATTATGGCGACGTTTATCGTGCCGAACCTGCTCATGGGGTTGCTGATTGCAACGCCCTTTATCGATCAGCGCGCTGAGCGTCGTATCTCCAAGCGCCCGTTTGCCTTGTCGGTTGCAGTGATGGTCTTTTTCGGAATGGGGTGGCTCACCTACCAAGGTGAAACCGGAGCGGTGCCTGTCGGTGGTGGTGCAGTGACATTTACCGGGATTACCCCAGGTTCGGCAGCTGCAGCTGGGCAGACCATCTATGAGACCTCAGGATGTACGAGTTGTCACATGATCAAGGGCGCCGGAGGCCAGGTTGGTCCAAACCTGACCAACGTAGGAACCCTGGGCAAAACTTCCACCTATGCCGGCACGATTCCGGTGAAGGTGCCGGGTGTGAAGGGTCCTGTGTATAGCGGTGAGAACTGGTTTGTGCTGCACACCGAGTGTCCGACATGCGCGACACCTGGCTCTGCAATGCCAGCATTCGCGAACTTCACCGCGCAGCAGTACCAGCAGCTTGCAACCTTCTTGAATGGTCTGGGAACGACCTACAAGTAGTTCGTACGGAGATGTAGCGGGACACGAGGCTCGGAGGGATCCGAGCCTCACCTGTTTTTGGGTAGGTACATCGTTGACCAAGGCCGGTTGACATGACCGCACCCCATTGGTTTCCATCACGCGGCGACTACGATTGGCAGTCGTGAAACGTATTTTCCTTGGAGTAACGGGCGCCAGTGGCGCAGCCTATGGCGCAGCTGCCTTGCAGGCACTGACCGCCGCAGGTTGTGATGTGGGGTTGTGCGTGAGCCGCGCTGGGGCACATGTCATCAGCCATGAGTTGTTACTGGCAGGTCGAGATGCGCCCAAGGATCCCGATGGAGTGGTCCGGGAGTTCGCCAGTCGTTACGCAGTCCAGCCAGGGACGGTCACCATCCTTGGCTTGGACGAGCTTACTGCGCCATTTGCATCCGGATCGTCACTGGCCCCTGCAGCATTGATTTGCCCATGTTCAGGATCCACACTTGCCGCGATCGCCCACGGCACGGCGCGAAATTTGATCCATCGCTGCGGTGATGTGATGCTCAAGGAGCGGCGCACGTTGGTGCTGATGACCCGTGAGACGCCATTGTCGCTCATTCATATTGAAAACATGGCCGCAGTCACTCGGGCCGGTGCGATTGTGATGCCTGCGTCTCCCGGCTTCTACAACATCCCGACGCGCGTGGAACAGATCGTTGATTTCATGGTGGGTAAGGCACTTGATCACCTGGGCGTGCCACATGAACTTCTCGCACGGTGGGGCGAGGATGGACAGATGATTCCCGCCCCTGGTGATGCTGGGAGTCATGCATGAGCGCGACAGAACCCGGCATGAATGAACCCGGTCGGTTGCCCGCGCTGGAGGTGCAGGCGATGTTTGATCGCATCGCTCCCAGATACGACTTTTTGAATCGCGTGATGACCGCGGGGCTTGATCGACGCTGGCGTGAGGCTGCTGCGGCCGCCGCCGACCTCGCCGCTGGCGAGGCGGGACTCGATGTGTGTACCGGTACCGGAGATCTTGCGTTTGCGCTGAGCACCCGCGTGACCGAGCGCGGCCGTGTCGTAGGTGCGGATTTTTCCGAACACATGCTCGACCAAGCACGCGTGAAGGGTGATGCGCGTGGTGGCGTGGTTGAATTCGTGCACGCAGATGCGCTTGCCCTCCCATTTGAAGACTCCACATTTGATGCAGCGACGGTGGGGTTCGGCATTCGCAATGTCGCCGATCTCGATCGTGGGATTTCTGAGATGGCGCGCGTGGTGCGACCTGGAGGGCGCGTGGTGATCTTGGAGATCACGACCCCGAAGCGTCTCAGAAGATTTTATGAGCTGTGGTTTGATCGAGTCGTCCCCGTGCTTGGCAAGCTGATGGGCAACGACGGCGCGGCCTATTCCTATTTGCCTGCATCGGTGAAGCGCTTTCCGGAACCCCCTGTATTGGCCCAAAAGATGGCTGCCGCAGGGCTGACCGATGTGCGTTGGCAGCTATTTGCCGGTGGGATTATCGGCTTGCACTACGGACGAGTGCGCGGATGAGCGCGCTTATGCAACCCACGACAGCACGGGTTGGTCGTGACCTGAAAGCGGCGCTTGCCCGATGCGAAGAGCGCCTTGAGGACGCTGTGGGATTGGGAATTGAGAACGTGGCTGTGCCTGGCGCAACGACGCTTGCCGCTGGTGGCAAGCGCCTCCGGCCGCTGCTGGTGGTCGCGTGCGCGGGAAGCGGGCGGAATGCCTCTGAGCACGTGGTGCGGGCAGCGGCGAGTGTGGAGTTGGTCCACATGGCGACGCTCGTGCACGACGATCTGCTTGATAGCGCGACCATCCGTCGTGGTCATGAAACGATTGTGTCCTCGCACGGACCAGATGCGGCGATTCAGGTGGGTGACTACCTCTTTGCGCGGGCATTCGCGGAGCTCGCCGCGACCGGTTATCCGGAATCGGTGGGGATTTTGGCTCAGGCAGCGCTCGATTTGTCGTGCGGTGAGCTTGCGCAGGGGCGCGCGGCATATGATCTCGAGCTGAGTGAAGAGGCATACACCGATCGTGTGCGTCGCAAGACCGCATCTCTATTTGCGGCTGCATGTCGGATTGGCGCGCTGTTGGGTGGTGCCTCCAAAGATGTGCAACAGCGTGTTGCAGATTTTGGCGACGCCGTGGGCATGGCCTTTCAGATCTTTGACGACATTCTCGATATCACCGGCTCGTCCGACGCGACGGGGAAGCGTCGTGGCGCCGACTTTCGCGACGGGACGATCACTCTGCCAATGATCTATGCGATCCAGGATGAGCCTGCCCTCCGCGATGTGATTCGGGCTGCGCGCAACGATGATGCCATCGCACTCGCATGCGACCGCCTGAACGGACATTCTGGGGTGCAGCGCGCCCGCGCCCGTGCGCTTGCGTATGTCGCAGATGCCCGAGCGGTGCTCGATGGGGATCTTGCCGGTGCCAATCGCGACGCACTCATGTTGGTGGCAGATGGTGTTGTGGATCGGTACGCATGAACAAAGATGAACTCATTGCACTCCTCGAGGTTCCTGATCCGCTTCGCGCGGCGGGATTGATCGCAACCGCACCCGGTGGGTCGGTGACCTATCAGCGAGGTGACACACCCGGGCAGTGGCTGCATGATGCGGCGGATGAGTCACCGATTGCGGTGCATCGTGTCGCCCATAAAGCGCAGACCCCAAGTGTCGCGATCGTGCGCTACGGAGCAGGTGTTCCTGCCGCACAGACCGTCGATCGATTGATCGCATTGGCAGAACTCAGCGCCGAGACCGGCATGTTGCGCGCGGTGATGCCGGTACCTGCCGAAGGTAACGATGCACGTCCGGGATCCTGGGGGGTTGAGGATCTGGTGGTGATTGCGATCGCACGGTTCCTGCTGCCACCAACGACTGCCGTGCGACCCGATTGGGTGCATTTGGGCCCTGCGGCGTGCCAGATCGCGCTCGCATTTGGTGCAGATGATTGGCAGATTCCCGACAACGATTCCAGTGATGTTGCACACCTGGCAGCGGCAGTTGGGCGCCGGGCGGTGCCGCGATGAGCGTCAGCCAGACGCGAGCAGTACTCCGTGTGGGACGGATCGCTGCCCTGAATATGTATCCGCTCTACCACCATCTCGAGCGTGTTGGCGGCCCGCAGTTTGCATTTACCGACGGGGTACCCACAACCCTCAACCAGGGTGTGATCCGAGGCGATCTCGATGTGTCGGCGATGTCGTCGATCGAATATGCCCGCAATTGCGACAGATTGCAGTTATTGCCGGTCGCCTGCATCTCTGCCGCTGGAGCAGTGGATTCGATCCTGGTGTTTTCCCATGTGCCATTTGCCGATATTCGGTCGGTGGCAATTACCCCACACAGCGCGACGTCAGTTGCCCTCTTGCGTGTGCTCTTGGGCCGCGATGCGGAATTTGTGGATCTCACCCAGACGCCGACACAGGCACTCAACCACTACGACGCAGTGCTGTTGATTGGCGATGAGGCCCTCGTGGGTGGGCAATCACCATATGCCGCACATGTCACCGATCTCGGGGCGTTGTGGCGTGCACGCACGGGTCTGCCAATGGTCTTTGCGGTGTGGGCTGCCCGTGCGGACCTTGGGAGCGCATATCGGTCACCGCTCGCAGATTTGCAGCAGCAATTAACCGATGCACAGGAGTTTTATGCGCGCGATCCTCGGGCCGTGGTGCGTGCCGCCGCCCAGCGGTTCCCATTTTCCGAGGAATTCATTGCGGCATATTTCCGACGGTTGGGATACGGTTTTGGAGCGATTGAGCGAGAGGGCCTGGGCATGTTTTTACAGATGGCTCGCGAAGCCGGTCAGCTTGTGCGACTTCCCGAATTTGTCGCCGCCTAAGAGCACCTGCACGTTGAACTCCACGAGACGAGAGCACAGATGACCACAATTGCACCCGATACCGTGAGCGAGGTGCTCGAACGCGTCATGGCGGGCGAGCGCATGAGCGATGAGGATGCCTTGGTGTTGTTGCGCAGCAATGACTTGGTGCGTCTCGGTGCTGCCGCGCGGGCGGCCAGAGATCGGGTGACCAATCCCGATGAGGTCACCTTCATCATCGATCGCAATGTCAACTACACCAACTTCTGTGTGTCGGACTGCGATTTCTGCGCCTTTTACCGCCTCCCTCGTGATCCGGAAGGCTATGTCCTTCCCAAGTCGGTCATCTTCCGCAAAATCGAGGAGACCCTTGGTCTCGGGGGTACTGCGCTGCTGCTGCAGGGTGGCCACCATCCGGGTTTGCGGATCGAGTACTACGAGGACCTCTTTTCGTCGATTAAGGCGCGATACCCGATCCACCTGCACGCGCTCTCGCCATCAGAGGTGCTGCACATTGGCAAGTACTCAAAGCTGACCCTTCCTGAGACGATTACCCGGCTACGGGCTGCGGGGCTTGATTCCATCCCTGGTGGTGGTGCCGAAGTCCTTGTCGATCGCGTGCGCAAAATTATTGCCCCCAAGAAGACGACCACTGCGGAGTGGCTCGGCGTCATGCGGGAGGCCCATCGACAGGGCATGTCGACCTCGGCAACAATGATGTACGGCACCGTGGACACGCTTGAAGAGCGGGTCGAGCACCTGCGTCGCCTGCGTGAGCTCCAAGATGAGCAGCCTGGATTCCGCGCCTTCGTATGCTGGAGTTATCAATCGGGTGGTGGTTCGCGCCGTGGTGATGATCACCAGCACACCACTGCTGCTGACTATTTGATGATGCTGGCGGTCAGTCGCCTGTATCTCGACAATTTCACCCATTTCCAATCGTCGTGGGTGACCCAAGGGCTGCGGATTGGGCAACTCGCATTGGAATTCGGCTGCGATGACATGGGCTCGATCATGATCGAGGAGAATGTTGTGCGCGCAGCGGGCACCGCATTTCGACTCGATACGCAGCGCATGGTCTCGGCAATTCAGGCGACGGGTCGTGTCGCAGTACAACGCGACACCCGCTACAACGTGATCAAGCGGTACGCCGTTTAACTGGGGATTTCGCCAGCAAACGGCAACCCTTCGGACACCCAGCTGACAATGCCCCCGGTGAGGTTTGCGACCTCGCCGTAGGTTCCGAGGTTGCTCAGGTATCCGGCGACTTGGCCGCTGCGACCACCGACATGGCACATGATGATCAGTTCCCCGCTGGGAAGCTCGTCGATGCGCTCGAGAAACTCACTCATGGGGATGAGCATGACACCGGGCACATGCGTACGATCATGCTCGCTCTGCTCGCGCACATCGATGATCGACGCAGCCCCAGATTGCCAGGCTGCGTGGGCGTCGGTAGGCGAGAGTTCGTACACGAGGGCAAGTCTAGAGCCGGGGGTGCTGTCGCGCCTAGAAATCGATCGGCTGGATCTGATCGTCCTGGATCGCTGCGATCAGGCGCTCGACATCGTCATTCATATTCGAATGACTCCAGGTGCGCAGTTCCATGATCAGTTCCTCAGTGCCCGCTTCGATGATGTCGTCGTAGGGCTCAATTTCCTCGCGCACAAAGGTTCCGAGGTCGTACCACTCGCAATTCGGGCAACGGCGTTCAACGGTCCACAGGCCATCCTCTTGCTCGTGCCAGTTCATCGGGTACACCATCTCACTTGCGCACGATGGGCAGCAATGCAATGGAAGTGCGTGGGGGGTCGTTGTCGCCGCGTGCTCCTCGAGTGCGATCTCGATCGATTGATCCGGGTCGATGAGATACATGATCTCGATGACCTGGCCACTCGGGAGTGCGATCTTCTGTGTGCGGTACTCATTCATCCGGTGTCGTCCTTGGCTTGCCGCATCCATGCGAGAACAAATCCTTGTCACAAGGAATATCGGCACGCAGCTGTCAATCTTGAGTGGATTGATCAATTCCCTAGTGACAGGGAAGATCCTTCCCGCACGTGGCAATCCCACGGTGTGCGTGCGGTTAGGGCTTGGCAAAGATGCACGCAATCGTGCAGGAATTCGTCCTCAGACGCTGACGGCACCAAGTTCAGCGACGCGATCCGCCTCAAATGAGGATCGCACGAGCGGCCCCGCCTCGACATGCGCGAGTCCGATGCTGCGGCCCATCTGTGCGAGCGCGGGGTATTCGGCTGGCGCGTAAAAGCGGTGGACGGGCAGGTGCGCGGGGCTGGGAGTGAGGTATTGCCCAACGGTGACCAGTTCGCACCCCACACTTGCCACATCACGAAATACATCTGCGATTTCGGCCAGCTGCTCTCCGAGCCCCACCATGATTCCCGTTTTGGTGCGAATTCCCGCTGCAGCAGAATGTGCCAAGAGCTCCAGGGTGCGGGCATATCTGGCACCCGGGCGGACAAG
>Ga0164296_1001048_pt1 | contig 30791 bp, 43 predicted proteins | sample GEODES057metaG_FD_113533 | JGI IMG/M metagenome (GOLD analysis project Ga0164296, IMG submission 113533) | Dystrophic lake water microbial communities from Trout Bog Lake, Wisconsin, USA - GEODES057 metaG | ecosystem: Environmental > Aquatic > Freshwater > Lake | place: USA: Trout Bog Lake...
CAAATAAGCTAAGCAAATAAGCTAAGCAAATAAGCTAAGCAAATAAGCTAAGCAAATAAGCTAAGCAAATAAGCTAAGCAAATAAGCTAAGCAAATAAGCTAAGCAAATAAAGTTAATTAAAATTCATTTAAAGTTAATTTATATTATTAATATGTCTACTCTACCAGCAATAACTTCTAAGTCATATTTTCTTTAAGAGAATACTTAAAAAATAGTAGGCCGAATCAAATATATTATTTAGTGTTTCTACATCCAGCTATTTCAAAATTATTACTGAGTTTGATAATCAAATGTAGATTGATTTAGAAAGTAGGTAGTTACCTGCATACAGCAAAAAGATTTTTAAACGTTAAATGTAGAGCGATTATTATCTACTATTCCAGCTAAAATATTATAATTTGTTTTATTTATTATATAAAAACTTAGTAAAGTTATTATATAATGTATCATATTGTAAAAAATCAAAAAGGAAGATGTCTTATAGCTTCTAAAGAAATTCAAAAAAATACAATTATTATAAAAGAAAAACCAAGTATCATTTGTGAAGATGCATATGATTGTGTATATCAATTATATAATATTTTTCAATTAAAATGTGCAAATTCTGATGATAATATATATAATGAAGATTTAAAATATGCAATATTAATTGCCGATTATGAAGAAATAATTCCATATTCAATTGATGAATATACTATTGAATATTCTCAAATAAAAGAACATATTCAAACATTACCAATTTATATGAGAGATTTCTTTGAAACTTTTAATAAAAATAAATTGCGTATCTTACTTTCTAAGTTTCATAGAAATGCATTTACATATGATAATTTTCATGGTGGTACATCTGCAATATTATTTATTGGTAATATATTAAACCATTCATGTGATCCAAATGTTGAGTTTTTTGTTGATAAAAATGGATTTTTCATTTTTAAAACAAAACGAGCTGTTAAAAAAGGTGAAGAATTATGTAATTCATATATTGATATTAATTTATCAATTAAAAAACGCAAAACATTGCTATTAGAACAATATGCATTTAATTGTGAATGTGATAAATGCATGGGTAAAAATAATTGTTTATCTTGTTGTTAATTAACTACTGATTACTAAGGAAGAACTCCCGCATCTTTAAAATAATTATATATTCCTGTATTATTGTCAGTTATCAATAAATTATAATAAACGTCATAGAAATTAATATTTTGAAGACTTAATGATAATAAATATATAATAACTATTATTAAATTATAAAATATATCATTTTGTGTCGCAGTTAAAGGTATTAGAAATAATGGTATAAAATGATATAATGATACAATTGTAGCTATAATTAAATTAAAACTTTTTTTATTATATATATATTTAATTATAAAAAATACAATTGCTCCAATTATAGTAAATAATACACTTGGTAATAATGAAAATTTAATTATTTTCAATAAATACATTGGAATTAAAAGCAATATCCACCATGAATAAGATTGATAAAAAGGATGCTTTGCCATTAATATTAGTATATTTAATGTTATCGTTCAATACATTTAAATTTTATTTTTGAATCCCTTCCAAATGCTTCTGTGATTGATAGTAATGCATCTGCTGGATTAAATGATTCTGAACAACAAAAAAGATCCATATATGCTGATGCTGTTTCTGGATATGTATGTATAGACATATGTGATTCACTTAATACATATACATATGTAACTCCAAATGGTTCAAATTGATGACCTGCTTTATTAACAACACTTAATCCACAATCAATAACTATTTTATCTAATAATGGTTTGATTGTATCAATTCTTTTTAATATATCTGGATTCTTTATTTCACTTATAGTAATTATGCAATGTTTACCGATCATTCTATATATTTTATGTGAGAAAATCTTAAATCATTATAAAAATTGAATTCTTTAAATAATTATTATAAATTATAAAAATAAAAATGTCTGAAAAAGAAATGGCTCAAACATTTACAGAAATAATGAATTTATTTTTAAACTTGGAAATACAACATCTTTTCAGACCAAGATCTAACTAGAATGTGTATTCGTTGTTGAATTACTTGTTGAGTGTGTATTTGTGCTTGAATTACTTGATGATACATTGGTTACAGAATTACTTGTACTTTGAGGAACAAATGCAATTACTGGATTGCCGCAACCACATTCGCCACGTAATAAATCATCACCTCTTGGTGTTTTTACAATTGTTCCATTTTGAATATCAATAATTTTTCTGCATCTTATGCATAAACCTTTTGTCATTCTATCTATACTCATAGGTTTTTTATATTTTTAAATAGATTTCGCATTTATTTACCTTTTACAAAAAGACACATTTTTGTTTTGCATTTAATGCAAGTTCCACATAACATTGATCTACCATTACTACTTGTCTTTTCTTTTGGATCAACCATTTCACGTTTGGCTTTGCATTTTACACAATAAGCTTCGGTCATTTCTTCTTCTCCTAAAACATATCTCCTATAATAAATTTTGTGTATTTCCCAGAATCTTTTCCTGGTTCTAATATTTTCTGTTCAAATTTATTAGATGGTTTAGTAGTTGGCATTAACCACGGATAATTATTATTATCACAAGTAATTTTACCATTCGCAGTAAATATGCAAGAATCATTTGGATTATATAAACTTGTATTTTGATTTTTATTACATTGCATTAAGCATGAATTACCTATACCTGTACTTTGCATATTACATATATCTGATATAATTTTCTTTTAATCATATAATAATGCACGATCCAATTGATAGTACATTCTCAGTTATATTATTATCATTACTTATATATAAATTTATATCTAGTAAAGGTAAGAAACGTTACGAATTTATTTTAAGATATTTAATATTATGTGTTGTTGTTGAATTACTTAAAAATATGGTTGGAAAATTACGTCCAGATAAGAGTGATTTTAAGAGCTTCCCAAGTGGTCATTCTGCAAATGTATGGTTTACAGCAGCATCTTACAATTTCAATGTTTTTGTAACTTTATGGGCTGTTGCTGTAACAATATCTAGAATTGCTTTAAAACGTCATGATATATTTGATGTTTCTGGTGGTGCAATAATTGGAATACTTTGTGCAAAATTGAATGTAAATAAAGTCTTTGATTATATTCAAAATCAAAATTTATATAAGACTTTAGATTTATAATTTAACTATCATACCAGCATACGCAATGACAGATATTATTAAAAAGAAAATTATAATTGGATTACCTGGAAGTTCTTTTACAAATAACTTTTTAACTTCATGGACTCGTGCATTATATGCATTATGGGAATCTGGTAAATATGAAGTACTTATTGCACCTGGATCCAGTTCTTTTGTATCTTTTGCAAGAATGAAAACTATGGGGCTTGATGTTCTTAGAGGTCCTGATCAAAAACCATTCAATGGATTAAATTATGATATATATATTACTATTGATTCGGATGTTGTCTTTACTCCTGAAAGTTTAATAAATTTAATTGAAAGTACTAATATTCATCCTGTTGTTTCTGGATATTATATGATGGCGGATTGTAAATCACTTGCAATTGTTAAAGAATGGGATACCGAATATTTTGCAAAAAATGGAACTTTCGAATTTATGACTCTTAAAGATCTTGATACCTGGACAAAAGCAACACAATCTGAATATATCCCCGTATCGTATTCTGGTTTAGGATTCTTTGCTATTAAAAGAGAAGTATTAGAATCTCTTAAATATCCTTATTTCAATTCTGAATTACAACAAATTAAAACATCAGATGGTAAAGTATTAGTTGATATTTGTAGTGAAGATGTAGCATTATGCAAAAATATTCAAGCTGCTGGATATCAAATCTTCATAAATTCTAAAATTAGAGTTGGTCATGAAAAACATCTAATTATTTAAATTTCTGAATAATAATTAGAGTTTAAAAATAATGGCAACTGGACCACTTTTTGATAGAGATTGTGTTAATAACTATATTAATACTATTGCTGGTATTAAAAATAATCCAGCTATTACCAATGAAAATGAAAGAACTCAATATATAGTTCAACAAATGCAAAATATCAACCAATATTGTGCCATTGCTGGTGGTTCTGAAAGTTTTGCAAATCCTAGTCCATCCTATGTACCTGTTCCATCTACTAATAATTCAACTACTTATTTCACAATTGGTGGTGTTATCTATTTTATTATTGGATTATATTGTATTTATTTATCTTGGTCATGCAATAGCGGATTAAATATTAATACTGTTTTAAAAGTAATATATGCATTATTAGCTGCATTCTTTAATATTTTCTATTTAATTTACTATTTTGCATTCAGATTAGGAACATGCAATAAGTGAAAATCTTAATCTTTATTATTATTAATAGAATGGGATCAACCAACATTGAATTTAATTTTTTCCCAATAATGAAACCAAATACGGATATTTCTTATATTATTGGTGATAGCAGTTCGTCATTAAAATTAGTATTATCACCAGTAAGTACTCCAAGTATTAATAATGATACTAATATTGATCCATCTGCTACTAATTTTATCATTTCTAGTAATAATGATGATTGTACTAATTGGCAAATACCAAATGTAACTAGTTATAAATATTTAAAAATTAATAATACAAATAATATATTTAAAATTACAAATATTACTCAAAAAAGCATTTATGGATGTTTTATTGATATAAATAGTAAAAATAGAAATGCACCTATTAATACTCCATATCCAACTGCACAATTATTAAATTATGGCATACAATTTGGTAATATATTACCAAAAGATTATAAAAATAAATTATTATCTGGTACTACTAATGTAGCTAATTATAACACAAAATTAGTTCAATTCTTTTCAAAAGAACAATTAGGAGGAGATTCTGTATCATTTAAAATTGGTATTTATAATAACAATAATTTGCCTTTTTCAGTCAAATCTATATATGTACCAAAAGATACATTACTTACTATTTTTGATGAATCTAGTTTTACTGGTAAACAAATTCAACTTAAAAATAGTCAAGATATGAACAATACAACTGATTTATCTAAAATTTATTATATTGATAATAACAATGTTATAGCATGGGGTGATAGACCTGTTAAAAGTTGGATTGTGTGTAAAATACCTTCTGGTAATGAACAAAATTCATGTGGTAGTTTAAATGATCCTGGTGCTACAAATGATTCATCTAATGGTTCTGGTGCTCCAATTGATAATTTAGAATCTCAAAATTCTGTTTCTGAAAGTTTTAGCATGAATGATATGAATCTTAAATGGTATGTTACCACAAATGGTAAAATGGTAGTTAAAAAATCAGATGCAAATACTATATCAATAATAAATAAAATTCAAAAATATGGTACATTTTCATTACATAATTTGACTTGTAATATGGCGGATGCTGAACTAATTGGTGAAAACATCTTATTAACAGTTAATGGTATCGAAGAATCTGGAAATGATATTTGGGTATATTTTACTCCAAATATCAATATTCGTGAATATTGCAGTGCTACTATAAGTACTCCTGCTTCAAATTCTGCAATAACTACTTTCAATGAAATATTAAATGCTGGTCCAACATCATTATTAATTGACAATAATAATATAGGAATCTCTGATACAGATATACCATTCTCACATGATATGAATCTTTTAACTTTTGATGATACATCAGCACCAGCTTCTTTATATGAGTATCCACCTATGCATCCTCAAATGCCAACACATAATAATGATGTAATTTTTCCAACAATGCCATATGTTGATGAAGCAACTTTCAGACCTATTAATGATTCCCAAGCTTTACAGCAAGGTAATGATTCCCAAGCTTTACAGCAAGGTAATGATTCCCAAGCTTTACAGGATTCCCAAGGTTTATCCCGTGGTAATGCTTTATATAACTCAAGAATCGATTCATCTGCTCCACCCCCACCAACTTCTCAAATGTATAATTATAAATCTGCTCCATCTCCAAGCAAATATAAACAATATAATTATGAATATGAAGACTCTGTAACTTTACTCAAAGATAAACCTTCTAATGTATTATATTCATGGAGAAATATAATTGTTTATATTGCAATTATATTAATTATTATCATATTGATATATTTAGTTATTAATATTTGAACCTGGAAAAGCAGCATTTAAAAACTCTTTTATTATTTTTGTTCCATTATAATAATTTTCAATACTAGTAGTTTTATTTGATAATGAATCATTATTATTTGATGCTTCTTCAATAAATGTACAGTAACTTGAAAAATCGTCACCTTTACGACCAATTAATGGATAATCTATTATTCTCTTTTTAATATTTATAATATCAAAATATAAACTTAGTATATAATCATCGCACATATATAAATACTTTTCATCCCCTTTTAAATTTGATTTTTCAATTGGTACTTTTGGAAATCTATCTAACCATTTCTTTTTCATAATAAGTCCAAAACCACTTTCTAATATTTCAGGTGCAATTCCGTGATCTTGGTATATTACATAATCAATTTTACCTAATATTTTTAAACTAGTTTCTGGATAAGTTATACCACTAAATCCAACTACGGTTGGTTCTTGATTGTTTTCATTAAATTCTTTAAATCCATAAACTAATGCATGTATAAAATTTTGATTATATATTATATCATCATCTAATGTTATTACTAATGCTTCTGGATCAGCTTCTGCTTTTATTATTGGTATAATTTTTGTTAATGAACCATAATCTTCTGATTCGTTTATTGTTACACCCATTTTTATTAATTGATCACGAAAACCTGGACTAAATTCTGCATTCAATCGTGTTATACGTTTTCGCATATTTACATATATTACATTCGGTCTTAATGTATTATTTTTTATACTTTGAATTGTTTTTAATACATGTTTTTCACGTGATGGAATAGTTGTTAAAGTAACAACAACTTTATAATCCATTTTTACTAAAAATTAGAATAATTTAATTTTTATATACATATATTAATGCCAATACCCACTGATCAAAATCAATATGATAGAATTGTTAAAAAAATAAAAGCTAAAGTAGATAGATGGCCAAGTGCTTATGCATCTGGTTTAGTTGTAAAAGAATACAAAGAGAAAATGAAAGAAAAAGGAAAAGCTCCTTACAAAAATGAAGGAAAAGAACATAAACAAACTGGATTAAAAAGATGGTTTAATGAAAAATGGGTTGATATAAAAACTGGTAAAGAATGTGGCAAAGTTCATAATAAAGGCTATTATCCAACTTGTAGACCAAGTATTAAAGTTACTAATAATACTCCAGTTACTGCTAATCAATTAAGTAAAAAAGAAAAAGAACATATGGTTGCTCAAAAGCAAAAAGCTAAGAAAAAGACTGTCAATTATAAAGAAACAAAAGGTAAGTAAACTAAGTAACTAAGTAAACTAAATAACAAAACCAAAAGGTTTTTTTGCCTTTTGGAAGCTATTGGTATGCTTTTTATTTTTTAATAATTTTTTACTTATTGCCCTTGCCCTTCTTGCTCTTGCTTGCCTTGGGCATCTCCTCAGCATCAGCATCAGAGTCAGCATCATCGGTTTTTGGCTCAGCATCAGGCTCCTGCATCAAGGCAATCAACTCATTTTGAGCCTTAAGCTTGTTCCACTCAACGATTGCTGCCTGCATCAGCTCCTTGCCCTTGAAATCAGCACCAGATTCCTTGATCTCAGCCATCTTGGCCTTGAGGAAAAGATTGTAAGCAGTTGGGGCACGAGTCTTCTTTTCCTTCTTAGGAGCCTTGATATCAATCACAGATAACTTGGGCATATCAGTAATATACTTATCAATCATCACAGCGACAGCCTCCACGAACTCAGAATCATACTCCTCTGCCAACTTAGTCATCAGATGCTCCTTCAGATTGGTGATCGTAGTCTTCTCCAAGTTGGAAGAGAACTCATTGAGCGCCTTCTGGACCTTAATGATAGGGGCAGCCATTTGGAAGATGGTAGGAGGTTGAGAGAATTTGAGAGTAGTTGATTGAGGTTTGCTTGTTAATTAGTTTTAAAAATAAAAGTCGAATTTTTGATTTTTACTGTCAATTTTTTTACAAATTTTTCCAACTTCAAAAATCGATATAAAATTAGTATTATTTTTATTAATAAAAATGAAAATTTTTATACCAATTATTTGCTATAATCATTCAATGAATAGTGAATTTGCACTTTCAATTATGGAACTTATTATATTTTTAAAAAATAATAATATTGCTGCTTCTTTCTACCCAATTCCATTTGAAAGTCTAATATCTCGTGCCAGAAACTCAGCAGCTTCTAAATTTTTACATGATACTGAATTAACTCATCTATTATTTATTGATGCTGATATTCAATTCAAACCAGAAGATGTATTAAAATTGATAATTGCAAACAAAGAAGTTGTAGGTGGTGCTTATGCTCAAAAATGGTTAGATAAAGCACTTATTAAAGATGCAATTATTAATAAAAAAAATGATGATTTTTTAAATATTTCTACAAGAGTTTCTGTTCATTTAGAAAATCATAAAGATACTCCAAATATGCTCATGAAATGTAGCTACATTACAACAGGATTTCTTTTAATTAAAAGATCTGCTTTTGAAAAAATAAGTAATAAATATCCAGAATTCTATTATATCAATGATATTGATGGCTATCATAACCCTGGCGCAAAATTTTATGACTATTTTCAAATTGGTATAAATAAAGAAACTAGACGCTATGAAAGCGAAGATTATGGTTTTAGTAGGCTTTATTTATCAACTTCAACTACTAATGAGCCATCTGAAATCTGGTGCTGTACAGACATCACACTAAAACATCATGGATGGTATGCATATGAAGCAAATTTATTTCATCAATTGTCTTCGTCAAATAGATAACAACATCAATTGTCTTCGTCAAATAGATAATAACATCAATTGTCTTCGTCAAATAGATAATAACATCAATTGTCTTCTTCAAACAAATAAATTTGCTAACAATTTACCAATTGATCCTTTAGATTTAGAATTTCCATTATTACTATTCTTGTTATTGTCATTTGAAGCTGGTGGAAATGGAGATGATTTTAATTCATTATTATTATACCAATTTGTTTCTCTTGATTGCATTGGTGGTATTAAACTTGCATCTGGTGGTGTACTGAGTAAATTTAAAGTTGCACTATTGAAATTTTGTTCAGTATATGATTGTTGATCACCAAATTTTTCCATTACAGCAAACATTTCTTTGCTACGACTTGATAATAACACACCTAATATACTTATACTAACTAAAATTAAGAATAAAGCAATAGTTGAATATTTATACTTTGATGGTGGTGATGGTTTAAGTACCATTGGTATATTTTTTCTTATTGGTGGATAGTTCATATTATTCTATTATTATATAAGAATTTTAACCATAATTTATTTAATATTAATAGAGGAACATTATGTTATTTGAAGAATATCAATATGATATCGAAATAAATTCAGATGATCCACAAGCTGATCAACCTGATAAAATTACAGTGCCTTTAAAACCTCATCAACGAGCTGCATTACATAAAGCACTTGTCTTTGAAAAATTTGGTAAAATTAATTATAATTTGCAAAATAGCATCTTGCCACCACCTAGAAGAAGCACTCTTTATGGCGAATTATATATTAAAAGTAATATAGCTATTTTAGCTGATGTTGTTGGTTATGGTAAAACTTTAACTGCTCTTAGTCTTATAGCTGCTAATAAAACAAGCAATATTCATAATAATAATCAAATAATCCAAAGTGTTTATAAAGACTCTGGATTTTTCTCTGGATTTATGGAAAAAGATAATAGAAGTATTAATTATATTAATACTACATTTGTAATTGTACCTAGAGGACCTGTATATACACAATGGCAATTAGCTATTGAAAGCCAAACTAGTCTTAAAGCAATATTTATTGATAGCTTAAACTTTATTAAAAGACATATGCCAGCAGATAATGCTGGTTTTACCGCTTTGAATAATTTTTTTAAAGAATATGATTTAGTAGTTGTTAAAAATACAACATTAAAAGTTTTAATGGAATATTATAATCCAAGTATTAATGATGATTTATATCATCCTTTAACATCTTGGGATCGTATTATGATCGATGAAGCTCATGATATAATTAATAAAATTCCATTATATAATTTTAAATTTTTATGGCTTATTTCAGCAACATACCAAAATATTATTATGAATCATGGTACCAGAGGTACCATTGCACAAACATGTTTATCAATTTTAAATCAAGAAAGACTTAATATTCTACTTGTTAAAGGTAAAAGTAGTTTTGTCATGCAGTCATTTAATATTCCTGAAGCAATTGAACATATTTATTTATGTAAACAACCAACTAATATTACCGCTGTTCAACCTTTCCTTTCTCAGCAAGTTCAAGAAAGACTTAATGCAAATGATATTCAAGGTGCCATCAGAGAAATGGGAGGAACTAATGAAACCGAAGATGATATCGTTGAGTTAGTTACTAGAGAAATTAAAAGAGAAATACATAATAAACAGAGAGAAATTGAATATATTTCTTCTTTAGATATTTCTATTGAATTGAAAGAACATCGTACTTTATTACAAACAAATGAACTTAATAGATTAAAAGATAAATTGCAAAGTCTTGTTGATAGAGTTACATTATTAGCTGAAAAAACATGTCCAATTTGCTATGATAATTATAATTCTCCAATTATGATTGAATGTACACATATATTCTGTGGTCAATGTTTAATTGGATGGATAAAAGCTAGAGGTAGTTCTTGTCCTAGCTGCAGAACTGCTATTAATTCCAGAAGTCTTACTGCAATTGTTTCTGAAAAACAAAACAATACTGAAACTGCTCAAGAATTTTTGAGCAAAGAAGATACACTTATTAAATTATTAAATGAAAAAACAGACGCAAAATTCCTAGTTTTTTCACGTATTGATAGTGGTTTTTTCAATCTAATTGAAAAACTTACTGCAAATAATATATCATATGGTGAACTCAAAGGATCTACTTCACATATGAATACAATTTTAGATAGATTCAAAAATGGTCAATTAAAAGTAATTTTGCTCAATACTTATTATGCTGGAAGTGGCATTGATATTAGCTTTGCAACTGATGTCGTTATATTTCATGCAATGGGATTAGATAGAGTACAAGCAATTGGACGTGCACAACGACAAGGACGTACTACACAACTCCATATACATACACTTATGTATCCACATGAAGTTGAACAAGATTCTCGTACTGCTTGAAATTTTTTTCTTATATTTTTAATTTTATTAATGTAGCTACAAATTGTTTTAATATAATTTTTATTTTTTATATTAGCCGCTTCCTCTTTTATTTCTTTTTCTTTTAAATATTTAAATATTTCTGATCGTCTTGTTAATTTATTCTCATTATCATATATTTTATTATTCAATATTTTTATTTGATATTCAAGATCATTACATAGATCTATATGCGTTTTAAATAACAATACTAAGTCATTGTTCATTAAACAAAGAGAATAAAAATAAAATATATTAATCTATTCAGCTGGTGCATCAGTTGCTGGTTCTACTGCTACTTCTTCTGGAGCAACTTCTGGAGCAACTTCTGGGGCTGGTGCATCTTCTACTGGTGCTGGTGCTTCTTCTACTGGTGCTTCTTCTACTGGAGCTGGAGCTGGAGCATCTTCTACTGGAGCTGGAGCATCTTCTACTGGTGCTGGTGCAGATGGATCAACTGGAACTGCTGTCATTTTTGTAACTGTTGCTGATGCTTTTACAGTTTCATATTGTGATATGGTATTTTTAATAGTAGATATATTGCTATTAATATCTGATATTATGCTGAAAATTGTATTAATGGTATCTTGACTTCCTTGTAAATTATCAAATAAATCTGATGCTATTTTATTGTTTTGTTGAACCATTGATGTATATGCGCTGAATTTAGTATTAATATCTGATTGCATTCCTTGTAATGTTGTTAATGATGCTGATAATGATAAACCATCTACTTGTTTTTGTAAATTAGTTAAATCAACAGTTGCACTATTTTCACTATCAGTTGCATTTGCAATTACTTGAATGACATCAGTATATGATGTTTGAACATCTGCTTGTTGAGATGTTAAATTAGCAGATAAATTTGCAATTAAATCGCGTTTTGTGCTTATTAAATCGGTAACATTTGAGAGCTGAGTGAAATCAGTTGTAGATGCCATTACTGTATCTAAAATAATATCATAAAATAAAAAATTTGATTTTTATCTTAAAAAGATTTTTAAACGCAATGGAAAAATTAAATTTTTCTTTCCCTGCTCTTGTTTCAATGCATACTTACTATAATTCTCGACGTCCAATTGATAAAAAAGAATCATTCAATATCTTCATAATTCATATTTATAAACTAATGTTCGCTTATTTGTATAATTTGAAGTATAATAAATATACTATTATACAATATTTTACTTTGATAACTTTTACTGAACTAAATGAGCAGTTTATTTCATCTAATGAAGAAAACAAATTCTGTTTCTTTAATTGTATTGATAAAAATAACTTTAACGAATATATTATTATTCTGATGACATATTTAGATAATATAAAATATTTTCAATTAGTTTATGAAGAAAATGACAAAAAATTAACAGAAATGATTAAAAATTATGAATTTAAACTATTTTTATCCCAAATGTTTGACTAAGAATAAAGCTTATCAGTTACATCATTTACAATTGAATTAAATAAACTTGTTTGACTTAATAGCTCATTTATATGATCATTGTAATCTGCTGTATATGTAAATAAATAATTAACTATACCTGACATTGTAATCTGTTTGTTCTTTATTTTGTCATAAAATATCTCAAAGTCTTGTACTGTAGCATTTTCTATCAAATCCATAAATAATTTTTGTATTTCTGGTTTTTTAGGATAATCAAATTTAATAATCATATTAATTCTTCCTGGTCTAATTAAAGCTGAATCAATTCGTTCAGGATGATTGGCTGTTATAAATACAATTGTACCATCACCTTTTGATAAAACACCATCCATTATATTAATAAAACCACTAAAACTAATATTTATATTTTTAGGATCTCGATCAGTAAAGAATGAATCAATATCTTCTACTAATAAAATTGAATCAGGTTTCATACTTGAAGCTAATTCAAATAATACTTCATCTGTAATTGCTTTTGAAAAATTAAGAAAATAAATTGCCTTTTTATATTTCTTTGCAATAGCTTTCACAAGTGATGTCTTTCCTGATCCCATTGTTCCCATTAGTAGAAATGATAGCATATATTTGATTCCATATTTAATATGTTTCTCTTTTGATTCCATAAATTTATCAATTTTTGATATTATTAACGTTTTTGTTTCATCTGGTATATATATATTCTCAAATGATTGACAATATATAGAATGATTAAGTTCCCAATAACCTTTACCTGTACTATTAAAAATCTTAATTTTGTTTTTTTCAACTGGTTTTGATTCAATCAAACTTTTATTTACAAATTTCCTCAAAATTTCTATATCTTTATGCTTTACATAAATTCTTTTGAAATATTGAGCAACACCAGCATTTACTAATGGTTTATTACCTTCTTCTTTAATAATAATTAAAAATGTATTTTCATCATCATTCCATTCAAATTCACCAATTGATGGCGATAATATTGATTCATCACCATGTGCGTATATGTGAATATAAAAATTTTTTATTGTTTTTTGTGTAGTTGCATTTATTTCTAAATAAGTTATAAATGATTCTTGTTGAAATCCAACTATTTCTATTGATAACAAATCATCATGTGAAGATGTCGCCATATTTTATTTATTAATTATATATACGTGTAATTCATTTTTTATTTTATCAAAAAATGATTTTTATCTAAAGCAATAATTACATAATTTATATAGAGCATATATGCAAAAAGATAAAAGAGATTTTCTCTTCAGGCATATACCAGTTGAGAAAAGATATTCAATTAAATATGATAATGAAGCATTATACAGTACAACTGATCAAATCACTGCAAATAAAATAGCAAAAGAAATATTAAAATATGTTCCAAAAGATTCAATTGTTACTGATGCTACTGCATGTGTAGGGGGATCTGCATTGGCATTATCAAATTGTTTCAAAACTGTTTATGCTATTGAAATTGATACAGAACGCTTTAAATTGTTAGAAGATAATATAAAATTGTTAGAATGCAAAAATGTTATTTGTGTTAATGCTAATGCATTGAATTATTGTTTAGATATATATCAAGATATGATATTTCTTGATCCACCTTGGGGTGGACCTGAATATAAAAAAGTTTCATCACTTGATTTATTTATATCTGAAATACCTTTTTCTGATGTCTGTATCTCATTTAGTAAAGTATGTAAATTCATTGTAATCAAAGTACCAATAAATTTCAATCAAAAGTCATTTATTGAAAATACAAATAATCATCTAAAATTATTATATAAAAATGAAAAATTACGTAAAATGCATTTGCTTATCTTTAGTGTCATATAATTTTTGTTTTTTTAAAGTTCGCCTTCCAAGCTTCTTACCATTAATGTTGGATCATATGTGCAATAAAGATAATTGATTGATAATAATGTTACCATTGCTCCAATATAAATTGATGATATCATACATAATACAAGATTACCATTTCTGACAAATGTACTAATACCATTATTTCCAGTACATAAATCTATATCTTTGTCGTCATAGTCAAGAGTTTTGCAACAATTTACAGAATCTTCATCTCCTTCATCGTCAGATTCTTCTTCATCTTCTTCTTCATCTTCATCTTCTTCTTCATCTTCTTCATCTTCTTCATCTTCTTCATCTTCATCTTCATCTTCATCTTCATCTTCATCTTCATCTTCATCTTCATCTTCATCTTCATCTTCATCTTCATCTTCATCTTCTTCGTCGTCAAATTTTTCTTTTTCTTCATTGTCAGTTTCTAATGCTGGCATTTCATCGTCTTCTTCATCTTCTTCTTCATCTTCTTCATTATTAATTACTGTAAATTTTTTTAGATCTTCTTTTAAATGTTCTATTATTTTATCTGTTTCAATTATTTGTTCTTTGACATCTTCAATGTCATCATTTTCAATATTATTATTCATGTTTGATTCAATCCCTGTAATATTATTATCAATTATTTCTTTAAATGTTGATAAAATTTTACTGGATTCATTTCTTGTATCTTTTTGCATATGAATTAATAAATATTTTTTAGTAAAATCATTATATTCATCAGATAATGATAATATAAATTCAATTGGATCTGTTTTTTCTTCTTCTGATAATATACATTCATATTCGGCTTCGTCTAATATAGCTTCTTCAATGAAACTGTCATTTTCATACACCAAATAGAATTCTTTCGTGTCATTTCTTAGCTTCAAATAAGCTATCTTTTTAATACTTTCTAATAAATCATCTAAATAATAATTTCCAAAAATCGTTATAAAGATCATTTTAATTATAATCTAGATTATAGTTTTATATACCTTTATTATGATTGCTAATAATAATATTGTTATTGCAATTGTTGCTTTATGATATTTTTTATAAAAAGGTATTACAATATTATCTGCTAATATAACATTTATTTCATACATTGAAGATACTATTTCTGATATTTCTTTTTTATCATTTATATATCTAATATTAACCTCATAATCATCTGGATCATATTTGATATTTTTATATTCAAAAGGCAATTCTGCTATCATTTTATTAATATATTTTGGTATTTGAATTGATGAATTAGTTTCAATAATAGATCCATTATCAATATGTAAATGAACATAACGCTTTATGTTATCAAAATTCTTGATTTGATCATCGTAATTTTTAATTATTATTATGGTTTTTGACATTTTTATATAATTAATATTTATTTCTTTATATATTTGATGCATTTTTATATTACTTTTGTTTCTTTTGATGCATTTGCTGATATATCTTTTTTAATTGTAGCTATAACATTTTGAGCATCAGTTGTTGCAGTTGTTAATGATTTTTGTGTAAATTGTGTTAAAGCATCTATTTGATTTAATATTATTATTACCACACTAAATATTAAAAATATAACAAATGTTTTTGATCTAATTGTTGCTGGCCAAACATCACCAAAACCAATTGTTGTTATTGTAGTTAATACAAAATAAAATCTATAAAATAATGCATATAACAAATTAGTGTCTTTTTTATGATCAAACCCATAAAAATGTGATGAATCTCTGCAAAGTATTAATAATATTAATGCACAAAAAGATATAAATCCAAATATTAATAGTGTTTTATATAGAAGAATATTCATATTTACTTATTATATATGAATATATTAAAGCAATTTGGTATACTACTGGGAAAAAATGATAATATTAAATCAGATGGGTTGATCAGTGTTAAAGGTAATAAAACTATGAAGCAAACAAAAATAAAATTAAGTGATTTTGAAATAATTGATTCTGAAATACCTAGATCATTAAATACAGATAAATATGTCGATGAACAAATTAATGCTGCTATTAATGAAAGATTAGAAATTCATGATGTTGTATGTCATCAATTAGAACCTGTTAAAAATATTGTTCCTAATGAACCCAAACAGTTTCATGTATTTATTGATGGAAGTGCTATTGGTAATGGTAGTAAATCATGTCGCGCTGGTTATGCTGCTGTATTTCCAAATCATCCTCATTTGACTATTTCAGAACCTTTAAGATCTAATTATCAAAATGTAGCTACAAATAACCGCGCAGAATATATGGCTTGTATCACTGCATTAGAACAAGCAAATCTTGAAGATCCTCAATATAAAATGATGCTAACAATTCATACTGATAGCAAACTTCTAATGGATTCAATGACAAAATGGATTAGAAATTGGAAAAGAAATAATTGGAAGAAATCTGATGGACGCGAAGTATTAAATAGAGATCTTCTTGAAAGACTCGATAGATTACTATCATTTCGCAGAGTCAATTGGATACATGTGAGAGCTCATACAGGTGGAAAAGATTACAATAGCATATGGAATGATAAAGCTGATGAAATGGCTAAAGAAGCAGTTAAGAAATAATTAAGTTTATTATATATAATAAATGGCTACATTAAATGAGTTTCATTTACAACATTTTATACGTTCTGATAAATCTATATTAAATCAACCATTTATCATTTTTAAAAGAGCTTTTAAAAAACATATTAATAAATATTGGACTAATATATCAGATACATCTATTAATTCATTCATTGAAAGTCTTCAATTTTCAGAATTTTATAAAAAAAATAAAAAAAAAGAAACTCTTCCATTGCATTATTTAAGTTTAGCTAAACAAGATGATAAAAATATTGTTACACCAATGATAATAGATGAACCAAATGAATCTCAATCTGCATTTATTCAACAACCTTTATCTAAAACACCTGAAAAATATTCATTAGAATACTTAAAGAATTTTAGATTTAAAATTGCAAATTATAATGACAGAAAAGTTGAAAATTTATTAAATGATTCAGTTGAATATATTATTGCAAAAGATTTCGCAAAAGCTAAACCATTTCAAAAAGAATTTAATGTAGCATTTAATAATATATCACCTAATGATTTTGTATTTTTTGTAGATTATATACAAACACATTCTTATAAAGATTTAAAAGAAATAATAAAAAAATTTAATAATTATATTGATAGTTCAAATCAATTTGACTATTTAATCAATGATATTAATTTATTACATAAAAATGAAAATTATAAAGAACTATTCTATATACTATCTAATAAAAGAACAAAACGAAAAACATATACAGAAAAATCAAATGATGAAGATGAAGAATTATCACCTGATATTATAAAAAAACCCAAAAAAATAGACAATTATAATATAAATTTAGATAAAGTTATTGAAGAAAGTATTCCTATTAATTTTGATTTAGATTTAGATGTAAATAAAAAAGAAAATATTAAAAAATTATTAATTATTATTGAAAAAAATGTATTACGAAATACTAAATTAGCACGAGATCAACTAGTAGATAAATATAATTTTAAACAAAAAAATGTATCTGTATATATGTATATATTTGAATATTTATTAAATTATATTAATTATACTATTTATGAAAAAAATTATCATGGTTTAAACAATCAATTAAGTTGTATTTTATATGCATTAAATAATCTATCTAAAGAATATATATGTATTAAAAAAGCTGATCAAGATAAATTATTATTATCGGATAGTATATTAAGTTATAAAAATTATAAATTAAAATTACCATTACATGATATTAAAACAAATTTATCTAGAAAAAATACAAGTATTGATGAAGATTATAATGAATTACCTATAGATATTAAAAATAATATTGAATATAGAAATTCAGAATATATTAAAACATCATTAATGAATTATCATTTAATTATATTATATTATAATAATGTTTATTATGAAGATGATGAAGATGATGATATTAAAAATAAAATATTAAAATTTTATTCTTATTTATCAAATAATAAGTTAAATAAATTTATATATAAAAATGGTGTAATTGAATTTACAAATACAGATAATGATAGAACAAATAAAACATTAGATGGTGTCCCATGTTGTTATTTATGTGGATATCCTGTTCCAATTGATGGAACAGATGAAGAAAATAAAGATTGTGAAGATCAATCAAAAGGGTATCATTTAATGGAAAGTGATATTGATCATATAATACCCGCCATTCCAGCATTTTTAACTGGTATAATACAATGTCCTTTAAATTTTGCACCTACACATAAATCATGTAATAGACAAAAAAAAACATTACCTGATAGTAATTTTAATATTGGAGGCGGACCATTGACATTATCAAAACCAACAATAAATAAACAATTAAATTTAAAAACTCAAAAACAACATAATGTTCAACCATTAAATCAAAATTTAAATAAATTATATAATCATTCAACTGCAAAATTACAATATTCAATTAAAAAACAACAACCCATTATGCATCAAAATAAACAAGAAATTTCATTAGAACCAATTTTAGAATCGTTTAAATCATTCAAAATATCAAAAAAAAGCACTAATTTATTACATACTGTTTTAACATTTTTAGAAAATAAAATATATACTATTAAAAATGAATTAATTGATAAAGAAATTGATATTGATATTTATACTTCAAAAGTATTTGAAATTTATTTATATACTGAATTATTATCATTTTATAAATTGATAAATTTAATAAAAGAATATAATCCAGATTATATGAAAGGTGGTGGTAATGATATAATTGAAATTTTTAAAAATTATTTACAAAAAGGATATTTACCTAAATTTGAAGGTAAAGATGATGTAAAAGAAGATGATAAATGGCTATTGAATGATAGAATAGAATTTTTAATTGCTAGATATTTAACTCTTTATGAATATACTGTATTTGATAATATGAATGAAAATGACTATTTAAGAATGATTCAAGACAATATTAATGCTTGTAAATCAATGGGTGCTAGATGAAAAGATAGCTTGAAAATTTGATTTTATTTATACTTAAACTATAGCTATACTTATTATTTAATAATGGAATCATTACTTAACAAAACTGCTATAGAATCAGTATTTAGCAGTTCTGCCATGGAACCGATACTTAATAATTCTGCTCCTTCTTCTATTATTTTACCATCAAATAAGTCTTTATCTTCTATAAGATGTACTGCACCTAATGTTAAAAATTTGAGAAATCGTGGAAATGTAGCTACAAATTATGACAGATTTATTTTTAATATTACCCAGAAACAAATACAATCTGTAAATATTACGCAAGATCAAAGAAATGCTGATTACATTACTCTTAATGGTGAATCATTTAAGTTAATTTTACCTGAAGGATATGATTATATCAATTATTTAATTGAAAATGATATATCCGTAGATGTCAAAGAATCTTTCAGAATAACTCATTATGATACCTTCTTTATAATTGCGCAATTTGTATTGCTCAAAATCATTTATAATCAATATCAAAGTAATAAAAAGAATAAAGCATCTAATGCCACTAATAGTCTAGCTACTAACGATATTAATGCTACGAATGATTTAGTAGCTAGATTATTACAAAATAGCACAACTATTGATAACCTTGAAACAATTATTACTATTTTGTATAGTCTTGTTGAATCTGATCATAATAAAGATCAAATAATGTCATTTATTAATAGTTATTATAGAAAAACAAGAGTTTTACTTAGGAAAAAGAAAAGAGAAATTGTTAATAATTTGGGATTTCTTAAGAATGAAACTAGTTAAAAAAATTGTTGAGGAAGAAGATTTGTTGTTTTTGATGCCCCTATCCATTGTATAATAATAACAATTATTGTACCTATTGCTTGAAATGCTAAAGATATTGTTTTTAATATTCCCCATATTTTGCAACTACCAACATATGTACAATTGACATCATATAATATTATTGGTATTGTTATACATGCTATAAATAATATAAGTAAGGCTACTCCTGGACTTTTAATATAAACAAAAAATGATATAATGCTTCCAACTATAATGATGTCTAAAAGACCCAATATTAACACTGAACGTTGTGATAATAATTGATTACTACTAATGGTATTAGAATCCATACTATTAAATGCTCAGAATAAAATTTGATTTTCCATAAAAATTTTAAATTTACTTAAGAAATAGCCCTGTGATATATATAATTCTGTTCCAGTGCTCGTAAAAATGGAAGAGACGATTTTCATCAAAAATGTTGATGTATCCAAAATCAAATTCAGCGAACCCAAAACACTCTCAAATGGCGGACGTACAGTTTACATTAATTATGGTGGTCAGCGCCTGGTAACTCAACTGCCATGGTTGGCTCTACCATATGGTATCAATGACAGCAATGAACTCGCTGCTCGTATGGCAGCTCTTGGTAAGAAACAAGAAGAAAATAATAAGTCTCGTTCTTATGATCTGAATCTTTCATTCCGTGGCAGTGATACTAATCCTAAAATTCAACAAGCTCTTGATAAATTGAAAGAAATTGAACAAACTATTATTAATGCTGCATTTGATAATCGTGAAGCTTGGCTGCGTGATGATTATGATGGTATGAAGGCTGTTGTTGCCAAACTTTTTACTCCAATTGTGAAATATGATAAGGACAAGAATACTGGTAAGATTGTTGGCAAATATCCTCCAACTATGAAAGTTAAGATTCCATACAGTGAGAAGACTGACAAGTTTACTTTTGATTGCGAAGACAAGGATGGAGTTGAGATTGAAGATTTCAAGACTATTATTAACGAACTCAAGGGTGGCAAATCATTGGCTGTTGTTCAACTGTCTGGCCTGTGGTTTGCTGCTGGAAAGTTTGGATGCACCTGGAAGCTGATGCGTGGCCGTTTCCAATCTACTATTCAAGGCAAAGTTCCAATTCTTGCTGATTCTGATGATGACAATGCAGTTTCTGAGAAACCATCTGAAGATGATGATGTAGCTGCTGATGCAACTGCTGCTGCTACAGCTGCTGGACCAAGTGCTGCAATTACTCCAAAACTGCCTCCAACTGCAATTGGTGAATCTGATGACGAAGAAGATGCTGAAGAAATTGAAGAGGAAGATGAAGATGATGAACCACCTCCTCCACCTCCCCCTGCACCAGTCAAGAAAGGCAAAGGTAAGGCTGCGAAGTAAATACTATTATTAACTAAAAAAAAATTGCAATTATTTTTCTGTAAAATCATTATTCTCCATATGACTTTTGTACATTATTTGCGTATATTGTGGTATATCTAAATTATAATGATCAACTACATTGAATTTATGACTACTTAACCATATTCTTAATATACAATAATTTCTTTTTGGACTTATTGATACTCCTGATATATTATTATTAATATCCTCACTTTTCCCTAATGTATTTGATAATACTAACGCAGCTATTTTAAACCAATAATTTGATGATTCTGGTTTATTCACTTTAAAAGAAAAACATCCTCCATTCTTATTTGCTGCATCTTCCCATTGTGGCATTATTCCTTCTTTCATCAAAAAAAACATACCTTTTTGCCATAATTCTGTAAATGCAGTATTCGCTTTACACCAATCTTGAACTGTGCTTATTGTTCCTATCATTTTATAACTGACATTTGTCCAATCATTATCATCTGGATTGTGGAAATATAGATTCCAAGATTCATCTAAAAATGTTTCTTCACCCATTTATTATAAATATTTGTTTCTTTTTATATAGTAATGGATTCTACATGCAATTGGAGCATTATTTTTGGTATTGTATTAATAGCTCTGTTAATTACTATGATTGTTATGAATCATCGTAATAAATATGAAAATTTTTATGATCAATTTGGTGAAAATGCCGCATCTGTTAATGCTCCATATACTTATAGACAAACTGGAACAAATTCAATGATGACAAATTCTATCTTTGGTCTTGTCATTGTTTTGATTTTCTTAACAATCTTAATTATGATTATCACTGCACCAGTTTCTAATGAATACAGCTCAATCTCATAAAATTTGAATTTCTTTTTATTACTTTTTTTATAAAAATTGTTGTGTATCTAAAATGTCTAAAGTTCAAGTCTCTCTTCTAAGAGATAATGCAGTGGCACCTGTACGAGCCAATCGTACTGATGCTGGAGCTGATCTTTCTAGCTGTGTATCTGAAATTATTCCTGCCCATGGACAAGCCTGTGTGGATACTGGGGTTGCTGTATATTTCCCTTCAGATTGCTATGGACGTATTGCTCCTCGATCTGGACTGGCTTTCAAACACAGTATTGATGTTCTTGCAGGTGTTATTGATTATGGTTATAATGCAACTATTAAAGTAATTCTAATTAATCATTCTGACAAAGATTTTCAAGTAAATATTGGTGATCGTATTGCTCAACTTATTATTGAAAAAATATTTATCCCTGAAACTATTGAAATTGTTAATTATGATGAACTAGTTAATAACAAAAAAGACAACACCCGTAATATTAATGGATTTGGAAGTACTGGTGTATAAATACTACATACTTAAAAAATTTAAGTAATAAAGTACCAGATGAATATATTATTATGTAATTTTTGTTATTGATTTAAAGAAATAAAAATTAATCTTATAAAATGAATAAAAACATTAAAAAAACATACGAATCGCAATATAATAATTTATTTTTAAGAAAACTTAATAATACCTCAAATATATTACAAATTGGAAATGGTGATCTAGAATATTTACAATCTTATTTTACAACTGCTAAAATATATGATACATTAACAAATAATAATGATATTAAATTTGATATTATATTAGTTAATAGTTCTAGTTTAGATATTGATATTAATTTATATTTGAACTTATTAACAGATGATGGCCTATTTATAATTGAGAATGTCGAATACTTTAATAATATAAAGTTATTAGAAGACAAAGTACCATCTGAATATAAAAAATATATATTAATTTATGATTTAAGAACTGAAAATAATATTGAAAATGATATATTATTTATCATAAATAAATCATCAATTGATAATATAAATGTTATTAAATATTACACAGAAGATGAAATATTATCTAAAATTGAATCTGTAAATTTAAAAAATTTAATTGATAATAATGCAACTGATAAAAATACAACTCATTGTTATTTAAATGTATATCAAAATTTATTTACTTCAAAGAAAGATAATGCAAAAAATGTATTAGAAATAGGAATAGGTAGAGGAGGTAGTATTAAATTATGGAATGATTATTTTAAAAATGCACAAATTTATGGTGTTGATATATCACCACCATATTATATTAATTATATTCGAACAAATCATAAAATGACTTTCTATCCCTTTACTGATGGATACGATACAAATTTTATAAATATAAATTTTAAAAATAATCAATTTGATATAATAATTGATGATGGTCCGCACACATTAGATAGTTTTTTAAATTGTATTAAATTATATTTAAATTTGTTAACTAATGATGGTATATTTATTATAGAAGATGTTCCATCTATGAATTGGATTCCATTATTAGTAGATATAGTTCCTACAGAATTAAAAAAATATATTAAAGTATACGATTTAACTAGAATTAAAAATAGATTTGATGATATATTATTTGTTATTGATAAAAATTGATTATACCTTTGCACATTATTTTTTATTTAGAATGAAATGAGTTTCTTTTAACAAATAAAGTGAGTGAGTTTCCGTTTAAAGAAAAAATATAAAAGATAAATTATAAATGAACCGTCTTGCTATTATCATCTCTGATCCACTTGCTGAATCAATCGAACAACAAATACTTGAATCTCTTAAAATATCAATAAGTATTATTATATCTTTTTGTGATTTTAATCTAATTGATGTTATTACTTCAATCATTGAAAGATATAAATTAGATGATTTTGTTAATATGGTTCAATATGATAAAACCCCAGAAATTGAATTCAACCCTTTAATAGAAAACCCTAATCCAATTGATGCTTTCTGGAATAATATCTCTAGAATCAATGGTGTAAATATGATCATATCTGAGTCTTTTGAAGTAGATTGGATTTTATTTTTAAAATCTAATGAACTACCAAATGAAAATTTCTCTGCTTATTTTGATAATATTAATTCCACAAAATGTAGCTACATTTTCAACGAAATAATTTTAATGCCCGTCAGCATATTCTGCAATGATCTTAATATAGTTAAAATTCTTATGAACGAAAATGAAAGAATAGGATCTGCCAAATCTATTGAGTTTATTCAATATACTGAAACAGAAGTACCACTTTTTGATATTATATCTTAAGTTTTTGCTTAAAGAACTCATAATATTATATAATAATGGCGAATACTTTAGCAAGTGGTATTGCTAATGTTGGCAATACATGTGGTATCAATACTTTTGTTCAATGTATTGGTCACACTCCTAGATTAAAAAACATTATTAAAAACTTAGATTGTTCTAATTCTAAACTTGCTGATGAATTTCAATCTGTCTTAAATATCGTTTGGAAAGAATCTGAAGATAATGATAAATATATATGTGTCCCTAAAGGACTTGTTCGTGAAATATATGCATCTTTTAGAGATATTTTAATCCCTCATCAACAACATGATCTATGTGAATTATTTGTTTTAATTATTGATAAAATTGCTATTGATACTAGCACTGAAATAAATAATGAATATATTACATCTAATTCTGTTATAAATAAAATCAATAAAATTGTCAATAATTATAACAATAATAAAACAAGCAAATTATTAAAATGTATTCAAGGTATTCAATTAAGCATTCTTAATTGTGAATCTTGTGGTTATCAACAGATTAATCCTGAAGTTTTTATAACTTTAATGCTCGACATACCAAATTCAAATACAAAAATAGAATTTAATTCTGTTTTTTGTAAATATTTTGAAAAAGAAGCTATATCTGAATGGCGATGTGATAAATGTAAAAATACTGCATGTGCCCATAAAATTATGCAACTCTGGAAAGCCCCAACTGTACTTATTATCGTTCTTAAAAGATTTGATTCTAATCTCAATAAAATTAATACTGCTATTGATATACCTAATGATCTCACTTTTTCTAAAGGAAGTATTCTTAAAAATATAGATTTAGAATGTAGCTACAAATTAATGGCTGTTGGAAATCATACTGGATCATATAGAGGCGGCCACTATTATGCTCTTTGTAAAAATAATGATTCATGGTATATATATAATGACAATCATGTTTCTAGTAGTTCTGAATTTGATATTCAAGATGCATATATACTCTTTTATCAAAAAATTTGAATTTTATTTTTCTTTTTATCTATAATATGGATTCATATGATGTTGATGTTGATTCAAATATGGACTTAGATATTTTTCCAAATCCATTGGAACCAAAAATAGCAACATATGGATATGATCCTGTAGAAAAAAAACTTAGTACAGATCCTATGGAAGAATTACTAACAAAAATGAATAATCTTAACACTATTAATGACCAATTAAATATCTTTAATGGTCGCATTCATTCATCAAAGGCTATTCCAAAAAATACTATGATTGGCAAATTATATGGCAAAGTGCGTTATTTTTGGGAAATAACTCCTGAATTCTGTAAAGCTTTCACCATTGACAGTGAAATGGTTCTTGATGTCACAGATTCTGCTACTTGTTTCAAAGATCTTCGTGAATCTATTAGTGATGAAGGAAATGTCATGCTCGTTTATGATATTGACTATGACAAAGGAGAAATTGATAACTTTTCAATCATGACTATTAAAGATATTAATATTGGTGATGAAATTATTGTTAAGTTTTCTAACTTTTAATTATATTAATCAATGCGATTTTGAAGTATAACTTATAGAGTACAAAGCCTCTTCTTCTGCTAAAATAATATCTTTTCGTTTTTCTTTTTCTATCAATTTTAATTTACCATCCATAAATTTCCATTTTGTAATTAAACTATATTCAGCATCAAAAACTGTAATAATATCTGCGACTTTTTTCATATCAATTTCAAATAAACCATATCGTAATATAAAATCAAAAGTTGTCAATTCATTGCTTTCTAGTTCATTTGTAATATTTTGAAACATCTTATAGTTTATTATGCTATATTTATTTAGGAAATATCATTTTTTATTTTTAAAAATGAATTCTTGCAATTTTTGCAACAAAACTTTGAAATTAACTCAGCAAATATCTGGACGGTGCAAATGTGGTAATATCTTTTGTTCTGCTCATTTGTTTTCTGATAAACATAAATGCTCTTTTGATTTTCGTTCGTCATCTTCGAATGAAATTCAAGAAAAAAATAAAAAAATTATAGCTTTAAAAATTATTAAAATCTAAATTTTATTTTTGTTATCTCTTAAGCAGTCGCTACTGCTACTGGCTTAATCTCCTTGATGAAATGTGGGCTGAGGTAGCGTTGGAGTTGGAAATAGCTAACTTCCTCAGTTGGCTTCACACCAAGAAGAGAACGAAGCTTCTCATCTGGAACAATATAGCGCTTGTTCTCTGGCTTGTTGAGGTTCAACTTCTTAATGTAAGCATTGACACCACGAGTTACATCAGTGCGAGACATCTCACTGCCATGGGGAACTGCAAGGAAATCGCAAAGCTCATTTTTGATCTTGCATGGCTTGGCAAAGCCATTTGGGTTAGAAATAGCCTTGGCACGTTTGCGCTCTACACGATCAACCTTGTCCTTGAGTGTCTTATACTCCTTCTTTACTGCCTTGAGCTCAAGAACAATGTCCTTCACTGATGTAAGAAGGCTAGTAATCTTGCTCTCAAGTTTATCAATAACAGAAAGTTGAGATTCAGCTTCAGCAACTGGAGCTACTTCCTTTGCTGGAACCTCTGGAATTACTGGTGCAGCAGCTGCTGGTGCTGAAGCAGTCTTGCCCTTTGCTGGAGCAGCAACTGGCTTAACTGGTTCAACTGGAGCTGGAGCTGCCGCAGGGGTAGCAGAAACTGGTGCTTTGGTATTACGTGGAGCCATTTTGTATCTTGATAATTATAATATCGCTGTTATCCTTAAATAGTTTTCATTTCCTCGCACCATCATCCTAAGGATTTTAGTGCGTTTATAATTTCCAATTGTTTATCATTATTTATTTTATCCCAAACTTCTCTTTTTGGATTTATTAATTCATAGCAAATATATAAATTACCATTATTAAATAATCCTTTATCTTTTATCATTTGACTCTTTTTAAAATCAGTAAATGGTGCAACTTCTATTTGCAGTTTAGAATTATCCAAAAAATTTAATTCTATTATTGTTCCAGATATATATTCTTCCCATGTTATCATTACAGTAGTATATAAATCTCCTTTATTTATTAAATCATCCGTATAATATATCTTATGTTTCTTGATATATATTGTAAAATCAATCTCTAAGAATTTATTATGATAATAGATATATCCTGGATACTTTGAACAATCTAAATCACAAAATACTGGCTCTTTTACATTATTTAAAAATAATCTCAATTTCTTCTGCTTTTTATTATATATATCTTCTAATGAGATTTTAACATTTATATTATGTCTTTCTTTCATCTTTCCAGCAACTTTCAAAACAATTTCCTTTAGATTGTCCCATAATTCTGGATTTTTTAACATTCCCCATAAATTATTTATCCATTCATTCATTTCCTCCTCTTTGAAACCATCTGTTTCTTTATTAATTATTTTATGGTATGCTACTGTTATCTTTTTAAAAATTTCCTCATTTTCTTTTCTTACTTCTGATGTTTCATTTACCAATTTATCAGGATGATGCTTTCTCGCAAGTTCAATATATTTTGCCCTTACCTCTGCATCTGTAGCATTAGTTGGGATACCCAACAATTTATATGGACATTCTGCCATATATTCATTATTTTATATATTAAATTATTTCTTATATGTCAATCATTACCATATAAAATTATACACATTCTTATTTTAACTACATGGAAATCTTTAAAGATCTACCATTAATATTTTATGAAACTATTGATTCTGAAATCCATAAAAAAGTTATTGATGCTCTCCAATTGCCATTAATTAATAATTATTTACTATATGGTGCTGATGGATTACCACATGATATTCTTATTAATTGTGCTATGCATAAAAAATATGGAAAATTTAAAAAGAATCAATGCATTTGGCAAAAAGAACTTGTATATTTTGAAACCCCTTACTTTTTAGAAGTTGATTTTTGTCATGTTGGACAACCAAAAGATACAGCTACAATTATTAATTTTCTTAAAGAAATTATCACTCATTCTTCTTTGACATATGAAAAAAGAATTATTATTTTATATAATATCCATGTAATCTGTAATAAAAATAAATCATATCCTTTCCGTGTATTATTAGAAAGATTCTCTAATAACAATATATTTATTTGCAGTACTAATAATATATCTTCTATTGAAAATCCCATTAAAAGTCGTTTTACATTATTCAGAATTCCTTTACTTTCTTGTGAAAATATAAAATTAATATTAAAACATTATAATCAGTCTAATAAAATATCTGAAATCTTTGTAAATCGTAATAATCTTCCTTTGGCTATACTTTATTCACAGTTTCCTGATGAAATTGATCCTGATGTAAATTTAGAATATTATTATCCACCAATAGTTGATTTAGTAAAAACAAAACCAACTTATGAAAAAATAAGAAATTTGTCTCATAAATTCTGTATTAATGATATACCAACTCTACATCTTGTTTATGATTTCATAAAAATAAATCCAGCAAATGCTATGAAATATATCTCATATGCAGCACATATTGATCATTTATGCATTCTTACTAACTCATATCTGCGTCCAATTTATATTGAATATTTATTACATGAATTTATTGAAAATATATCAATATAAAGACATTTTGGTATTTAGTTTAGTAATGATAAAAATAATAAGCGATATAAATATATTAATTAAAACTCTTTTAATTCTAACTAATAAAACAGTTTATCTATCTATATTTACAATTTTAAAACATACAAGGCATCAACTTGAAAATCTATACTATATATATATTATAAAACCAAGATTAGAGGAAGAATACTATAAAGAACAAATAAATATGACTATTATCTGCATGTTTATTATAATTTCTTCAAATAATTATTATAATAATCAAAAATTAATCAAAATAAAAGAAGATTATAATTATAAATTAAGTGAACCTTTAAAATGTATTGCAAGCATTTGATCTATCTTCCATCTCTTTGATTGTTCATATATTGCTTTAATTCTTGTTTCACATAAATGATGTTTTATTTTTAAAACCATATGAGTTTCATCATTTATATATGGTTGTTCTTCTATCCAATAATTTAACCAACTAACCATCAAATCAAATAATTCATTTTGATCAAAATAATCTTTACTTTTAAATTCTTCTGTTTCAAATTCAAATTTATCATTGAATTTTTTTATAAGTTGATCTTCTATACGTGAAGTTAAATCTGCACAATGTCTAAATAATTCAATATCTTCATATTCCATCTTAATAGATAATTTATTAACGTTGAAACTTATTAAATAGTTACGTAAATGGTTTATAGAAGCTAACATATTACAAAAATATTAAAATTAAATTTCAAATTTTCCTAATGATATATCTTTTGAAGGATGAACTATAACTATATATAAATAATTTGAATTAGATTCTGAATTTGTTATAATTGGTGGTGATTCTACATCAAAATTATGTACATTACTTGATATATTTCTAATCATTCCTATAATACTTGCAATAACTGCTAAAAATCCACATATTGCTAATATCATTAATACAGCAATTATAGTTTCATTCATAATGAATTATATTTTGAAGCATAATTTATATTAAATCTATTTCATTTTTTATATTATCATCTTCTGTTATTAGTTCTGATTCATCTTGTTCATCTGATTCTTGTAATATTATTTCTATTTGTTCTTGTGGTATTGTTTTCTTTTTAAGTTTTTTTCTAGCAATAAGCTTACCATTTATAGATTCTTTTAATAATTTTTCTTTTTTTGTATCAAGATTCTGTATTTCCATTATCTTTTCTATTTCTTTTTGATCTTCATCTACATTTAATATTATATCAGTAGCTGTAGTATTTATCATTCTATTAAGAGTTTCATTAACACCTTGAGGAACCCATTCATCATCTTTATGAATTTCTAAA
>Ga0164296_1001049_pt1 | contig 30778 bp, 26 predicted proteins | sample GEODES057metaG_FD_113533 | JGI IMG/M metagenome (GOLD analysis project Ga0164296, IMG submission 113533) | Dystrophic lake water microbial communities from Trout Bog Lake, Wisconsin, USA - GEODES057 metaG | ecosystem: Environmental > Aquatic > Freshwater > Lake | place: USA: Trout Bog Lake...
ATGTCGTGCCGATCGCCCAGAGCAACGCACCGCCGCACCACGCGGCAATCGCACCTGCCAAGAGCCATTTGAGAACGAATGCACTCGGCTGGAGCGCAACATGCGTCCGGGCCCGAAATGCCTCCGAATCGTCGACACGACCAAGTGGATGCACCCCGCCGCTCGACCATGCCCTGCTCGCAATCAACCACCGTACGACCACGAATCCGAGCACAAGCGTGACCCCCACCAACACCGCCAATCGTGCGAGCGCCGTCAGGATCGCTCCGAGCGGCTGCTCGAGACGAGTCGGTTTGGTGATCGGGTCGGTGCATGCAGGACCCCCAAGGCATGAGTTTCCCGCCTCCACATGTCCATCTGACAAAAGCACGCGCCATCGCAACCAGCTCACCCCAGGCCGACGCTGGCCAGCCGGGATACGTGCATCAATCATCTGGGGATCCGCTGGGTCGCGGACGGCGGCAAGGGTCGTCAGCGCATCAGACTGCAGCCATTCGAGGTCCACAAAATGGGCGTCAATATTTGTCGCAAACGCTACTCGCACAGGAACTGTTCCCGGCGACAGCACAGCACCGGGAGGCGGGGCGATCACCATCACGCGTGATGCGGCAAATGCGGGGGATACCGCGCAGAGGAGCAACAGGCACACCACAATTGGGACCCTTCTCCACCAGCGTGCTCTCGTGACGCCGCCGATCAATGGCTAGTGAGCAGTTTGGGCGCTCGTCGCATGCGTCACATGCGAGCGGGTCAGAACGTGTGCAACCTGTGTGAGCCATACCCACGGCGCATCCCCAGAGGATACGAGCACCGTCCGGCCACCCCGCCGCCACGACAACACGTTGCGTGCCGTCACAAAAGAATGATGAATCTCGACGCCGTCCACACGCATGATCACGGGACCCGGCATCAGAATCGGGGCACCTGAAATCACACTCGCCACGAGGGAGCGCCGATCACGGACGTAGTACCCCGTCACGACGGTATGGGACCCAATCTGATCAGTGCGCACCCCCTGCAATTGCCAGTGATCGCGCTCGAGGATGGGCAACTCGAGCCCATCGATGACCTGCACCTGCGATGAGACGGACTGCGTCGGTGCCTGCTGTTGAAGGGCAATGACATGCCCGGCAACCTGGCGATCCGATACCCCCGCGTTCAGACCAAAGGCGACCGCGCATGCGATTGCAATTGCGATTAACGCAACACCCAATATCCGCCCAGCGCGCGCACGACCGACATTGGTGAGAGGTGCGTCACCAGCGACTGCAACGTTGCTTTGCTGTGGTTCGTGTTCGGCCTGATGCCGGTCACGCGTCATCCCAGACACCTCCGCGACCACCGCCTCTGACGCTACCATGCGGGCTGTGTCGATTCTTGCCACACCTGCTCGCATGGCCGCGCGGATCATTCCCGGCGCACTGCTCACCGCGAAAGGCTTTCTCTGGGTGTTGTGGTGCAACGTGTTCTTGCTCTGGGTGATTATTCCCAGCGGAGGGCTTGTTCGACTCACCGCCTCTGGGCTTGGCTGCCCCGATTGGCCGCTGTGTCACGGTGGAGTCGTCCCCCCAACAAGCGAACACCCGATTATTGAGTTCACCAACCGCGCGCTCTCGGGGGTTGTCGTGGTGGTTGCGGTGTTGGTGTGGCTGATCGCACTCATGGCCCCCACTGCGTCCCGAGCAGTCCGCGTGCTCACACTGACGGCCGCGTTGATGACGATCGGTCAAATTCCGCTTGGCGCGCTCACCGTGCTTTCAGGGCTGAATCCGGTCATGGTTGGAAGCCATTTTCTTTTGTCGATGTGCGCACTTGCTGCCGGCATCATGGCGGTGGTCTTCTACCGCGACAGCGCTCGTGGATGGTCGCGCACATGGGATCGGCGCCGCGGCCCATTTTCCGGACTCGGTGCCCTGGCGTTACTCACAGTGGTGATCACCGGCATTTTAGTGACGGCCTCTGGGCCGCACGCAGGTGCTGCCACGGTGACCGATCGTTTCAGCAATCTTCAGCTGACAATCTGGCTCCATGTGCGCGCGGTCGGGCTCCTGGTCGTTCTCATGGGAGTGCTCGCGGCATGGGCGTGGCGCGAACGCCCGAGGGATCCACTCGTACTACGGTTGATCGGAGTGTTTCTTCCGCTGCTTATTGTGCAAATTGCAATTGGGGAGTATCAGTTTCGCCATGGGCTTCCCTGGCAAGTCGTTGCGGTACACGTCCCCGTCGCAGGACTTGTCTGGGGAATCGGGCTAGTGATGGCATGGTGCATCGCGCGACCTCCCACCCGGACGACATCTCGCTAACGCCGACGGGCCGCCAAACTTTGACAACTCACGCAGCGTTCGGCATCGGGTAATGCCACGAGTCGCCCCTCCGGAATCGGGGCGCCACAGTCGATACAGATCCCGTATGTCCCCGCAGCGATCGCCGCACGGGCGCGGCGAAGTCGCTCGAGCTGGTCGCGAAAACGCAATGTGTCACGAAGGTGACGCTCGCGCAGATCGGCATCGGTTGCCGCTTCGGCAGGATGGTGATGGCCATCCGAGCGTTCATCCGCGTCGGATGCAAGGTCCCGTTCGGCAAGCGCACGAGTAATCTCTTGTTCGCGTCGCGTGATCCGCTCGATGGGCGATTCGGCATCATCGGTGGTCATACTCGATGATGCTAACGGCGGCGACGACGATATTCCGCCCGACAGAGACGAAAAGGACCCAAATACGTGGACGAAGCAATTGTTGTCGAGGGGCTCGAACGCGAATTTAAGGGTGGGATTCGTGCCGTTGATGGCATTGATCTCCACGTGCGCGCGGGCGAGGTGTATGGCTTTCTCGGCCCGAATGGCGCGGGGAAAAGCACGACCGTACGCATGCTCACTACGCTTCTTCGCCCAACGGGCGGCACGGCAACCGTGGCAGGATTCGATGTACTCCACCAGGCCGGGGATGTGCGCCGATCAATCGGCGTCGCCCTGCAGGATGCAGCCATTGACCCGTTCATGACCGGACGCGAACTCCTGCGGCTGCAAGCAATTCTGCACGCGATCCCGCGCAGTGAAGGCCATGCTCGCGGCGAAGAATTGCTCGAGCGTGTCGGCCTCATCGATGCAGCCGATCGCCGCGTGGGGACCTATTCGGGCGGTATGCGCAGACGCCTTGACCTTGCACTCGCGTTGGTACACGAGCCCGTTGTGCTCTTTTTGGACGAACCGACAACTGGACTCGATCCCACCTCACGCGTCGCGCTGTGGGAGGAGGTCCGTCGGCTCAACAGGGAATCGGGCACGACCGTCTTTTTGACCACCCAATATCTCGAGGAAGCCGATCAGCTTGCCGAGCGCGTGGGAATTATCGACGGCGGCAAAATTGTCGCCGAAGGCACCCCGGCGCAGCTCAAGGCAGAGATCGGGGATCCGACGCTCGTCATCACCCCGACGGACCCATCGCAACTCGCAGCAGCCGCAGGAGTCCTCACGGGCTTCGGCCCTGCTGCAGACGCCAAACCCGGCGCAACCGCAGTGCGACTCCACGAGGGCACTGAGGGAATTGCACGGGTTGTGCGCGCCCTCGATCACGCAGGCATTTCTACCGCCGGAATTGAGCTGCATCAGCCAAGTCTGGATGACGTGTTTGTCGAGCGAACGGGCCATCGCCTGGAAGGCGATGCAGAGGGCGCCGCTGGCAGCAAGGGCCGCCGCGGCCGGAAGGGTCGCCGATGAGTCCTGCGGTTGTCCAAACCCTGTCGCTCGCGCGGCGCTCGGTGAAGGGAACATTTCGTTTTCCCCAAGCTTGGTTTCCGTCGTTGTTTTTCCCATTGGTGCTCATGGCCATTTTTACCGCGTCATTTGGCGCTTCGGCCGCACACATCCCTGGATTTCCAAAGATTGACGGGTTTTTGAGCTTTGCGATGACCGGGGCAATTGTGCAGGGGGTCTTGATTTCAGGCGTCGGTGCAGGCGGATTTTTTGCAGCCGATATCGAAGGTGGCTTCTTTGATCGACTCGCCTCCTCTCCGGCATCTCGATCAGCGATTTTGGTGAGCCGACTGGTCGCCGGAATGTTCCTTGCGACCTGTCAGGCGATCTTCTTTATGGCGATTGCGCTGATCTTTGGCGCAACGATTCAAGGCGGCGTCGTCGGCGCCCTGATTGTCATCGTGCTTGCGGGGCTGCTTGCAATTCCTATCGGCGGACTCGGGGTCTTGCTCGCGCTGCGCACCGGCTCTGCCGAAGCCGTCCAGGGAATGTTCCCGTTGTTTTTCGCGCTGATGTTTTTCTCCTCGACATTCTTCCCGCGGGAGACGATGACGGGCTGGTTCCAAACGGTTGCGAACCTGAATCCCATCTCGCACCTAGTCGAGGGAATGCGCCAACAGATCATCGTGGGTGTGGACTGGAGGGCAGCTGGTGTGTCGTTGGCGATCATCATCGGCCTTGCGGTGTTGACCGTTGGCGGAAGTGCACTCAATCTTCGTCGCCGTCTGGAGGGCAACCAATGAGTTCCTCAACTCTGCAGCGCACGGCATCGGTGTCGGGAATGTTGGCCTGGCGCTCACTGATACTGGTGCGGCGCATGCCATCGGTCTTTATTCCGTCCCTCGTGATGCCGCTGTTCATTTTGGTGGCGACCTCTGGCGCCTTTCATGGCATCAGCGCATTGCCCATTGGGACAGGTAGCTATCTGGCATTCACATTGCCATTCGCAACAGTTATGGGTGGAGGCTTCGCCGGGATCAACGCGGGCATGACCCTGGCACGCGACATTGAAGGCGGCTTTGTCGATCGGCTGATCTCAAGTCCGGCTCCGCGCCTGTCGCTGGTCGCAGGGCCCTTCACTGCGGCAGCAATGCGCAGCATTTTCACCACCACCGTTGTCCTGATTGCGGGAACCCTTGGGGGAATCGTGCCCCCTGGGCTCACCGGAACAGTGGCGATCTACCTACTTGCGGCGTTCTTTGCGATGTCGACCGCCTGTTGGTCGATGGGTGTGGCGCTTCGCGCACGCACCGTCCAGGCAGCGCCACTGATGCAGCTGGTGGTATTTGTGTTGGTCTTTACCTCAGTCGCCTACGCGCCACGGTCGCTTCAAACAGGATGGCTGCGGCATGTCGCAGACTGGAATCCGGTGACACGCATACTTGAGGCATCTCGTGCGGCGGAATTTGAGACGCTGAGTTGGGGCCTGTTATGGCCAGCGATCATCTCGATTGCAATTTTGCTTGGGGTACTTGGCGTTTTTGCACTCCACGGTCTCGCAAAGCTTGGTAAGGACTAACAGAATTGCCCCTCGGGAGTCGTTTCCGAGGGGCGCCGACCGCGCATCACTTCGCGGTGCGGCCGAGTACCGCGCGCACCACAAACCAGGCCACCAGAAACACCGCCGCGCACACGCTGGCAAGGACAATCTGTCCGCTGGCGACGGCGACACATTCCACAATGAACAACGTGGCAATGCCAATGAGCGCAATCAGCGCGAGACGCCGACGCGAGGAATCTTCAGTCATTTCATGACTGTACGGATCAACCGGCGCTGGTGTCGAGGCGACCTCACAAGACGCTAGGGTGTGGGGAATGCGCATCGATCTTCTTGCAGAGCTCTCCAACGCCCATGGAACATCTGGGCGAGAATCCGCAATTGCTGAGATTGTTACCCGCGAGCTGACCCCGCATGTCGCCCGGATCGAACGTGATCCGCTTGGCGGACTCTGGGGGATCCGCGAGGCAGTTGACGGTACGACCGATGCGCTGCGTCTGATGCTTGCCGCCCACATGGATGAAGTTGGGCTCATGGTGACCGGGATCGATGATGCAGGCTACATCCGCGTCATTCCCCTCGGCGGCTGGGATGATCGCACCCTCGTGAGTCAACGCGTGGTCATTCATGGACGTGAGCTCGTTCCCGGCATGGTCGGTGTTCCTGCGGTACACACCTTAAGCCCAGAGGCCCGAACAAAAGCCGCGAAGATCGAGGATATGCAGATCGATACCGGGCTTCCCGCCGACCGAGTGCGGGCACTCGTGCGCCCGGGAGATGTGGTGACCCGCCACCAGACCTTCGCTGCACTCGGCGATCTGGTGTCGGGCAAAGCGCTCGATGACCGCGTTGGCATCTTCGTTCTCCTTGAGGCGATGCGTGGCGCGGCGCCATCACCGGTCGAGGTCTACGCCACGGCGACGGTGCAGGAGGAGGTCGGACTGCGCGGCGCCCGGGTCGCCACATCTCGCATCACCCCGACAATCGGTGTGGCGATCGACACGTGTCCGGCAACCGATGGCCCGGGAGGGAAATCCCAGGGCACGAAACTTGGCGGCGGCACAGCGATCCGGATTATGGACGCCAGTGCAATCGGATCACACGACTTGGTCGCATTCTTGGAACAGCTCGCAATCGATCGCGGCATTCCACATCAGTTCCATGTCTCAGACAAGGGCGGCACCGACACCCAATCGCTGCAGCTGTCGGGCCAGGGCGCGGTCGCTGGCTGCATCTCGATTCCCACGCGCTATGGGCACTCGTCGATCGAGGTGTGCCACCCAGCGGATATCCAGGCATCGATCGATTTGACGATCGCCCTCATCGAATCGGCCCACGAATTCACGTCCTCATCGCACGGACGGTAGTTAGGCCGGAGTGACGGCTCCAGTCGCGCTCACCACAAGATGTGTCACGCCGCCAGGAATCTGGATCGGCTGTCCACCAACGAATAACTGGACACCCATTGTGGCGTCGATCTGCATCCATACTCCGTTGCCAAGTGGGTATTGATTTGTGACGCCCGGCCCGATGGTTCCGTCAAACATCACATGACCGGTCGCACTGCCTTGGCGCAGCATCAGCCTGCTACCCGTCCCCGGTGATCCGACAAAATTGATTTGTGTCGTCGGTGTTGCCGGTGGGGGCAGCGATCCGGAAGGGGTAGTTGTCGCACCACCGGTCGTCGAGGCAGGTGTCGTATTCGTGGACCCGACAGTCGTGGTGAGCCGGATAGATGAGGGATTCACTTTCCATGCCGCACCAGCCCACAACGCCACCAGTAACGTGCCGAGGGCGCCGGCGACCAACCACCCCATTGCGCGCTTCTTGCGAAATCCGCGACGGCGGTGCGCACGTCCGCGTGGACCTCGCGACAGGCGGCGAGAAGGCTCAGGAAGTGACATCCCGAGCTCCGGATTCGTGCGCATTCCCCGAAAGCGCTCATCGAGCTCGTCCATGAGAAGATCGGCGTCGAGCCCGAGGAATATGGCGTAACTACGCAGAAAGCCGCGTGCATATGCCGGCTCGGGGAGCATGTCGAAGCGTTCATCCTCCAACGCCATCAAATAGCGCCCGCGAATCCGGGTTTCGTGTTCGCAGTCGCCGAGCTCTAACCCTTGTCGCCGACGGGCATCCCGCAGCGTGTTGCCAATTTCGATCATGTATTCCGTCGCGATATGTACATGCGAGTTGCGGGCACCCAGCCACAAATGTGCTCGAGGACGGTGCGCACATCGATGCACCAGCCCACGAACCACGGTCTCCAACCCATGCGGATTGCACACCGATCATGACTGACTCCCGCCAAATTCCTGCGGTGCGTCCGAGTAGTTGTACAACGCGCTCGCCCGTCATTCGACTAGCTCGGCTGCAGTTGCACTCCCCTGTTGCAGCCTGCCTGTGCTGCATCGGACGTTCCAGCACGGGGGCGGCGCGCGGCGCGCGCCACCCCACGCCCACTAGACGCTCACTGCGACCTTGATCGACCCCTCCTCGCGCTGGTCCATGATCTGATAGCCACGCGCTGCTTCGGCAATCGGAAGATCATGTGTAAAGACCAGACCAGGCTGGATTTTGCCCTGCTCAAGCACCCGCATCAGGGCATCCATGTACGCCCGTGATGGACAGACGCCTGGGTGAATCGAAATGTTGCGCATAAACGTTGCCGAATATGGCTGATCGACTGGTCCGAAAAAATGACTCATTCCCAAGACCGAGACTGCCCCACCATCACGCACCGATGAAATGGCACTGTTCAACGAATCGTTGTTTGAGATCGTCTCGACCACAGCATCTGCACCGCGGCCATGCGTCAGGTTTTTGATCGCCTCAACGGCGTCTTCGGTGGCGCTGTTGATCACGTGTGTTGCACCGCTCTTGGTGCCAATGGCCAAACGGTCATCGTGGTGCCCGACATGGATGATGTGTGCAGCACCAAAAAGTGTCGCAGCCTGCACAGCGCAGATGCCCACGGCGCCATCACCCAGAACAGCAACCGTATCGCCGGGCCGCACCCGTGCGTTGACCACGCCGTGATACCCGGTCGAGAACACGTCTCCGAGCGGGAGGACGTTCGCATCGTGTGCGCCATCGGCCAGTGACTCAGGAATGACCACAAGGGTGCCATCTGCTTGAGGAACGCGAATGAACTCCGACTGGCCGCCCTCAATTTCACCTCCGGCATGCGGGCCCCAAAATGGCGTTCCGAAAATACCGCCGTGTTCGCAGCTGCTGTGCAGACCACGCTGACAGTAGAAACAGGTGCCATCAGAGAAGACGAACGGCGCAACAACTCGGTCTCCCACGCGGAGGTCGCGCACTTCTGCACCGACCGCCTCAACAACTCCGACGAACTCGTGACCAACCCGAGTGCCCGGCGCCATTCCAAGGTCGGCGCCATTGTTGAGAAAATGCAAGTCAGATCCACAAATACCCGCCTTGGTCATGCGCACCAGGGCATCAGTTGCTTTGAGGAGCGTGGGTTCTGGAATGTCATCCGTACGGACATCACCGGTCCCATGCCAACGAACTGCCTTCATGCAATCTCTCCTTCGTTAAGGATATTCGCGTTGCGTCTCACGCCGCAGCTGCGTAATCCTAAATCGAACTGTTGCATGCTGCCCTTCGGTCGCGGTGCCGTTGACCGTCGCAACGATTCCGCGAGTTCAGCGGGGTGCAACGATGCCCCAAAGGCGTTTCCCGAAGCTCGACGACCCCGCTGCTATCGTAATTTGGCTCTCCAATGACCGGGATTTTTGAATGTCACGATACGATGATCGCGGCAAGACTCACGTCGTCCATCTCTCAACGGTGCATCTTGCCCTGGATTCACGCATCTTCGAGCGAGAAGCGCGTGCACTCCACGATGCGGGCTATCGGGTCACAGTGGTCGCTCGACACCCAACCCCCGAGATCATTGACGGAATCTCGATTGTTCCCGTCCGTACCCCCCGCTCTCGAATCGACCGGTTCCTCATCAGTCCATGGTCCGCGCTTCGCCGGTGCATATCCCTAAAGCCCAACATCATTCATATTCACGATCCTGAGCTTGTGCCATTAGGACTCGTGCTGCGGCTGACAGGACGTACGGTGATCTACGATATGCACGAGGATCTTTCCAAGCAGGTCCGTCATAAAGAGTGGATTCCACGAATATTGCGTAGCAGACTGAGCGCGCTCATCGAGGCGATTGAGCCACTGGCACTTCGGGCGTTTCAGTTGGTGGTCATCGTTCCTCCGGCGGCCGCCGATCGTCTCCATGTCCACAAAGTCAACCGCACCGTCTTGCTCCGAAACTTTCCGCGGCACAAGGAATATCGAGAGCAACCTTCCCCGAGCCGAAAATCCATTGTGGCTGCAATTACTCCTGGCACCGTGCCGATTGTCTATTGCGGAGCCATTACCCGCATTCGGGGTGCAATCGAAATGGTCACCGCGATTGGTCGCTGCGACCCCTCACTGAAGGTACGACTGATTCTGGCCGGCGCGTGTGCTCCAGAATTACTCACCGAACTCGAGAGCATTCCGGGCTGGGAGAACTGCACCTATCTCGGGAGGATTGCGCCCGTGGATGTTCCTGTGCTCCTCGAGGCTGCCTATGCCGGACTCGCCGTACTGCACCCCACGGCAAACTACATCGGAGCAACACCCACGAAACTTTTTGAATACATGGCAGCACGACTTCCGATCGTGTGTGCAAACTTTTCGCCCTATGACACCACTGTCGAGGCCCATCGCTGCGGCATCCTTGTCGACCCAATGGATACTGCTGCAATCGCTGGAGCAATCGAGCAATTAGTTCGCGATCCCGAAGCAGCCCATGAGATGGGCATGCGAGGACGTGACGCGGTGCAATCCATGTTCAATTGGGAGACTGAATCAGTGCGTCTTATTGACGCGTATGACCGACTCGCCAGGATTGACTCCTGACCAATCCGCATCCGCGATCCGGCTCGGCAGGCGCACTCGCGCACACTCAACGGTGGCGCCTTGTTCAGCGCTCCTTGCGCGGTGAGCCGATTCTTGCGCTCAGTGGGTTCGTGATTCTGGCCATTATCGTGTCCTGGCCGCTGGGCGCGCATATCGGCGCGTACATACCGGGAACGGGCCGGTACTACGACCCTGTCGGGTATTACAACGACTTTTGGTATCTGGCCACCCACCATGTATCCCTGTTTTCAAGCCATGTGCAGTCGAGCATTGATGCCCCATTCGGGCGACCACTGCTGACCTCAGCATTTCTGCTGCAGCTGACGACCTACGGCACGGCACTACTGGCAATTCATCTCGTATCGCTCACAACCGCGTTCACGCTCATCGCTCTCGCGTGGCTCGCCTACTCCTCAACCGCGATGTATCTCTTCGTGCGCTGGCTCGGTGCGGGGCGTCTCAGTGCAACGTGGGCGGGTGCGGTCATCATGCTGTGCCCATACGAAAATTACCGTGTTTCTCAGCAACTTCCGCTTGCCCTCTTGGCATGGGCGCCGCTCGTACTCTGGGCGAGTCTGCGGTGGATTGAATCGCCAACACGTCGTCGCGCGCTCTTCGTCGCATTGAGCATCGCATTCGCGTGGGTCGTCCACCCGTATTACGGCTTTATGGCATTCGTGATCGCGGCGACGGTGATTGGCGTCGATCTTGTGCGCCACATCCGGACAGTGGGAGTACGCACCTCATTGGTGCGCGTGTGCGAGATCGTTGTTGCGGTTGCGGTCATCGTCATCGCACCGCTTGTCACCCTGCTACGTCTCAATCAGTCGCTGGTGCAATCGTCCTTTGGTGCACACGCCGCTCAGGCGGAAGGCTTGAGCGCCCACGTCTCCCAATACCTCTGGCCGCCCGATGTGAGCTGGCTCCTTACGAATGCCGTCGGGGCGCGCTGGTTTGCGATGGGCTCGCATGCGGGCACAACACCGGTGTTTTTCGGCTGGATCACGATTGCGCTCGCGCTTGCGTGGGGAGCGATCTGCTGGAGGCGATGGGACGACGTGACAGCCCGCCAACGCATCTTCTCCATCACCGGCGCAATTTTGGCCGTTGTCCTGATCGCCTGCAGCCTCAAAAGCCCCATCGAGATTGGCCCACTGCGTATCCCCACCCCCACTGCAGTCCTTCCCCACTTTGTCCCCTTCCTACGCTTCTATAACCGCTTTGGGGCGCCAGCACTCGTTGTCGTGACCGCGCTTGGCGCCCTGACGATGGACTGGGTTCTCCGCCGCACGAATCGCTCGCAGGGAATCGCGCTCACAATTGCAATTGGGGCGATCTCTGGGCTGGAACTCCCAACGATCTTTCATGTCACCAGCGCACCGGTGCTCGAAGTCAGCACCCCTGCGCATCCGTATTTTGGTGCGCCGCCATCTGCATTCTCATCATGGTCATGGCTGAACGCCCGCCAGCCCCAGGGAATTGTGATGGAGCTTCCGACATCCGGTGTGGCTCGGAGCACTGCCCGCTACGCACTCGACCGCATCTGGATGTACGGCCAAACCATTCATCACCTGCCAATCGCCAATGGTGGGCTTTCCGAAGGGACAATCGGCGATTGGTTTGGTGTGCAATGGGGTGACCCCCGCCTGCCCAATGCCGCTGGAACCTATGCGACGCTCGGCATCCACACCGTCGTTGTAAACCCGTGGGCCTACATCTACACGGGACTCACGCCCCCCGATACACGACACCCGCTTCCGGGATATACCCAAGTCATTCGGTACCCAGACGGAACTGCGATTTGGAGGGTCACCGCGCCGCCCGAAGCCGGAGTCGTGGTGTACGAAAATGGCTTCACCCGCGTTGACCGAAACGCATGGTCATGCACCGCCACCGCACACGTCGCGCTCTTTGTCCCGCGTGCCGGGAACTATCTCGTGGATGTACTGGGCGCCGCTCTTTCTCCAGGATCACACATTTCTGTGGCCATCTCAGGCGCGCACTCCAGATCCCAGACCGTCACGGTTGCCCCCAGTGGGCAAATCGCGTTCCCTCTTGACCTCCCTCAGGGCACCTCCGAAGGTCAAATTGACGTACGGGGCCCGCTCGGGCAGCCGATCACCTACTCGCTGCGGTCACTGCACATACGCGCGGCGAGAGCGCGGAGTATGCGCTGAGTCCCGCCGGATGCACGGGACACAACGGGCGGGTTCGCGGCGGTAGGTCTGGTGCTAGAGCACTCCGTGGGCAGCAATCATGGCAACGGCGAATCCGATCACCGTGAGCGCCAGAATTCCCCCGGAAATTTGTGACGACATCTTGCTGTAGGCGATATGACCGCGCCCATAACCAGAGAGCACAAATCCTGTGGCGATGCCCCCGAGCAGTCCCCCAAGATGACCCCCAATCGACACACCGGGGATCGTCAAGGTGATCACCAGATTCAAGATGATCAATAGGCCAAGCCCGCTTTGCATGACGGCGATACCGCGCTGGCGTGACATCACCACCAGCGCCCCCATGAGACCGAAGATCGCACCTGATGCGCCAATGGTGAGCGCATCGGGCGACAACAACAACGCCCCAGCGGAGCCCCAAATCAGGCTGATCACATAGATGATGATCATCCGCCGCGGGCCCACATATGCCTCAACCGCAGAGCCCAATATCCACAGCGCCCACATGTTGAACGCAACGTGGATCACGCTCTCGTGAATGAAGCCCGAAGTAATGATGCGCCATGTATCCCCGGCGACGATGGCCGGGCCATAGAGCCCGCCCTTTTCGATCACCGAGGACGAGCCACCCCCCTGAAAGCCCACTCCTTGAAGAAGCTCAATCAAAAAGACCACAACGTTGATTGTCACCAGGGCAACCGTCACAGAATTGTGCCGGCCAGGTTGCACCAGATTGCGCGCGGCGCGGGCCGGTGCTGAGCGTGCGGGAGATCCACTCGAGCTGCCTGCACATTCTGGACAGCGAATTCCCACAGGCGCGGGGGTCATGCATGCGGTGCAGATCGGGCGATCGCACTGCGAGCAACTTAGGAGCGTCTCCCGATCGCTATGGCGATAGCAGTGTGCGGTGGTCGCCTCAGATGTCTCAGTCATTACCTGTTGATCGTAACGATCGGATCGGTCGCTCGGCCGAGATCAGGTCTGACGAGACATGCAAGATACAACCCAGTACCTGTAAGCTACGAAGTAGCAGTTTTGCCCCTTCACGGGCCTGTCTTGAGTTGCCGAAACGCGCGCACGTGTGTGCGCTGATTGCTACTTGCTCACGACATTTGACGTTCGCGGTAAATCAGCCTTCAATGCGAGATACCGTGATCTGCCGTGAGCGGCAAACACGCTCCAGGACATGGACACACCACGAGACCATAAGAGGCCGCGTATGACAGTGCCGCCGCCGCCATTTGCAACCATGCCACCGCATGGAATCCCAGATCTAATCGAACACGATGCGTGTGCGCTCGCAGCCTTCGTCACCCGTGATGGAAAGCCTGACCGAAGCATGGTGATTCAGGCGCTGATCGGGCTTCAGATGATGGTGCACCGCTCCGGGAGCGTCGATGGTGAAGGTGACGGCAGCGGCCTGTTGATCGATATTCCGCGTCCACAATGGCGTCGCCGTCTCGCAGCGCACGGGCACAACCAAGATGTCGTCGACGATCCCCGTTTCGTCGTCGGGCATGTCTTTTTTGAGTCAGAGCAGGCCGCACACGATCAAGTGGGCCGGTTGCATGAAATTCTGGCGGAACACGGATTTGAGTTGCTGTGGTCCGGAGAGGGGCTCGTCGATCGCTCGGCGCTGGGACCACGTGCCGCAGAAACCCCGCCTGTGTTTTGGCAGCTTGCTGCACTTGCACGCGACGGGGGCCGAGCCGCATCTCGCGACTGCTACCTCGCGATGGTGCAGTTCGAGCACGATGTGGATTGCCATGTCGCCTCATTTTCTGCAAACGACGTCGTCTACAAGGTGCAGGGGCAGCCAGAGGTCATCCCGCGTTTTTATCCGGAATTCGCCGACGAGGACTTCGGGGCATCGCGGATCATTGCCCACAACCGGTATTCAACGAACACCTACCCGACCTTCTCTCGGGTGCAACCATTCTCATTGCTTGGTCACAACGGTGAGATCAACACCATTGCTCAGTTGCGGGAACAGTGCCTGCAACTCGGACTCCCCATTACCCATGAGGGCTCAGACTCCCAGGACCTGAACCGTCTTCTTGAGGGGTTGGTGTTCGAGAAGGGGCTTTCCCTGCTCGAGGCGGTTGAATTTGTCTTGCCACCAATCCTCGGTGAAGTCCACCGTTTGCCCGCACACCTGCAGGATCTCTACGTGCACTTCCGCGAAGCCCTCGGCCCCTATGCTCAAGGGCCGGTCGCGCTCGCGACCCGCGCACAAAACGAGATGGTCTTCGCGGTCGACGCGATGGGACTCAGGCCGCTGTGGTGGGTTGAGACGGCCGATTGGTACGTCGTCTCATCCGAACCAGGCATCATCGAAGTTAGCGACCTCACCCGGGATCCGCGTCCGATGGGCCCCGGCGAGAAGATGGCGATCATTCTTGATGAGGACGGGACCCCGCACGCCCTCGAATACCCCCAGGTGCAGCAGCAGGTCTACGAGCGGGCAAAGTCGCGCGGCGCGCTGCCCCACGGCGAAACCCGTGCACGTCTTGCGGGGGGCCTCGACCCGACAATCCTTGCCGATGATCACAACGGCAACGCCGATGGTCCGGTCATTGACCTCGACGCGCTGCTCGGTGCAGCGTCATGGATTGAATCCGATAAGCAGCAAGTCGAGTTTCACGCGGAACGTGGCGCAGAGCCGGTGGGTTCCCTGGGATGGGATGGTCCCCTTGGCCCCTTCACCCCGGTGCCGATGCCGCTTTCGGACTATCTGCAAGAAACCGTGGCGGTGGTCACCAACCCCGCGATCGATCGGGAACGCGAAGTTGAACACTTCTCCACTCGTGTCGTGCTTGGTCGCCGACCCCCCATCGAGGGGGTGGAAATTGACCAGCCACAGCGTTGTGAGTTGCGAATGCCGATCCTTTTGGGTGGGCTTCGCCATGGCCTTGGACTCTCTCTGCCCGAGTTGCGCAGGGTTGCGGTCGGCCAAGGAGTCGCGCTCTGTGACGACGTGATCGCAGCGTGGGCTGATAAGGCAGTCCGCCTTGAGCTGACCTACCTCCCCTCAACGACAACACGCACGCATGTTGCTGCGCTTGCAGATGCAGCTGTCGCTGCCGTTGAGGCGGGGGCGGAGGTCATCGTCTTGCATGACATGCACGCGACGGGCGAGAACCGCGTCTGTGATCCAATGCTCGCCGTTGCCGCGGTCGATAAGGCGCTCCGTGAGCAGTATCAGGCGGACGGGACCTCGATTCGCCGCAATGTCAGCCTCCTTCTGCAGTCGGCCGGCGTGCGCAACGTCCACGACGTCATGGTTGCGCTCGGACTTGGTGCACAAGCGGTGATTCCGTACGCCATGCTCGAATACGCGGTCCAAGCAAACCCAGAGCCCGCGGTTGCTGCAACCAACCTCCTGCAGGCGCTACAAAAGGGCATTGAAAAGGTGCTCTCGACGCTCGGGATCCACGAGTTGCGCGGATATGCCCGCCTGATGTCGGCAATCGGAGTGCAGCCTGAGTTGCTCGACATCATCGGGATGCCTGGTTTCGTCGCAAGCGAGGGCCGTGGGCTTGGATTTGAGGGCCTTGAAGAGCTTGCTGAATTAGGCCAAAAGATTCGTGCCGGTGAGGAAAGCCACTCGAAGGTCAAGCTGCCGCGCATGTATCCAAAGGTGTGGAAAGCCCTCTCGCGCCTTGCCAATTCCACCGATGGATACGAGGAATACGCACAAACGCTTGAGCAGCTCGAACGCGATCAACCGGTTGCGCTGCGCCACGCGGTTGCCTTGCAGCTTGCACCCGAGGCCGATCGTATTCCCGCGTCAGAGGTCTCGAGCCGCGTCGGCCAGCATGGACTTCCATTCATCATCAGCTCGATGAGCTTCGGCTCCCAAAGCGAGATCGCCTTCCGCGCCTACGCTGAGGCCGGCGCACGCGCCGACATGTTGTCGATCAATGGCGAGGGTGGAGAAATCCCCGACATGATCGGCAAATACCCCAAGAACCGCGGCCAGCAAATTGCCTCGGGCCGCTTCGGGGTATCGTCACTGTTGATCAACTCCTCGGAGCTTGTCGAAATCAAGATCGGTCAAGGGGCAAAGCCTGGCGAAGGTGGACACCTTCCTGGGTCAAAGGTCACCGCCGCGATCGCCCGGGCCCGTAATGCGCAGATCGGCTCCGATCTGATCAGCCCGTCGAATAACCACGATCTGTATTCGATTGAAGACCTTGCGCAGCTGATCGACGAACTCAAGACCGCAAACCCACATGTACGGGTCGTGGTCAAGGTCCCTGTCGTTCCAGGAATTGGCACGATCGCGATCGGTATCGCCAAGGCGGGCGCCGATGTCATCACTCTGTCGGGGTTTGACGGTGTCACGGGTGCGGCGCGTCAGCACGCACTTCGTCGTGCCGGACTCCCCTGTGAGCTCGGTACCGTGCTCGCCCATCACGCACTGACCGAAGCCGGCATCCGTGACCGCGTCGAGATTTGGGCTGACGGCGGACTCCGCTCGGCAGATGATGCACTCAAATTGATCTGCATGGGTGCCAACCGGGTTGGCTTTGGCACCGCGTCAATGGTTGCGATCGGATGCACCATTTGCCGTGGATGTCAGCTCGACTCATGCCACGTCGGCATTGCCACGCAAATCGAGGATGAACACGAGGCCCAAGAGCGCGGCATGAAGCGCTTTGTGCCCCGCGTACACGAGGACGCCGCTGAGGCGCTTGTGCGCTACTTCACCGAAATGGGCGAAGCCATGCGCAAGCGTGCGGGCGAGATGGGTGTCGATGACATTCAGCAGCTCGTCGGTTCGGCGCATCTTTTGGTGCAGGTCTCCCACCACGATCGCCTTGATCTCGCCGGACTTCTCACCCCCGTGCGTGAACGCGTGCTCACGGCACCGGAAGGTCAGACTCGATTCTTTCGTGAGTTCAACCCGCCGCCGCCGCACCGCGCACCAGAAGTGGCCGCGGAGCGTTTGGCCGCGGGCGCCGCGCTCGCGGTCGAAGAGGAAACAACGACTGCTGCAGACCGTAATCTCGGCACCGATCTCGCCGGCATGATCGCGCGATCACACACCCATGTGAACACCAGTTGGAACTTCGGCGCGTTGGGTGGGGCACCTGGCAATGGTGCTCATGGCGGGAATGCAAACATCCTCTCGGAGGCGGAATACGCAAACGGCGATACGCCGCTGGTGGATCTTGCCTTCACCAAGGGGGCAGCAGCTGGCTCTGGCCTTGGGGCCTTCAACATTGGTGGCGTGCGCATGCGGGTCTTCGGAGGCGCGCAAGACGGTGTCGGAAAGTGCTCGCTTGGTGGAGAAATCCAGGTCTTAAAGGCCCAAAATGCGCATGGTGAATGGGTTGGGGGGCACGTCGGTAAGAGCTTTGCCTACGGCGCGCAGCGCGGCCTGTTTCTCATTCAGGGCGACACCGATGCCCGTGCAGGTATTCGCATGTCGGGTGCCGAGATGGTCCTGGGCGGAGAGCCCCGCGAACCGTTGAATGACCGCATCGGATCACTGGCTGCACGGGCAAACTGCAAGGGTTTTGCATTCGAGTACATGACCGGTGGTCGTGTGGTCGTGTTGGGTGACCCTGGTCCATGGATTTGTTCCGGTATGACGGGTGGCGTGATCTACTGCCGCCAGAACCCCGATTGGAATCTCGATGGGGCCGCCATTCGGCGCCGGTTGTCCAAGACCGCCAAGGTCAGCATGACCGAACTCGATGAATCCGATCAGATTCATGTCATCCGCTTGCTGACCAAGTACCAGCAGGCTTTGATCGAATCGGGTCAGACAGAGGCTGCAGCCCGCGTTGCTCCGCTCATCGCTGATCCCACGGCACACTTCATCGCGCTTTCGCCGGTGACCCAGCAGGCAGATCCGAATATCTCCACCGAATAGCGACACACGCCCAACCGACGCCGCGCAGCAGGTACGCGCCGTCGGTTGGACCGTCGCCGACCTATCGGTTGCACAATGAAGCGTTCCCCCCGTCTTGTGATGGTCGTGGTTGTGGCGGTCGTGGTGCTTGGGCTCGGAGCGCTTGCGATTTGGCGCTCAATCGGAGCACCGCCGTGGACCCCCACCCCATCGACGACATTTCAGATCAAGCTCACCGGGGCGATTGATGTCACCAGCCCCACCGATCTCGGTCAGGGGGATTCCACCTACCAAGGCACTCCCTCCGCGCCACCCCAGGCTTTTCTCATCCCCGCCACAACGGCGACCCCCGAGATTGTTGATCAACTCCACCGCACGGGCGCTCATGTGATCTGCGTGGTGCCGGTCACCAACTGGTCCTCCAACATCATTGATCCCGGAAGCTCCGCCTGGGCGGGGCTCAAAGGGCCGTCAAGCGGAGGACAGACCTTCTGGCTCAATACGAACCCCGCTGGCCCGCTCTACAACACCCTCATCAACCTCATGACCGAGGAATTTCAAATCTGTCACGACGACGGTTTTGACGCGGTCGCCCCAGAGCGACTCGATGAGGCGCATATCCCCGGACTGCAATTCGGTGGTGCGCCGATCACCAGTAATGGCTTTGCAAACTACGCATTTCAGCTCACCGAAATCGCGCACTCACTCGGCTTGAGCATCGCCCAAACCGATGATCCTGCAGATGCAAAGGTATTCGAGAATTATTTTGATTTTGCCGTCGTGAACAATTGCTTCACCCGCAAAAACTGTGCTGCCTACAACCCGTATACGACCGCACATCGCGCGGTGATGGAAATTGAAACACTCGCGCCACCCGAGGCCTTTTGTCCGGCGGCAATCGCCGCAGGCAGGACTGCGGGCAGATACAACCCGAAGCTCAACGGAAACCTACGTATTCCCTGTACGTAAGCTCGAGGAACCGGATCTTGTGATCCCCGCCGACAACTCAGGGAACTCACGGACATCAGCGCATTGATGAGCACCTACGATCGGGGTACGTACAGCGAGTGCGTCATCTTTTGGTAGCGCGGAGATCGACCTCGTTGACGGACATCGGCAAGGGGGCAGTTATGAGTGGCTGGATTCTCACAGCAATCATTGTCGTCGCATTCGTCGTGGTGTATCTCGTCATGGCAATTCGCGTGTTTCGCCAGTACGAGCGGGGCGTCCAACTTCGTCTTGGCAAGTTGCGCGATGGACCGCGTGGACCCGGTCTCGTATTCATCATTCCGTTTTTTGATCACATTCATCGCGTCTCTCTGCGGATCATCACCATGCCCATCCAGTCGCAGGAAATCATCACCCGCGACAACGTGACCATCGATGTCTCTGCGGTGGCCTATTACCGAGTGGTGGACCCCGTGCAGGCAGTGATCGCGATTGAAGATGTCACCTCGGCGATCGACTACATCGCGCAAGCCACCTTGCGAGCGGTCATCGGGCAACACACGCTTGACTCGACGCTGACAAACACCGAGGAGCTCAACAAGCACATCCGCGACATCCTCGATGTCCAAACCGAGCCATGGGGTGTCATCGTGACCCTTGTCGAGCTGAAAAACATCCAACTTCCCGAGGCCATGAAACGAGCAATGGCGAAGGAGGCGGAAGCCGAACGCGAGAAGCGCGCGAAGATCATCAGCGCACATGGCGAAGCGCTCGCCGCAACCGAATTGGCGCATGCATCCGACATTATGATGCAGCACCCGATCGCCCTGCAATTACGCAATCTGCAGACACTCGTCGAAATATCTGTTGATCACAATTCGACGATTATTTTCCCTGCGCCCCTGATGAGCGCCGTTACTGACCTCGTCTCATTTTTGACCCGAGAAACACAGACCGTCGACGCTGCAACTCATCTCGTGATGCCCGACATCACGTCAGCACTCGCAAATCACGCGCCACCCGGATGAGTGATTGTGTCGGGCGAGGGCGCACACCCTCGCCCGGCGCGCACATTGCCTGCTGTGCCAACTGCCGAACTAGACCCCTGCTGACTCGGCGACTTTTTCCCATTCCGCAAGCGCCCACGCGATCTCTTCTTGCAACCGACGGTGGGTTTCGCTCAGTACGACCAATTGCGCCGGGTCGCCCAGCACCTCAGGGCGAATAAGTTCAGCATTGACCGCTGAAAGCTCTGACTCAAGACGTTGAATTTTTGTCTCGAGCTGTCGAATCTGGCGTCCTGTGCCGCCTTTGCCTGGTCGATCGGCACTGCGCTCATTCACACCGCTCGCGGGGGCCTTGGCGGATTTTTTGGGGGGTCGGGATGGGGATCCCGTACGACCTTGAGCACTTTTGGCCCCCGCCCCCTCACCGGGAACCCGTGAGCGTTCCTCGGCACGCGCCTGCAGGAGGTCGCCCCATCCCCCATCACGCGAGACAAGTTGCGTGCCTTCGATCGCGAGAGTGCGGGTGGCCACCGCGTCGATGAGGGCGCGATCATGGGAAACCAAGACGATGGTCCCCGAGTACGCATCCAACGCGTCCTCAAGCGCCTCACGGCTCTCAGCATCGAGATGGTTGGTTGGTTCATCAAAGACCAGCAGATTGCCTCCCAGGGCCACCAAGAGTGCCAACTGCAATCGGCGGCGCTCTCCACCGGACAAGTCTTCAACCCGACGCTCGGCGAGGCTTCCGGGAAACAAAAACGCACCGAGGAGTGTGCGCGCTTGGGTCCGAGTCAGCGATGTCTCGGCCAGGATCGTCTCAACGATCGTACGATCACCCCGTAGTTCCTGATCGTGCTGCGAGTAATAGGACAGATCGACCTTATGCCCGGTACTCGTGCGTCCTGCCGTCGGAGGGCGCACGCCAATCAGCGTCTCAAGAAGCGTTGTTTTTCCGGCGCCGTTTGGGCCGACAACCGCAACCCGCTCGCCGCGTTCAATGACCAGGCTCGTGCGAGACAACAGCTCGCGCTCGCCGATTGCGATCTCCACGCCTTGGGCTTCAAGCACGATGCGGCCGCTTGTCGCAACAGGAGGAAACCCGAACGCCAATGACCGTGCATTGCGATTGATCTCAGGACGATCAATTTTTTCCAAACGCTTTTGCCGAGATGTCGCTTGCTTTGAGCGCGTACCGGCCTTCCACCTCTCGACAAATCGCTCAAGGCGGGCAATCTCCGCCGCAGTGCGCTCCGATTCCTTTTGCTGAATCTCAAGCGCCAACGCCCGCTCCTTGCGAAAACGGGAATAGCCCATAGGCCAGAGTTTGCTCCTGCCCTGATCAAGCTCCAGCACGGCTGTTGCAATCGACTCCAAGAAATATCGGTCATGCGAGACCAAGACCACCCCGCAACCCATCTCGGCAACTGCATCCTCAAGCCATTCGGTGCTTTGCACATCCAAGTGGTTGGTCGGCTCGTCGAGGAGCAGCACGTCGGGACGTGAGACCAAAGCGCGCGCGAGCGATGCCCTCGTCAGCTCTCCACCGGAAAAGACCGCCAACGGGTCTCCAAGGCGCGCGTCTGGAATCCCGAGTCCACGTGTGACCCGCATCATCCAATTGCGCCAGTGGTAGCCCCCTGCGCGCTCAAGCGTGGCATGCGCACGCTCATATGCACTCATCACCTGAGGGCTGTGATCACCTTCCTGCATCTTCTGCTCAAGGGTGCGCAACTCATCCTCGGCCGCAATCGCATCGGCCATCCCCTCCGCCACATATTCCTCAAGGGTCCGTCCTTCGACCTCCAGCGGAGGACGCTGATCATGGAGCGCGATACGCGATCCCTTGGGAAGACTCACCCGACCGCCATCAGGTGCAAGCAACCCGGAAAGAATCCGAAGGAGGGTTGTTTTGCCTTCGCCATTGCGACCGATGACGGCAAGACGATCACCGGGCTGCACCCGAAATGAGACATCCCGCAAAATTTGTCGAGCTCCGAAGCTCTTTGAGACCTGAGTGACTTCCACAACTCGATAGGGTAGCGGTCGTGAGCACCAGATCGAACCATGACGTCATTCGTGATGCCCAGGGCGTCGATGAAGTCGTCGCCTATGCCCGCGAGCATGGGCGTATCGCACTCGATTTTGAATTCCTGTGGGAGCGCACCTACGCGCCGTTGGCGTGCCTCGCGCAAATCGCCATTGATCAGACCACCTTTCTGATTGATCCAATTGAGGGCGCGCCACTTGCACCGATCTCAGATCTGGTCGCAGATCCCGCCATCGATACGGTGATGCATGCGCCATCATCGGATCTCACGCTTATGGGAATGCAGTTCGGTACCCGCCCAGCCTCAATTCTTGATGTGCAGCTGACCGCAGGATTTATCGGCATCGGTGCAGGACAAGGTCTTGGGGTGCTTCTGGATCGAGGCCTGAAGGTCAGCCTCGATAAGGCGGAGCAGTACACCGATTGGAGCCGTCGCCCCTTGAGCGAGCGACAACTCAGCTATGCGGCAGCCGACGTCTCGCATCTGTTTGCGTTGGCCGATGAATTTCTCGCCCGCGCAGATCGACTCGGCCGTACGACCTGGATCGCCGAAGAGATGGCGCGCCGCTACGGACCTGACTCGCGCTGGGTTCCCGATCCCGAACACGCATGGCGCAAGGTCAAAGGCCAGGGCAAGCTGTCTGGCGTCGATCGTGCGGTGCTGAAATCATTGGCACGTTGGCGCGAACAAGAAGCTGCGCGCAGGGATCGCCCGACCGCGTGGATCATTCCTGATCGCACCCTGCTTGAGATCGCACGTCGACGGCCAAAGAGCACTTCACAACTGGCATCTGAGCGTGGACTACCTGAACGCATGAAGCCTTCCGATCTCGAGGGAATCATGCAGGCCATCACCGATGGCATGGCCGCAGAACCAATTCATCTCCCTCCGGCACCGGGCCAGGAATTCCAGGCGCGCATGGATACGCTCGGCCCTCTTGGTCAGATTTTGGTGACTGCACGTGCCGGTGATGCAGACCTCGCCCCGAGCCTCGTTGCCACACGGGATGAAATTGAGACCTACCTCTGGGGCCAAATCGGTGCCCGCGAGGTGACCGATTCTCCGCTTGCCTCAGGGTGGAGATATGAGATTGCCGGTGGCCCTCTGGCAGAGCTTGCCGCAGGACGAATCGCTCTTGCCCCGTCGGCCACACGCCCATTTCTTCGCGAAATCGCCCGCGAGAACGACGGTACGCACGCTCCATGACGACAACTCACGCGAGCACACAGCGAACGCGTGCGGTCATCGACATGGGATCCAACTCGTTCCGCCTGGTGATTTATCACTACTCACCCGACGGCTGGTTTCGACTGATCGATGAAATTCGTGAGCCCGTGCGTCTCTCGGAAGGGGTCCAGGATGGCAACATCGGTGCACGCGCCATCGCGCGCGCCGCCCATGCTGCCCAGCTCTACGGCGCCTATTGCGACGCCGCCGGAATCAACACCGTCGACGTTGTGGCGACATCGGCGGTGCGCGACGCGAAAAATCAAGCAGAGGTCCTTGCGGTACTGAATGTCGGCCGACTAAAGGTCCGTGTGCTAAGCACCGACGATGAGGCCTGGTACGGCTATCTGGGCGTTGTCAACGGCAGCACGCTTACCGATGGATGGTTCATGGATCTTGGTGGCGGCTCCGCACAGATCGGTCAGGTCCGGGATCGATGCCTGCGACGTCAAATGAGTGCACCACTTGGGGCAGTTCGTCTCACCGAGGCATTTCTCACCGGCGATCAACAAAACCAGAAACAGATCGCCGCGCTCCGGGCGCATGTACGAACGACACTCCAGGCCACGGACTGGATTGGTGGCGGTGGCCGCCTTGTCGGCATTGGTGGCGCGCTTCGGACCTTGGCGGTCATCCAACAACGCGCCAATCGGAGCCCCATCATCGATCCCAGCGGCCACCATATGACCCGCGACGCCCTCGGGGAGATCATCGACATGCTTGTGGATCTCCCGGTTCGCCACCGCGCCCGCATTGGCGGATTACGACAGGACCGCGCCGACATCATTCTCGCCGCCGCGCTCACGATCGACGAGATTCTCGTTGCAATCGGCACAGATGTGCTTGAGATCTGTGGTCAGGGGCTTCGCGAAGGTGTCTTTCTCGAGCATTTTCTCGCTCCCGCCAATCCGCCCCTACTCGCCGATGTGCGGCGAAGCTCCATCATCAATGCCGCTGAAGGCTTTGCCTATGAGCATGACCATGCACATCAGATCGCACAGGTCGCGCTGATGGGATTTGATGCAACGGCCGCACTTGGACTCCACCCTGCAGATCATGAGGAGCGCGAACTCCTCTGGGCCGCCGGCATCCTCCATGACGTGGGAGTCCTTGTCGACTACTCAGCCCACCACCGGCATTCTGAGTATCTCGTGGTCAACGCGGGACTCCCTGGATTCAGCCATCGGGAGATCGCCCTCATCTCAAGCATGGTCCGGGGGCACCGAAAGGGGATTCCGTCACTTGAGCGATATGCGGATCTGCTTCTGCCCGGCGACGATGTGCGGTTTGCGCGCGGGGTCGCGTTGTTGCGGCTTGCCGAACAGCTCGAACGCGCAAAGGCGGGCCAAATCCACGCATTGACCTGTACGCGTACCGCGGACGGGATTGCATTCCATGCGGTCTGCAACGGTGACCCATCGCTCGCGCTGTGGTCGGCGACACAGGAGCTCGAGCATCTCGAGGGCGCATTTGGTACCCGCGTGCAGATTTCCGGTAGTGCCCGCTCGGGTGATTAACCCCCGGCGCGCTTGATCCGATAGCGCCCCTCAAGGTGCGCGGCAACCTTCTCTCGATGGTCGCCCTGGATCTCCACCACGCCCTCTTTCAGGGCTCCCCCGCTTCCGCAGAGCCGCTTGAGTTCACGCACCAACTCCGCCGCATCGTGTACCGGCACTCCGGTGACAAGCGTGACCGTCTTTCCTTTACGACCAGATGAGGTTCGGGAAATGCGCACAACTCCATCTGCGGGTGGTGTTGCAGAGGGCGACGGTGCCTCCTGCCGAATCCGCCCGCTCTCGGAGGAATAGACAAGCTGCGTATTCTCAAAAGGTCGTTGGGCCATCATGAAAAATCATAGGTGTTGTCCGAACGGCGCGCCACGATTCGCGCGTGCTCATTGATCTTCACGCCCATACCACTGCGTCCGATGGCAGCTGCGCCCCGGCTGAGGTGATCGCGCGTGCGGTCGCCGCCGACGTACGGGTCTTGGCGATCACCGATCACGACACGCTCGACGGGATTCCTGACGCGATTGTGGCGGCGAGCACGACATCACTCACAGTAATTCCCGGCACCGAACTCAGCGTCTGCGCGCCGCAAGGACAGCTGCATATTTTGGCCTATTTGCCCGAGCCACGGCCAGCCGCATTCGTCGTGGCTCTGGAAGGACTACAAAAGGCCCGCCAGAGCCGTGCATCCCAGATTGTCGCCAGACTCGACGAGCTTGGATATCCGATCGATATCGCGCGCGTCCGCGCCCTGGCCGGCGGTTCGATTGGACGACCGCACATCGCTGATGTCCTCGTGGAAGCGGGTTTTGCCGCAGATCGCAATGATGCCTTCACGCGCCTGATTGGCGATGATTGCCCAGCAAGCGTTCCCCATCAGCTTCTCAATCCCCGTCAGGCGCTCCAACTGGTGGCGGAGGCGGGTGGGGTTGCATGCCTCGCACATCCTGGAACATTGCGCATGAATGCCCGACAACTCGAGTCATACATCGCGCATCTGAAACATCTTGGGCTCTGGGGTATCGAGGTCTATCGCGCCGAGCACACCGTTGAGCAACACCTGGCGTACAAGAAAATCGCCCGCCGTTTGGGACTCGTCATGACGGGTGGCTCTGATTTCCATGGCCCCGATGCAGGGCGTCATGATCTTGGCGACACCGGTGATCCTGCACTCCCAGTTGAGGTTGCCGATGTCCTGCAAGCACGCCTGACGCAAGGTGTAGCCTCGGGCGTATGACAACAGCCGAACACTCTCCCTCTGGGGCCAACGCCGAAGGCGTGCGTTGGGACCTCTCCCCGCTTGCATCCGATGCGAGCGCAGCGCACCAACTCCTCAGCGACGCAATTGCGCATGCGCGTACCTTCGCCGAGCGCTATCGCGGCACGCTTGCCACCATCACCCCGACAGCACTTGCCGCTGCCCTTGATGAGCTGGCGACCATCGACAACATGCTCTCGCGCGCCAGCTCCTATGGGCACCTGCGGGAAGCAACCGATGTCAGCAACCCAGAAAATCGCGACCTTTCGGCAACGATTGACCGCCAGTTAGTCGACGCTGGGAATGTGTTGCGCTTTTTTGACCTGGAATGGCTGGCGCTCGATCGAGACATCGCAGATGTGCTGGCCAACGCCCCTGAGCTCGCACCAAATCGTCATTACCTTCTGGCTGCTCGTCGATTTGCACCTCATACACTCGAGGAACAAGAGGAGCGCATGCTTGCCGAACGCGAGCCGGCAGCGGTGAGTGCATGGCAGGCCCTGTACGGTCGCATCACCTCGACGCTCGAGGTTGAGTTTGATGATGGAGATGGCCCAGAGCCCCACACCATCGATCGCTTGCTTGCGCATGTGCGCAACCCAGATCGCGCCCTGCGTCAACGGGCGCTTGAAACGCTCTATGCGGGTCTTGAGCCACAAACCGAAACGCTCGCACAGGTCTATGACACCCTCGTCGGAGATCGGCTGGCGACCGACAAGCTACGTGGCTATGGCGATCCAATGGACCGTACCCATCTCAATAATGAGCTTGATGGCCAGGTTGTCAATCGCATGATGGAAGCGGTCGAGGTGCACTATGGGCTTGCGCAGCGCTGGTTCCGCGCGAAGGCAAAGATTCTTGGCCTCGAGCGCCTCGAGCTGTGGGATCAGTACGCACCGATTGGCACGGGCCGTGCGGTCGACTTTCTCGAGGCGCGCACCTTGGTCGAAACCGCTTTTGGTCGCTTCTCACCGCGCATCGAGGGTGTGGCACGCGATTTCTTCACCCAATCGCGCATTGACGCCGAACCCCGTCCCGGAAAGCGCGGTGGGGCATTTTGTGCACCCGTTGCCCAAGACGCCCCAGCCTACGTCCTGATGAATTTCACCGACCAGATGAATGACGTGATGACACTCGCGCATGAACTTGGCCACGGCATGCATTTCACGCTCTCGGCCGAACGCCAGTCGGCAATGTCGATGCACACTGGCCTCGCGCTCGCCGAGGTGCCTTCGACCTTTGCAGAATTGCTCACATTCGACCATCTACTGGCCACCGAATCTGATCCCGACACGCGACGCGCCTTAATTTGTGAGCGGGTCGAGGGCTCATTTGCCACCGTGTTTCGCCAGACAGTGCTCGCACGTTACGAGCAGCGGGCCTATCAATCACGCGATGAGGGATCGACACTCACCGCCGAACGGCTTTCCGCGATTTGGATGGACGCGAATCGCGCCTATTACGGCGATTCGGTCCACCTCCCCGATGGCTACCGTTTCGGTTGGAGCTATATCCCCCACTTCATCTCAACACGGTTTTATACCTACGCGTACACCTTTGCGCATCTGACGACGTTGGCGCTCTACGCCCAGTACCGGGAACACGGAGCAGCATTCGCCGAGCAGTACATGGAATTTTTGGCCGCTGGTGGATCACAGTCCCCCGCAGATCTCCTTGCACCGTTGGGCGTCGATTTGTCGAGCCCCAATGTCTGGGACGCCGGATTCGAGGAAATGACCCGGATGGTCGAGGTCGCCGAAGAGGGGTAAGAGCTCCGCAAACGACAACGGGCCGGAACAATTCCGGCCCGTTGTGACATACCCCAAAAACTCGCGAACTACTTCTTACCCGACTTTTTCTTCGATGCCTTAATCGGGTTGAGTGCCTTTTGCACTTGCTCAGGAAGTTCGGTGGAGTGGTAGAGCGTCATTCCACAGACCTCGTTACGCGTCTTTCGCGCATTGCAGGTTGCCGGAGCCTCGCCCCACATAATCAGGGTCCGGTGACCTCGCTCACACAAATACAAGGTTGCCTCACGACGAGCGGTCGCCTGAGGAGCGGCCTCCTCGACTGCGGGCGCCTCTTCAACAACGGCTGCAATCTCGTCAGCGACGGCCTCAGGGCTCTCGTTGGCCTGCGCAACCTCTTCGGCGGCCTCCGCCTCGGGTGCCTCTTCGACTGCAACGGCAACGGCTTCGAGGGTCTCCTCGACCTCGATTTCAGCCACGCCTTCTGTTTCCTCGCTCATTCTTGCTCCTCGCCGCATAGCTCGCTCGGTGGAGAATAGCGACCCACAAGCCGTATCGCGAGCGGGATAACATGCCGAATCGTGAATTTATTCCCCGAGGGCTTCGATTGTGTCGATGAACTGGTGCAGATCCACGATCTGGCACTCACGATTACCCGCCCGCGAGCAGCGGAAGACTTGATTAGCGAGGAGGAGTACGCACACGACGAGCGCCTCCCCTATTGGGCCGATATCTGGCCCTCCGGTCGTGTGCTCGCCGAAGAACTCGCCCGTCGTGAACTCGTCGATCTGCGCATTCTTGAACTTGGTGCGGGGCTCTCGATTCCCAGCCTTACCGCACTCGCGCACGGCGCTCATCCACTTGCGACCGACTGGTATCCCGACGCCTTGTGCTTTGCGCGTGCGAACGCCGCGCGGGCGGGTTTTGGCGCACTCGCGACGATGGAGGTGGATTGGTCCTACCCCCCAGAGGCACTCTTTGACGAGCCACCCTTCGGTCTGATCATTGGCGCCGATATCGCATATGAACGGCGGCACGCACAGCAGCTTGGCGCATTGTTGACACGCCTTGCGACCCCTGCGACCGAAGTGCTGCTTGCCGACCCGCGTCGACCAGACGCAAGCGCATTAATCGAATTACTCAAGAACCAAGGGTGGTCACATCAGCGTGATGAGCGTCGCCTGGCAGGCCACATCGACGAGCAGGGGCCGGTGATCTATCTCCATCGTTTTTTCTCTCCACGGTGAATTGCCAACGCCACTCACGAACCTGGCTGCGATTCGCTAGCATGACCGACGCTTGTTGCAGTCCTCGGTAGCTCAATTGGCAGAGCATTCGACTGTTAATCGAAGGGTTGCTGGTTCGAGTCCAGCCCGAGGAGCTTTTATCTCATGCGGCGCGCCCCGAGATGATCACGGGGCGCGAGGAATGTCGCCGCGTCGCCCTCACAGCACGGGTGCCCTCGACCGCCACTGACCAGATTGAGATCTGCGGGCGAATGATCCCGTAGTGCCTCCGTGCTGCGACCGGGTCTGGCATCGATGGGTGACATATATCGATACACCCAGAATGCGAGCGCTACGGCGCCGTGCGTCTGCCCTCTTGGCTCGCCGAGGAAAGAATTCGCTGATTGAGGCATGCGGCATCGCAGGTCACCGTGGACTTCGTTGACTGCCCCTGTGCGCCTGCACGATTGCCCGAGATCTGACGACTGATTTGCACGGCCGCGACAACGACGAGAATGGCCACGACGATCTTGACCAGCGAGGGAAGTTCGTGAATACGCATCCACGTCGCCCGAATCAATGAACGGGATGTCGTGGGCTCCGGAGTGACCATCTCTTCACTCATGTTCACACTCAGCGCATGTCACGTGTGCACCACCACATCCACGAGCAATTTGGGGAGAGGCCACGATCAGCACTCCCTAGGGACATGGCACGGTGACAAACTCGGATTGCGTCCCCCACGTCCATTTGGAGTCAGTCATCGCAGGTTCGACATTGTGCGCGATCGCATACGTCGGATACCACTTGCCATTTGAGTAATGCAATTCAATCTCCAGCGGTACCAGCTGACTTGCCCGCACGCAGGCCACCGCATCGGTGTACGGCTCGGAGGTTTGATAGAAGGCATACACCGAGCATTTCCCGGTGAACGTGGTGCGGACCCCAACGCTTCGGGATGAAAACTTTTGGGCATCCGTCAATACGGTCGTCGTTCCCACCGGGTTGTTGAGGATCCATGCGTTGACCGCATTGGCGTAGATTTTCGGCACTCCGGCCGTAATGGCACATGCCCCAAGCGGTGTACTCGATGTGGCTTGCGTCGGCGTTCCCGACGAAACCGGCGTCATGCTCTTGATTGTTCGCGCCGTAGTTGGCTTCGAGGAGAGATGTGATGTCGCACCCGTCGTCGGTGTCGTGGTCACATTGGGGTGCGCTGTCGGCCGAGTCGTCGTCTGGGTTGTCGTTGTGGTCGTCGGTGTGACGGTCGTGGTCGACGATCCTGTGTGGGCAAGGGTGAAGATGAGATACCCCACCGACAGCACAACCACGACGCCAAGCAACCACGTTGTCAATTTCTGAGACATCTCGCTCATCATACGACCCTTTTGAGGAGATCTGACTCCGCCGAAGGTCGAGTTGCACATGATCTGATGGGTGGGATTAGCTGCCCAAGGTCCCGCCCGCGGGAGGGCTCCAATCGCGCGCATTTCACCGGGAAGCGCACGAGGATTGTCTACGCGAGGCGCCCCGCCCGACGACGTGCCACACGACTGAGCGCCCCCCAATCAAGATCCCCATCTCCATGGG
>Ga0164296_1001051_pt1 | contig 30742 bp, 23 predicted proteins | sample GEODES057metaG_FD_113533 | JGI IMG/M metagenome (GOLD analysis project Ga0164296, IMG submission 113533) | Dystrophic lake water microbial communities from Trout Bog Lake, Wisconsin, USA - GEODES057 metaG | ecosystem: Environmental > Aquatic > Freshwater > Lake | place: USA: Trout Bog Lake...
CGAAAAGACAATTTGCGCTTCTGTAAATTTTGACTTTTTCATGTGCAATTTTTCATGTTTAAGGTATGAATAATTGCCCCATTTTTCTAATTTATAATGCTCCGGTTTTTTGGGAGGAGGTCACCTGATTAAATATATTTTATTGCAAACATAAATTAAAAGATGATGGTGATTGATATTGTCTCGTGCTGACAAAGTTGCTTTGTGATAATTTGGTTATTACTTTTAAATTTTCAGGTTACCATCCAATTATTTTCTTACAGAAACAGATGATATTTAATTTTTTCATTCAAGTACTGCATAGACTTTCAACCCATCAAGATTGACTTTGAAACTTGAAACCCCCTTACCTAAATTATTTACAACAACATTTTTTTTCTGTTCTCCAAGTTCAGGGCTGCTTATTGATAACTTAGATAAATGTACTCTATCCGTAATTATTTTATACAATAGATTATTATCCAAAATTTTTGAATCGATATCTTTTAATATAGCAATGCCTGAATTGTCTTTTATTGTAGGATGAGGAATTGCAATAAGTGCAGTATTCATAAAATGAATAACTGGTTTATCTTTATAAACCCTGATTCTGGCAACCCACCTTGTATCACCTGATAGCTGTGTCAATACTGGCTTAAACTTCTCTTCTGCAATAAGTTTCTTTAATGGATCAGGTGTTTTAGAATCTAAAATTATAAGATTTTTATACTTCCTTTTTATTAGTTTATCTGATAAAGGAATGATACGCTTAAATCCTTTATCATCATGGGTACCAAATGGCAATGTAAGCCAAACAATTCCATCTTTTTCGAGATAATCTTCAATAGCTTTAGCCTGATTATCCGAAACACATCCCACGCAATCTATTATTAGGGGCGTATTTTCTTTACACAATTCAACCGAATCCGAAAGTTCAGCAGAACGCAAAATCCTATATCCTATATTGTTCTTTATTAAATTGGAAGACCATGTTTTTACACTGTCCCACTGTTCATGTCCATCTTCTGTCCTCCACCCATTTTCCCGGCAGTATCCACTACTAACTAACCTAACTTCAATTAAATCCTTTCCATCCCTGTAGTTAAGATTACTGTTTGAAATTTCCCAATTATTATATGGGCTTATAATATCCTGTATTTCTATCGCGTCTTTTGGATCCTCTTCAAGTCGGTGTTCCATAGTGCTGCTCCAATTGGCAACTCCCCAAAATCGACTTAAACACCATCCAAGGTAACCCCCTTTTCCATATACTGTATAGCTGAGTGCCATAGCCGGAGCATGTCTATTACTATTTGCAATATCCTTTTGAAGAATAGCTTCAGGTTCTTTTTCCATCCAGTCTACACTAGATATGTTTATGCCAACGTTTTCAAGCATAAAGAAATCTAGGTAAGGCGACATTTTTTCCAGATTGAGCGATATCGAATTTAAAATTATGGGCCCTGCGTTAGAGCAGCACGTCATTAGCGGTTTATCGTTAAGGATACCTCTAGCCATTTTTAAATGATCAACAATCGAGTCGGATTTCATTCTTAGCCAATCTCTGAATACGGGGTTTTCATAATTTCCCCAAAGAAGCATATCCTTACTGGTATCACCCCAAAAATATTTATCTCCAAAAACCGGAATATCATGTCCATAATCCTTCTTGAATCTTTCGCGGCAATATTTACAACCACAGGTAGTAAGTCCGGCATAATTGCACATATCATCAATCTCAATACCATCTATAGGTACCTCTTTTAGTAGCCTTTGCAGATATTTCATGTGCATATCCAAAAATCCGGGATTATTGAAGCAGAATGTATCCATTTGATATTTCTTGGCATACCCCCTGCTTCCATCCCGTAAATCAACCGCACAGATATCTTGAAAAAAGTGCCCTTCGTATTGTGCAAATTTTGCTGCTATTGGATCGGGATACAGTAAAACATGATGACGCTGGCCCCTGTTTAATTTTTTAATCTCATCCTCACCCCTTGGTCTCTCTACGTGATTGCAGGAATAGTGGTCCATAAATTTGATATCATATTTATGGAGTTCTTCACACACATTATGATAGTAACCGTGTAACTGGCCGAAGTAATTTGAAAAATCGAACCTGATATGAAACCCATAATTTATAGCCGTATCAATTTTTGCCTTTGCAAAGCCTTCCGCCCTTCGTTTAATATTATCTATTACACTTTTTTGAGGCCAAAGAATATCATCTAATGTACACCACCAACTGGCAACATGATTCGGAATAAATGCTGGACCTTTTGGGGAATCGATGATGCTAATAGCTTCCGTTTGGGATTCTGGTTTAAAGATACGATAGGGAAAACCAGTAATATTGTTAGTTAAGCTAAGACCTATCCCAGAAATCGCAGTCATTTTTATAAATTCACGACGATTATTATTTTGTTTCACTTTATTTATTCTTTAACATTCAATGATGGAAATTATTTATCTAAAGGTTTAGCAGAAATAATTACATGGGATTATTTTCGTAAAAAGCCTTACTATATTTTGCTTCCCATAAACTATATCGGCTTAGTTGAGCAGGTAGCCGTTTGGAAAAATCTTGCCAATTTTTCTTATCCTTAGAACTCCACAACACTTCGCTTAGTGCCGCCATTCGTGGAAAAATCATGTATTCAAGCTTGCCTGGATTATCGATATATTCTGTCCAAACACAGGCTTCCCCTCCCATGATTAAAGTGGCCTGTTCTGGCGTAAGCTCTTTTGAGATTGGCTCATAGCTATAGGTTTTTTCAATAGTCGTATATCCAGAAATAGTAATACTATCTTCTTTTTTTGTTTGACTATAATCGAAATAACACCAATATTTAGGTGTCATGATTACAGGGTGATGTTGCTGAGCGGCTGCAATACCTCCCGCCTCGCCCCGCCAACTCATTACAGTGGCATTGGGAGCTAGTCCACCTTCTAAAATCTCATCCCATCCTATGATCTGCCTTCCTTTACTATTTAAATATTTTTCTATCCTTTGTATAAAATAGCTCTGCAATCCCAATTCATCTTTTAACCCTTTTTCTTTTATTAATTGTTGACAAAATAGCGAACGCTTCCAATTTTCTTTTGGACATTCATCTCCGCCAATATGAATTAGTTTAGAAGGAAATAATGCCAAAACTTCATCTAATACATCTTCTAAAAATTTAAACGTTTTGTCCGAAGGAATAAATACATCGTCGAATACACCCCAAGTTTGTTGCACCTGCTTCCCTGTAGAGTCGCCAGCCCAAGGCGTTTTTTTGGAATGAAAAGTAGACTCATTGGGGAAACAACTTAATTCTGGATACGCAGCTATAGCAGCTGAAGAGTGACCAGGTAGTTCTATTTCAGGAATAATGGTAATATATCTATCGGCTGCGTATTGCACTATTTCTTTAACCTCTTTTTGGGTGTAATAACCACCATATTTTTGATTTGTATTACCGGTGCCTGGGTACTTACCTATAATAGTCCCATTTCGATAAGCCCCTATTTGCGTAAGTTTTGGATACTTTTTTATTTCAATTCTCCAACCTTGATCCTCTGTCAAATGCCAATGAAAAACGTTCATCTTATGCAATGCAATAAAATCAATGTATTTTTTTATATAGTCTACACTAAAAAAATGTAGACCTACATCTAAATGCATGCCTCTATAGCTGAATCTGGGCTCATCTATAATTTGAACACAGGGGATATGAAAGCTCAATATTTTTACTGGCTGCTTGTCTAGTATTGGCAATAGCTGAATGATTGTCTGCACAGCATAGAATCCGCCTTCTTTTTCTCCAACAATTTTTATACAATTCGGCGTTATGTTTAATTGGTAAGCAGCAATATTTTTATTGGGATTTTTATCATGTACAAAACTGATGCAATTTGTTTTTCCTTGCTTTGCTATTTTTAATTTAAACCCATAGAATTTTTGTAAGTAGTCGTTTAAGAAGCGTATACTTTTATCATCGGTTTTATTCAACGAAACAATGGTAGTTTGTTTCGAAAGTATAAAATTACCATCCAACACTTTTAGCTGCTGAGGCTGTGGAATAATATTTATATCCTGTGCACCTAATGTTAAGGAAGCAAAAAATGTGATAAAGAAAAATATTTTTTTCATTATATTAAAATTGAATAGGGTTATAAATTGGCATTGTCATTTTAGAAACTATTTGTTTGCTTGGCTTTCCACTGATGCCCCTTGGTAGCATAATAAAAGATTACTAGATAACACGGAATTACTAACCAGTAGGCTTGATGAGGAGAAGATATATCTGCTAATTTACCATAGATCAACGGCAAAATAGCCCCCCCTCCAATCGACATGATTAGGAGAGAAGATCCAATTTTAGTATAACTACCTAAACCATGTAACGCCAATGGCCAAATAGACGGATACATCATGGCATTCGCTAAGCCAAGCAATGCTATAAAAGCAACTGAAATATATCCATGTGTAAAAATGGCCACTAAGCAAAAAAGGATACCACAAATTGCCGAATATTTAAGTGCCCGTTCCTGAGTAAGGTATTTAGGAATAATAATAATTCCAATAATATACCCTAGCAACATACCTCCCAATGTAAAGCTAGTAAAGAACTTTGCAGTGGACAACGCAATTCCTTGTGAAGCTCCAAAAATAATAATTGAGTCGCCCGAAATAACCTCTACCCCCACATATAAAAATAGGGTAAACACCCCTAATAATAAATGAGGAAAATGGAAGATGCTTTTCCTTTCGGAGCTAATAGCAACTATACCCTCTTCCGCTTCATCAGGATTAATTTCAGGTAGATTAGAATAAAAAAGCAGCCCTGACAAAAAAACTAGTATAATGGTCATGAACACATATGGAATAATAGCAGTTGCGGATAAATGATTTAAAGCAACAACTCGCTGAGCAGGGTTCAAGGAAACAAGTTTTTGCTTAAAAACATCGGTATCATTTAAAATAAACGAACCAAGAATAATGGGTGCAATAATGCCAGCTATACCGTTACAGATACCCATCATGCTAATACGTCTGGCAGCACTATTACGAGGACCTAAAATAACTACATAAGGATTAGCGGCAGTCTGTAAAATGGCTAATCCACTTCCCTGAACAAATTGACCAATCAAGAAGACCCAATAAATTCGCAAATGAGCAGCTGGAAAAAAGATAAATGTACCCGTAGCTAACAATAATAAACCCAGTACCATTCCATTTTTATAGCCTGTTTTATTTAAAAGAATGGCAGCTGGTAATGCCAATAATAAATAGGAGATATAAAACGAAAAAGCGATTAAATAAGCCGCTACATTATTTAGCTCGCAGGTAATTTTCAGAAATGGAATTAATACAGATCCTAGCCAAGTAACAAATCCAAAAACAAAAAACAACACGCCTATAATCATTAAATATTTCCAATGATTATCTTTAGTAGAGCCTATAGGATGAGTTGTGTGTGATAATTGACCCATTCAACTATTTTAATACAATTAATATTTAGGCAAGTAATAATTTAGCAAGTGATTGCCAGAAGGCAGCATAACCATCCCAGAAAACAATATTACAGCCCCAATGAGGACAAGGGTCAGATGTATACACCAATACCTTTCCTTTACCGAATGACTTAATAGCAATTGCAGGATCACCCGTTTCTTTAAAGCGAGCAATTACTTGTGTGTCGGGCAATTCAATGGTTTTATTATAGCCTAATATTGGAGGACAATTAGACAAGTCTAGTTCTGGACAAAGCGATTTACCTAATTCTGTTATTTCCATAGAGAATCCTTCTGTTGTCTCTACAAGATCTTCATAGTCTAAACAAGTAACAGGTAATATTTCTCTTAGCCTAGTTCTACCCCATCCGCCTTTTCCTAACTCACCTGTAAAAGAATACCAACCTCCTAAAAACATATACCTACCACCTGCATGAACGTCTTCTACTGTTAAACGAATTCTATCGGGGAATGTAAGTACTTCTTTGCCAAACTTTGATCGGTCAAAGAATTTAGGGGAGAGTTGAAATAATTTAGCATCCACATCGCTATAAATAATAATATCATAATCTGTAAGAATTTGCTCGTAATCGCCTGGACCTAGATTATTATAAAAATCCCAAGCAGATACCGAGTTAACACTATAACTAGGGTCTTTCTCTAGTGCCTCTTTAAGCCATTTACCATAATTAAATACTTCTAACCCTTTAGGGCTATGGTGAAAAGGTGTTTCAGCAAAAACAGGTCCTGTTAAAATTGCCCAATCGCCAACATAATATACTTTTTTCATTTGATTATTTTTAAAATCTTTTAAAATTTGTTACCATACTTTTTCTTTGCAGCCAATAATTTGTCTTCCTATAAATCGCAGACCGAAACTAATTTAATGCAGGCAAAGTTAAAGCAGTATTATAATCAGCAACTCCCATACCACCAGCGCAATCAAGGCAATTTGGATAGTGTTGTTCGTATTGTTTATTTTTCACGATACAATATTTTTGTATTCTCGGCTGAATTGGCTTCACTCATATTAGGCAACAATTGAGCTGCTGCAACTGTTTTAGAAACTTTATTAATAAAAGCACGGCGGGAGGAAACTAGTTTTTTTTCCATAAAAAAAATAGAATTAAATTCATAAGGAGGTGATGATACTATAAACTTCTGAAATTATTTTTTCATCAATACCTTTTGCTTTGTTTTAAATCCAGCCTTGATGATAGCATATTTTTCTGGCTCTTTTATAGGATCCTGATGTCTATAAATAAATACACCATCAGCCGATTCAAGGCCTGATTCCAAGACGTCTTTTACATATTGTGGAGTAGAAGGCCCTAATTGACTATGGTGACTAGCATAGATATCTAAGAATATTAAAAAGCCTTGATCAAACTTTGTTCTCAACTTTTCAATTTCAGGTTTTACTTGACCCGCATCTTTTAAATTCGGCACCACAGATTCATTTCTATATGGGAACAATATTCCATCTAATAGTGGGCCATATTCTTTTACGAATTTGTCCGTTATTTTTGCGTAATAACAGCAAGGAAAAAACGCAAAAGAAGGATTTATTTTATGCGAAGAGTCTAAAAAAGCTTTTACATAAGTAGGCGTAAATAAATTAAGATTATGTACAAAATCATCAATACTCCAAGCTACTAGGTTTGAATGTTCTAAACTTAATGTAGCTAAGGCAATTGACCATTGCATAAAATCTAATTTATAGGGATCTGAAGGAGGAGGCTCAGAAGGAGGAACCAGTGTAACCCAAACGTTTAGCTTGGCTTTTTTGGCTAAAGGAAGAAATACTTTCAAAGCATCAATGTCATAATTACCCATCCGATCTAACCAATGATAGGTGTTGGCATGTATGTCTTTTAGCTGCTTAATAAGCAATTTATAATCAATTTTCCCATCTTGCAGCAGTGGAGGCGCGGCATAGCTTCCCAATGTTCCAGACAGTTGGTTCGCAATCGCCTTTCTTCTTTCTAACATATTGTCTTGGCTGCTAGCACCTAAATGCAGTAAAAATAAAATTATAAAAATAAAAAAAATATACTTTTTCATTTATCGCTTATTTAAATAGTTAAGAATTGAAAAAACAACCCATACAAAAAGGACTGGTGCGCAATTATTGTATCCTTTTTTTCCCAAAACCCTCTTTTATGATCGCGTATTTTTCAGGATCTTTCACCGGATTTTGATGGCAATAAATAAGTACCCCATCGGCATAGTCCAGACCCGTATTTAGCACATCTCTTACATACTCGGGTGTAGATGCACCTAGACTGCTATGGGCTGATGCATATATATCTATGAAGATTGAAATATTGCCACCAAACAAAGAACGAAGTTGTTCAATTTCATATTTAGCTTGGCCCGCATCTTTCAGATTTGCTGAAATAGATTCATTCCGATAAGGAAATAAAATGCCATTAAGTAAATGTTTGTAATTTTTTACAAATGCAGCATTAATCTGCTTATAGTAACAACATGGGATGAAGGAAAGCTTGGGATTAATTTCATTAGCGGTACGTAAAAAATCACCCACATATTCAGGTGTAAATATCTTTAAGTTATGAACAAAGTCATCAATACTCCAGGCCACTAGATTCGAATGTATCAAACTTAATTTAGCTATTTCTTCTGCCCATTTTTTAAAATCAAGACGGTATGGCTCTGAATAATCATGAGCTAAGGGTGGCGATTCAGAAGGAGGGACTAAAGTAATCCAAACTTTAATTTTCGCTTTTTTCGCCATGGGAAGAAACTTTTTAAATGCTTCGATATCACTTGTTGCACCCCAAGCGAGCCAGTGATACGTATTGGCATGTAGCTCCTTTAATTGTTGAATTAATTTTTTATTATCAACCCTGCCATCACTTAGGCACGGGGGAAAGGCATAAGTACCTTTGGTGCCTTTTAATTGAGTAGCAGTAATATCAGTCGACTGAGCACTTACTCCTACTACCACCATCAGGCCGAGAACACAAAAAAACAATCTGTACAATTTCATACCTTACTGACCTAAATTTAAAAATCCAGTTAAATAATAAAACAAGTTTTAAAAAATATAGTAACCAAGAAAATAGCAATACTTTATAATCAGAGTAAAATCTTTAAACTCATTGTCAAGGCATCTTATAGCTGCAAAGCTTCATTATTCTTAACCACGATAATAAGATATCAGGAATAAAGAAATAGTAAAAACGGTAACGTACCCGAAAATAATTTATTATTTTTACATTTACAAGCTTTTTGCAAAAAAAATTTAAAATTAATGTCGCAAAATAGAGGCAACTAGAGATGCGAAAAAATATACCTTACGCAAATGAATTTTAAAAACCATATACACATGCCTAAGATCTATTATATAATTCTATTAATAGCAATAGGACTTTCGTTCACCATTCCCAATAAAATAGAACAGGATATTGTACCTACTAATTTTAGTATTGCCGAAAGTCAGTATAAGTTAATGATACAAAAAAATAGCGACCCATTTACTTTCCCACGTTCTAGCAATCCAGACGGTTCAATAAAAAATGTAAATACCGAAGATTGGACTGTAGGATTTTGGCCTGGCGCATTATGGAGCTTATATGAATACACGCATAAAGAAGAATGGAAACAAGCAGCCATCAGATGGACAGAGACTTTAGAAAAAAATCAATTCCTAACCAATCATCATGATATTGGCTTTATGATGTATTGTAGCTATGGCAATGGCTACCGTTTAACAAAAAATGAAAAATACAAAGCAGTCTTAATACAGTCGGCAAAATCATTATGCAAAAGATACAATGAAAAAGTTGGTTGCATAAAGTCATGGGATGAGAAACTCTCCTGGGATGGAACAACTATTTTACACTACCCTGTCATCATCGACAATATGATGAATCTGGAGCTATTATTTTATGCGGCAAAAGTTACAGGTGATACCATTTATAGACATATCGCCATAAAGCATGCAGAAACAACCATGAAAAACCATCTTCGTAATGACTTTAGTTCTTACCATGTTGTAAACTATGACTCTGCTACTGGAAAGGTTGTAAGCAAAGAAACAAATCAAGGCTATGCGAATAATTCCACTTGGGCAAGAGGCCAGTCCTGGGGGATCTATGGCTTCACAATGTTGTACCGAGAAACTAAAGATCAACGCTTCCTAGCAACTGCGCAGAAAATGGCAGATTACTTGATAAACAACAAAAACTTACCTGCCGATAAAATTCCAAATTGGGATTTTAATGTAAATGAACCTAGCTTCATACCGCCAGTAAGTTCAAGGGCTAGCCAAATGAAGCACATACCTCGCGATGTTTCTGCAGCAGCTATTACCGCTTCCGCGTTGATTGAATTAAGTGGCTATCTGGGTAATACTGGCTTAAAATATAAAAATACTGCCATTCAGATACTTCAATCATTAAGTACAGAAAGATATTTAGCAAGCGTGGGTACTAATAATCATTTTTTACTGAAACATAGTGTTGGAAGTATCCCACACGGATTTGAAGTAGATGAACCTTTGATATACGCAGACTATTATTTTCTCGAGGCTCTTTTACGCTGGAAAAAAATGTAACCCAAAACTATTCATCGCTAGGCTAATTTTCTAAAGTAACCTTATGATTTTTTATACCCATCCCAATTTATTACATAAGATAATTTTTATACTTTTTTTTCTCTGCTTAACCTCAAACTTGCAGGCGCAAGAAACAATTACCATCGTTGCATTTGGCAATTCAACAACAGCACCAAGAAAAGGAATAGATAAGGTATATGCGCAAAGGGTAAATGAAAATTTAACAAATTCAGGCATCAACAATATTGTAATTAATTCAGGAATTGGAGGAAGCCATACTGGATCCATTAAAGACAATAACAAGATTAAGATAGAACATGCCATGGATAGATTTCAAAAAAACGTGTTGGACTATCACCCACAATGGGTAACACTAGATTTTGGCTTGAACGACTCTTGGCAGGATCATGGAAAAGATAGTGCCAGCCGAATTCCAATAAATGAATTTTCGAATAACCTATCCTACTTCATAGACAAAATTAAACTACAGAACGGAAAGATAATATTGCTGACCCCCAATCCGATTGGGCAGAAATATGAAAAGTGGCGATATAACAAAGTGAAGGAGTACAAAAAAGTAACCAAGAAATTAGCAAAAGAAAAAAAGATTTATTGGATAAATAGTTGGAAATTATTTTATAGTTATACAAAAAAAAAGAATCAAAAAATTGATTCTTTACTACTAGATGGAATACATCCAAATGATATAGGTCATCAGTTAATCTCCGATGCTATTACAAAAATAATAAGAAAAGCAGAAAAGCATTAAACCCAATATTTAGCTACGATACTTACTTTTTTTTATAGGCCCTTTTAAAAATATCATCCACACTAACAATAGCACCTCCATGATTTTTGCTTTCATCGGCAGCTTCCATAAATGCATAGATTTCTAGGGTTTCTTTTTCTGAAACAGGTGGAATAAGCGTTTCAAAGAAATCTACAATTTTTAAAAGCAAAGGATTATATCCAACATAGGGTCCAACATGAACAACACCCTTCTCTCCAAACACAGTTCCACCATAATCTTGTTTCCCTACTTGAATTCCTCTAAAAGTACCTATACGATTATCATCCCAAATTCCTACAACTACATCATTATCTAGGCTATGTATTCTAGATACTTGTTTACAACCAGTTCCCATAAGTGTAAATAAAATTTCAACACCATGTATGCCATACCAAAAAAGATCTGGATGAGTCGTTTCTAACTTCATAGGGCTATAAGCTTCCGCTCCTAAAACTTTACCTACTTTATTATTAAGAATCACATCTTGTACAGTTGGGGTAAATCGTAATGAGGAAGAAGAAAAAATGGGAACCTTGGCAGCTTTGGCCGCATTAAAAATAGCGATGGCATCAACCAAAGAAGCGGCAATAGGCTTATCAATAAACATTGGCTTACCTGCCTTTATTACTTTCAGCGCTTGCTCCAAATGTAGTCTCCCGTCGTTTGTTTCTAATAAAACAACATCCACTTTAGTCAATAGTTCTTCTACAGATTGAACAATCTCCACATTTAATTTCTTAATTTCTTCGGTATATCCTGGAATTCTTTCAAAGGAAGACTTGATATCATTGCTTCCTTTTGGATACGCAGCAACCACCTTATATCCCTTATACTCAGGTCCAGCTTGAGGACTATTCAATGCTTGTGTAAAAGCAATACAATGCGATGTATCTAATCCGATGATACCAATTCTCTTATTTTCACTAGCCTTATTTTGTCGAAATAATTGACTACTTACAGCGTTCGAAACAGCTATACCCATTCCTGCAAGTGTCGCATTTCTGATAAACTTTCTTCTTGTAGATAAATAGTTCATATTCAATTTATTTTATGGTTATTTACAGGGTTTAGATGAAGAATTTGTGGCTTGTTTAATTTTTATAAAAATGATAATTCTCTTTAGTGATAATATCGATAGGCATAAAATGAACTTTTTCAACGGCTAAAGCAATAGCCAGATGATTGTATAATGCCATGATGCCTTTATAAGCCTGCTCTTGTGGTTTTTGACATATGAGAAAATCGATAATTTCTTTTTCTAAAAATTCTATATTCTTTGATATAAAATCATAGCCGATTAATAAGACATCTATTTTTTTATTTTCTATAAACTTGGCAATATCAAAGACCCTAGAGTTGGTAACAAAAATTAATTTAATATCAGTATGTTGAGACATTATTTTACTTAGCCCTTTTTCAATCGACCTATTATCTGTCTTTTTAATATCTGCTCTAATGATATTTGCTTTCCGGTTTCTATTTTTAAAGTAGGCACGAAAACCTTCTTCCTTTTTTAAAAGATGGTGATTATTTTCGATTTCTTTTGAAATATTAATAATCAGAATTTTTTCGGAAGGCTTAATTAAATAACTAATTAAATGCGCGTTCAAATAACCGCTGTGATACAAATCTGGACCGATATAGCACAAACTACCCTCATTCGGAAGGTCCGAGTCTATCAATACATATGGAATGCCTTTTTCTTTACATTTTTCGGTAAAATTAACCGACTCCTCTACAAAAGTAGGTGCAATTAAAATTCCGTCTGGCACGCTTTTTAAAAGCTTTTTTGATTGATCAACAAATGATTCCTTTATATTTTGATCATAAAAATAAGTTTCTACTACAACGCCGAATTTACTCACCTCATCGGACGCCTCTTGAATGCCTTTTAAGGGTGCTTCCCAGAAGCTAGTTTCATCGGAACCTTCAGGAATAAGTGTTGCTAATCTTATTGTCTTACGCGATGCTAACCGTTGTGCTAAAATATTAGGTTGATAATTGAGATCCTTGATAATTTTTTGAATCTTTTCTTTCGTCTTCTCAGAAACACCAATTCTATTATGAATCACTCTATCAATGGTTGCAATAGACACATTTGCCCTTCTTGCAATTTCCTTCACTCCATTTAAATCTTTGTGTTCGTTTTTTTTCATATTACATTAAAATATAGCAAGCCTTGAACCAGTTATTTATATAAAACTAATTATTTATTTGCAGTAGGCAAGTTTGCTTCTATTGTAGTTGCCTTCGACAAAGCAGAAGTGGTAGTATAATATTTGGCTATCATACTTGCGACCTCCCATTCAGGAATCCTTTTGTTTTGTAGATAACCCATATATTTTTTTACAACTTCCGCAAAAGAAGCTTCATGGCCACCTTCGGCATATTTTGCAGGGATGATCACGCGCCAACCTTCTTTATATTTTTCAACTGAAACACCAGGATAGGTAGATTGAATTTCGTTTATTCGCTGTAAAAGGGCTTTTTGAAAATCTTCGGTATTCGCTGTGGGCTCAATATATAAAATTGGCTGATACCCTTCTTCTTTCCCCTGCCTAATTACAATACTAGCCTTAGTGCCTCTAATAATAGAATAATAAGTATCTGCACTTCCTGCTGGAGCTTGAAAATTCCATTTCACAGTCACACGAGCGTGCACTTTCTTTATTGTATAATTCATTTCTCCATTTGCAAATACGTTTAGACTACTATCTTTAAGATCCTTTTTTAAGAACATTGGATAGGCTTCTTGCTGCGTTACTTGCTTAAACTCTGATGGCGTTAATTCAGTTGCCCATCGTTTTGCCGACAACATATATATATCTTTAGTATAGTCCAACACTTGGTTAGAAAAACATTGCCATTGAATTAAATCAACAAGGTGAGTGCTAACATCTACAATTCCCTCACCCTCTTGTTCAACATCAAAATACCAAGTAGGCCTAATCAAAGGCGAACCAGATACATTCTTAAAAAAGTGGTGTACACTTATATTTTGGACAGCTGGATTTTCTTCAGTACCTATTTGAAGGCTTCCAAAAATTTCAGGAAACTGCATAAATGCTTTCTGTAGAATATTGGTAACCTCATATCTTTCAGTCATTATATCATATAAGGCTAGATGCTTTTTTTTCGCTACCCTAAAAGCCTCCAATAGAAATTGGAACCCGTCTTGCGTTATTGCCATTGGCTTATCTGCTAATACATTAAACCCAGCACTGATCGATTTACTAATATAATCTGTTTTTAGTTTATTGTTGCCAGCTAATACAACCACATTACCAGCCTTTTCCTGAATCATTTTTTCGAAATAATCACTTCCTGTGTATACTTTTTCTTCCCATTTTGTTGGACTAGCCGGTCTTGAGTTATATTTATCAATTAAGGCAAGATGCGACTTCAATTCGCCAGCGTTGGATGGCGCGTAAACATGCACTAATGGCTGGATATTGGCATACATCGACTTCTGTATCAACGCAGCGTGAAAGTGCCCAGGATCAAGCGTTATAATCTTTATGTCATTCGTTGCCATTTTTCTATTACAAGCGCTTTGAGCTAAAATAAATAATCCGATGAATATGAAAGAAAATTTTTTTTTCATAAATAATTTTAGGACGATACTATAAATATTACAATAAAGCAGCACTAACCTCATCTAGTATCAGAATCGAATTAGGATGCGTTCTAAGAATGGTGGATGGATATAGCTCTACAATATTTTGATTCAAGGTATTATAAATGGCCTGCTGTTTTGTTTTTCCGGGTACTACACAAAATAAATGCTTGCCTCGCATTAAAGTAGGTATGGTAAGTGTTAATGCTTGTGTTGGAACAGCCGCTAAGGTTTCAAAACATCCATCATTTACCTGTTGTTGCCTACAAACTAAATCAAGATCTACCATCTTCACCCATTGGGTATCTTTAAAATCTGCCACTGGTGGATCATTAAAAGCAAGATGTCCATTCTCACCAATGCCCATACATACAATGTCGGTTGGAAATGCTTTTAGAAGCGCTTCATATCTTTCGCATTCTAGAATTATATCCGATGCATTTCCATTGATATAATTAACCGACCGAAAACCAACATGCGCAAAAAGTATATTGCGTAAGAAAGCTCCAAAACTTTGCGGTGCATCGAGAGGCAATCCAATATATTCATCCATATGAAATGCATTAATCCTTGACCAATCGATATTTTTTTCGCGTAAAGCAATTAACACCTCATTTTGTGAAGGAGCAGCTGCAAAAATGATATTTACGATTGCTTGTGTTGCCAAGAGCTCATTTATTTTAGTAGCAATCATCTGTGCAGCCGAAGCTCCCATAATACTTCTATTCTCGAATATGGCAATATTTAAATCTTCTACTTTCAAATGTTCAGGCATGAGATCAACCTATTTATAAGTGAGTGTTATGAATGATGCTATTTGGAAACCAATACTTCCCCTTTCACCATTACTGTATCAATATTTATATTATCATCAAATATAACAATGTCGGCATCTTTACCAACCATTAAAGACCCTTTCTTATTGTCTACTCGCATAATTCTAGCGGGTGTAGCTGTCATCATTTTTACGGCATCAGAAATAGAAACGTCCGCGAGTTGCACCATTGTCCTTACTAGGCGATCTGTAGTAGCAACACTACCAGCGAAAGCTGTTCTGTCGGGAAGCTTCGCCACCCCATCTTCTATAATTACTTTTAATCCATTATGAATACTTCCTAGGATACTCTCTCCTTCGGGCATACCGGCTCCTCGCATAGCGTCAGTAATTAAAGCGATTCTATCGGGTCCTTTAATTTTATACACTAATTTTAATAATGGAGCAGGCAGATGCACCCCGTCTGCAATTAATTCTACATCCATTTCGTTAATGAGGAGCGCACTTTCAATCGCCCCTGCATATCGATAGCCATTTCTTCGGCTAACGCCCGACATACCCGAATATAAATGTGTAGCTAAAGTATACCCATTTTCAAAACCTGCTAATACTTCTTCATATATCGCGTCGGTATGTGCTAATGCAGGAAGAATCCCATGTTGGTGCATATATCTTCCAAAGGCTAATGCACCCTTCAGTTCAGGGGCGGCACTCCACCTTTTTATGCAATGCTTGCTGCTTGCTACTATTGCTTCGTACTCACTAGGATCTGGATCTCTTATATACCTCGGATCTTGCGCTCCGCGTTGGCTTAAAGCAAAATAGGGACCTTCTAAATGCATCCCCAAGAGTTGAGCTCCCTTCGACTTTTTATGCCTTTGTTTTTCAAATAAATCTAGGGTACATAACAAGCTTTCTTTATCGCTTGTTAATGTGGTTGGAACCATGGCAGTTGTTCCATATTGCAGATGTGTAGTAGCGATTTGGGAAAAAGCAGTTTCGCTGCCATCCATAAAATCAGCTCCCCCACCACCATGAATATGGATATCAATAAAACCCGGTGAAATATATTTACCTCTCGCATCAATTTCTATTGCGTCGGCGACTTCTATGTTTGATTCACTAATAGCAACTATACTTTCACCGGATATTAATATTGACCCTGATGGAATGATTCTATAAGGTGTAATTATTTTACCATTATATATCTTAACTTTCTGTGACATCTGCACTATTTCACTCCCATTTCTTTACGATTCCAATATCTAATTTTGTGTCCATACACTGCATAAAATACCAAATAAGAATAGCAAGGTAAAAGCACCCAGTATGCGGTTCTTACATCAAATTTATCGGCAAAATAACCATATGCTAATGGCAAAATTGCATTACCACATAGGCCCATAATTAAGATGGAACCTCCTAACTTAGTAAATCTACCTAAGTTGTCTAGCGCAAGTGGCCATATGCCAGCCCAAATCAAAGAATTTGCTAACCCAAGTAAAACTACGAACCAAATTGAAATATCGGCAGTATGTCCAAGAAAATTTACTTGTCCTCTAGTAAAAATAATAAGTAGAGAAAAAATAGTACCTAGCATGGTACAGACTCTTAGCGCATTAACTTGGCTTATAAACCTAGGTATTACAATGATTCCGGTAATATATCCTGTGATAGTTGCGAATAAGGTATAAGATGGAAAAACCTTAGCTTCCATTAACTGAATATTCATAGAGCCAGCATAACCAATAACCGTGTCGATAGCTATTACCTGCGTACCTACATGTAGAAAAATAGCAAAAGCTCCTAAAATCAAATGAGGAAATTGAATGATACTTGTTTTACCATGGTTGGCTTCGGCTACTTCAGCAGTTTCGTGTTCCGTATCAATTTCTGGCAATGGAGAGAACCTTACAAACAAACCTAAAATAAACAATACCGTTCCTACAATGGCATAAGGTATGGTTACACGATGCACCAATTCATCTAATGCAACACTTCGTTGTGCGCCAGTCATGAATTTCAAATGCTTGAATAGATCGCTATCTGTTGCTTTTAACACTACAGCCGCAAAAACAAGTGGTGCAAGTATACCAGCACCTTTATTGCATATTCCCATAATGCTAATACGCTGTGCCGCACTTTGCTTAGGCCCTAAAACAGTAATGTACGGATTAGCCGCCGATTGTAAGATGGCTAACCCAGCACCTAAGGTAAATAAGCCCATTAGGAATATAGGATAAGTACGCGTCATAGAAGCAGGTAAAAAGATAAATGCCCCAAGCGACATGGTCCAAAAACCAATCATCATGCCCTTTTTAAACCCTACCGATTTTAAAAGGTAGGATGCGGGTATAGAGATGACAAAATAAGAAATGTAAAAAGCAAAAGTGACAAAATAAGCTTGAAAGTTGGTAAGCTCGCAGGCTATTTTAAAATAAGGAATGAGAATTGAATTTACCCAAGAAACAAAACCAAATATAAAAAACATCATTCCAATCATTAAAATGGAAATCCGAGTATCTCTTTTACTCAAAGAGTCAACTGATATTGCTTTTACATTTTTTTTCATACAGAAATTGATATTTAAAGGTTACAGTACTTACATACTGTAACCTATTAAAAAATAAAATGTTGACTTAAGGATTAATTGTAAGACTAATCGTTTTTACGACTTGTTTACTTTCGTTCAGCGAATTATTGGAAGCTACAAAAACAGCTGTATAAGTACCCGCTTTAGGATAGGTATATGCATATGTATTTAATTGAGCCGATGTATATCCTTTAATAGCTGTAGACCAGTCGGGTCCTAAATTAATTTTATCGGTATTTATTCCCGTACTAATAGCCCAGTTAACACCTACAGGGTCGACAGTAGGCGTTGCGGCATTATATAAATTTCCTAATAAAGTAATTAAGGTAGTAATAATAGTTGAACGTGCAGGTGCAGCGGTTAATTTATTAGAGTCTACCAATTGGAATCCTGCACTCGGCTGATCGGAATAGTTTAAAATAGATGAATTATCCAATTTATACTTACTAGCCAAAGTCAAAGACTGTATTTGCCATTGACGCACCACTCCACTCACAGCTTGTGGTTGATTGGTATATTTAAAGGCAACATAAAAAGGCTTACCCTTTACTATTAAATCAGAAACATCGGCAGAAGTAGCTTTAAAAGTAGCGGTAGTAGCTAGTGAAAAACGAGAAGTGATATCTGTCCATGTAGCTGCATTTACACTACTCATATTACTATAATCACCATTAAAATTAGTAGACACTAAAACATATAATGGGTCGGCTTGTAATGTTCCTACGGTCACTGACGTAGAGAAAGCTAAAACAGCACCTCCTGTTATGGTATCAACAATTCTTCCATTTCTATAATTATAATCTTTTAGGGTTTCTCCCGAATAAAAAGATATATCATGCGCTTGTCCGCCTTTAATGGTAAAGGTAATTGGCGTTCCTACTTTGTAAGCCACAGAGTCTGTAGTAACATTAAAATCCGCTAGATCATCTACTGTTAGATCTTTCTTGCAAGAAATGAATGTACTAGATACTAATAAAGCTATTAAACTTAAAGTAAGTACTCCTTTTTTATTTTTTGTTCTCATACTAAAAAATTTTATAATGAAGTATTAGTTATTACCAACCCGGATTTTGAACCATCTTTAAATTAACGTTCATCTCAGCAGCTGGTATTGGGAATAGCGTATCTCTTAACTGTACATTCGAGTAACATGGTGTAAATGCATAGCCCGGATTTTGCGTATTCAAAAGCGTAGTCATATACTGCATGGTGCTATTAAAAATTCCCCAGCGAATTAAATCGGCTTTACGAGAGTTTTCAAAACACAATTCACGCATACGTTCATCCTGTATGAATTTTTGGAAAGTTGAATAGGTAGTACATGGAGCACCTAAAACAATATTTGAGTAGCTATTGATGGTTGCAGTAGCTGTAGCACCTGTACCACCACCACCAGTAATCGTTACAGTAGGTATAGATGTATATCCTTTACCTTCCAAGAAAGGCGCTCCTGTAGTTGAAGACGGAGATGAGTATACCGGAGAAGTGACCGTTAATACACTATCCATCTTTAAATTAATAGCGGTTACTACTCCACCCGTTACTACGGCAACAGCAGTAGCGCCCGATCCACCTCCACCAGTGATTGTTACGGTAGGCACTGAAGTGTATCCAGATCCGCCAGCAGTAACGGTAATTTTAGCAACACCAGTAGACCATCCTCTGCTTCTAACTGCATTTACATCATCTAATGCTTTTTGAGTAGGTCCATTATTAATTTCGTTCTCAGCCTCTGCGTGCATCAATAAAACATCGGCATATCTTAATAACACTACGTTTTCAGGTGTTAGGTTCTGATTTTTAGGCGTCAATGTTTCATACTCTCTTCTCCATTTTCCAGGATACATCATATTCTTTTGAGCTGCTGTAACAGGTGGCACATTGTAGTAGGCAGGTGGGTTGCTAGTAGTAGCAGATCCAAACTTTTTTAATCCATTGGTAACACCGGTATTGTCGTAAGCGAAATGAGCAATATTCCACCATCTTCTATTATCGCCCGTACCTCCAGTATCATACACATCATAGAGTTTTGAACTACACATTACCTCGAAAGAAGTTTTACCGGTTAAGGTAGTGGCCAATGCTGTTCCAGAGGTATATGGACTTACTTTCCAACCTTCCAATCCACCTTGTATATACTGATCGGTTTGATTACCGTAAAACTCAACTTCCCAAATATTTTCTTTTATTTCGTATTTATCGCCTGAAAGATTTACAAAGATTTGTGGATAGTTTGGATTCAAAGCATGCATACCTGAATTCATAATAATTTCGGTCCATTTCTTTACTTGCGCCCATCTAGTTAAATCATGTAAAGGGGCACCTGCCATAAACATATTCACGCGAGCTAATATCCCACGAACAGCCGATTTACTAACCGCACCACCATAACCTAGGGTTGTAATATCGGGTACCAATTGCTCCGCTGCTTCCATGTCTTTGATAATTTGTGCATAAACATCTGTAAGGCTAGCTCTTGATGAAAAAACGTTATCAATGTTAGTAGTAGGCGTTGTTTTCAGTGGTACTGTTCCAAAATTCTGGGCCAATAAAAAATAATAATACCCTCTTAGGAACAGCATTTCACCACGTGTAGATTTTCTGAAGTTACTATCCAAAGCTGGATTATTATCTACATTTGCGATAACGGTATTTGCTTTATTAACACCATCATATAGTGTATTCCATAAGCTAGTAATATAACTATTAGACGATACAATACTTGTATATCCAATAGGAAGAGAACCAATATAACTTGAACGCCCGGTGGTTCCCTCATCACCCTGCCATCCATAGATATACAATGCATTGGTAGAATATAAACCACTCGTGCCTAATACTGCATAAACAGTTGCCCTAGCATGGTTTAACTGATCGATCGACTCATAATAGTTTGTGGGATTGAGGAAGCCTTGCGGATTTTCGTTGAGGAATCGCTTACACGAACTCATCCCAATGGAAATGATTAGAATAAAAAATATTAATTTTTTCATGATGTTTAGATTTAGAAGTCTGCAATTAAACTAAATACAACTGTTCTAGCCTGCGGATATGCTGAGAAATCATATCCTGGCGTTAAGGTATTATCTCTGGTAGAAACCTCAGGATCTAGTCCGGAATATTTGGTCCAGGTTAATAAATTTTGTCCAGAAACAGATATGTTCAGGCTTTTAGCGTATACAGCTTTGGCTATATTATTAGGCACATTATAATTTAAGGATACTGTTTTTAACCTTAAATAAGAGCCATCCTCTACAACACGACTTGACCAATAATAAGCAGATCCTTGTCCCCTTGTTCTATAGTTTTCATTGGTTGGATTGCTAAAGCTCCAACGATTACTATAGCTAGCAAATTGATTAATTAGGTGATAGCCATTGCTATTTCCTTCTAATAATAAACGGTTAGCATTGAAGATATTGTTGCCATAAGACCATTGTAAAAACACATTTAAACTTAAACGCTTGTAAGTGAAATTATTCGAAAACCCTCCTGTATGAATTGGCAGTCCTCTACCTATAACAGCAATATCATTACTGTTCACTACACCATCACCATTTAAATCGCGATATTTAATATCACCCGGTTGTATGGTACTACGGGTACTTCCGTTTGTAGTTACTTCGGGTTTAAGAATGTAAACACCCGGTGCTGGATTATTAAAATCTGATACCTGATAATTACCATCCCAAACTTGTCCAATCATTAAACCCGTTGATTGTCCGATTTTTGCAGAATACAGCGGACTACTAAACTGTGAAACATATGATACGTTAGAGTTTAAAGCTATGGCACCCTGTGTTAAAGATTCTACTTTATTGGTATTGAAACTAATGTTAAAAGAGCTCTTCCAGGTAAAGTTTTTTGAAAGCACATTTACGGTATTTAACATAAACTCTAGTCCACGATTACTCAATGATCCAATATTTTCAGTAATCGAAGTATAACCTGTTGATGCAGGTAATGATGCACTTAATAATAAGTTAGTGGTAAGACGCTTGTACCAATCTGCTTCTAACAAAATGCGATCTTTGAATAATCCTAACTCTAATCCAATATTAGTAGTTGTTGTTTTTTCCCATTGAAGTCCTTTATTTCCAATTCTAGTGGTAAGGCCAACAATCGGGGTTTGATTATTGAAAGAATAGCCATAGTAGTTGGTATTCAAACTAATTTGATCGAAAGTAGCATAATCTGCTACGCGGTTATTTCCAGTAGCACCATAACTAGCACGAATTTTAGCAGTAGAAACTTGGTGTACATGATCTAAAATAAATTTCTCATTACCTATATTCCAGGCTGCAGCCGCACTAGGGAAATAGCCCCAAGGGTCTTGCGGAAACTTAGAAGAACCATCTGCACGTAATGAGGCGGTTAATAGATAGCGCGATTTATAGTTATAATCTATTCTACCTGCATAGGATTCTAACTCATTTTTTGAAGGAGTAGAAGAAAGGTTAGTAGGTGAGGTTGTTTCAAATAGACCATTAATACCTAACCCTGGATCTGGAAGGTGATTACCACCATAGCCATTGGTAAATGACCTAGTTTGATTTAATTCAAATAAAGCCAAAGCATTTAAGCTATGACCCCCTTTAAACGCTTTATTATAGTTTACGGTATTAGTATTAAACCAATAAACGGTTTGAATATTTTTTAGATAGCCATTTACACCATTGGTGTTGGTAGGAACATTAGCACCTTCAGCAGTCAGGGTATCGTAAAAACGTTCTTGACGTACTTGGTTATTACGAATACCAGCAATACTTTTGAAGATAAGTCCTTTAATAGGCTCAAAGCTTAAATAGCCATTTGCATTCAAGATATTGGTATAATCCCAAGAATACTGGTGTTGTAATTCAGTTAATGGATTTACACGTGGATCGCCTGTACCACCTGCTGCAATAGCTGCTGGATCTGTAGGATCGGTTAAGATGTTACCTGTGCTATTGGGTGGCAAAATAGGACGATACATCCATGCACGAGAAAGAATAAAAGAAGTAGGTGTAGACAAGCCTAGCACATCAGAATTAATCATCTCACCATATCGCTGTGTATTGGTATAATCGGCATTGATACCCAACTTAATTTTATCGCTTACGTTATGATCAAGTGTAAAGCGTCCTGTAGCACGTTTTAAGCCCGTATTAACCATTACCCCTTGTTGATCATATATAGAACCCGTAATCGCATATTTTGTTTGCTCATTACCGCCACGAAGTGCAATGCTATGCGTTCTAAAGGATCCCTTTTGAAGTATATTATCTTGCATATAAACACCCGGTGCATTTTTATAACCTTGTAAGGCTATATTGAAGCTATCGCTTGAAGCAGTAGAAGTCACCGAAGGAAAATAGGCAGCAGTATACGTATATGGGGGAGGATCTAATTCTAATTGATATTTCAAAAATTCGTAGGGGCTCATTAAATCCATTTTCTTCAAATTGGTTTGAACACCCATGGTATTATTGAATGATAAAACTGCCTTTCCAACTTTTCCTCTTTTTGTTTGAATTACTATAACACCATTAGAAGCACGTGCTCCATAAACAGAAGTAGAAGAAGCATCTTTTAGCACACTAATTGATTCTACATCATCAAAGTTGAGCGTATTGGGGTTAAAGTCTTCCAAGGGAAAACCATCAATTACAAATAAAGGAGAAGTACTATTGGTTAAAGAACCTGTACCACGAATTACAATATTAGAAGTGGCGCCTGGCTGACCATCGACAGCATTTACTCTAACACCAGCGAGTCTGCCTTCCAATGCTTGTCCCAAGTCTGCCACTGGCGCCTTTGACATATCTTTCATATTTACCTGTGATACAGAGCCTGTAAGGTCTTTCTTTTTTACAGTACCATATCCAATAACGACTACATCGGTTAAAACCGAAGCAGTTGAGGTTAAGGTTACCGTTAAATTTTTAACTGCACCTACGGTAATTTCACGAGTTTCAAAGCCTAACAAAGAAAAAACAAGTACATCTTTAGGGTTTGCCTGAATACGAAACTGCCCTTTTTCGTCTGACAATGTTCCTTTGGAAGCCCCTTTGATGGAGATACTTACACTTGATAGTGGTTTGTTTCCATCAGCCTCTGATACTTTACCCAAAACTACAGTTGCTACATTTTGTGCAAATACAAGATTCGTGTTAAAATAGATGAGAGAGATGAGCATCATGACTCCCATCATTGCGTTTTGGTACTTTTTTTGTTTCATAAGTGTTGATTTTGGCTTGTAATAATTTTTTATATTCAAATTTTCATCACGGGTGCGTACCCGTAAAAAAAGCATATTTTATTTCCTATAAAAACCCACCTAAATACCTCACAAAAAAAATAGTAACTCCAACATCTCAAGGGAATCCAATTTCCCATTCTAACGAATGCTCAAACCCTGTTGTAAACATCAATGAAGCGCTAGTAACAATTTTACAACTTCAACTACCATTATAAAAACTTCATTCAAATAGCCATTGGAAAGAATACCTTGCTACCACTTTTATTTAAAAACCCATGCCTATTTTTTCCATGACTTCATGAATGGTAGTAAAAATCTTTTCTTCAACCGACTCTGCAAAAGGCCCCGGCATACCATAATAGATCATATTAGCTTCTGCTTCATACCCACCTTCTTGTAAAACTTTTTTCGTAGGTATATAACACATCACCTCATTACTATACCCTGCTACAAATAATGGAAACTTATTAAATTCTCGCTTTGTACGAAGTGAATAATCAACTACCGCTTCTCCTCCAAGTGCGAGTAAAACAAATGAATTACCAAAATTGATTGCTTGTATAGGATATGAATATTTATCTACTTTCCAACCTTTATTATAGGCTTCTAGCATAAGCTTTGCACGACGCTGTAAGAACTTATTTGTACCTACAATATCGTTTTCATAAGTAGAAATATCTACTGGTTTAAAGTCTAAATCCACTAACTTAAAATCACAACGAAGTGACCCTGTAATTAAACTAAGCTTCGTCTTCAATAAATCAAGAATGGCAACCGCTAAGGCTTCTCCATGTTTTTGGGCCAATTCAACGCTGCCTCTTGGATATGGATTTTGGTCACCTGCGCAACCTAACATAAACATGGCCGTGCATCCAGGATATTTTTTTTCAATTTCAATCTGTGCAAAGCCAGCATAATCACCATTAATTAAATAGTTTTCGCCAGTAGCCGTAGTATTATGACAAGCATAGCCAAATAAAATTGCCTTTACTAAACCATCTTTCGACGTAACTTTTATTACAGGCACATCGTGATCGGTAGCACCATCAATATTAAGTCCGTTGATTATTCCATTTTCAGTAGGTTCTCTCCTATTGAACGCAAATCCTGCAGCTGTATGCCCATAAAAAACATCCATTGGTGCTAAGTGACTAATTGCGGTATCCACCAAGCTCACTAATACATTTGTTAACTGATTACTATAATTTGAAACATTTATTTGGTCGGTCGGACTATAATCTGCAATAACATCCAAGCATGGCCATACCATTGGGCCGGAATGCGTGTGCGAAGAATTCAATAATAAGTGCGCCCGATCAATTCCATATTTAGCTAATACTTTTTTAGCAACCGATTCTGATATTTCATGCGATAAACCTAAAAGATCGGTTGTAATAATGACTACTTTATTATCCGAATTTTCTTCTATCACCATTGCTTTTGCCCATAAGTCGTGTACCATTCCTTTTGCTGGCATTTCTCTTGATGCATAACCGGTTAACCATGCTGGAGCAGGAGGCGTAATAATACTTTTAGCAATACCCACCCTAAAGTCTTTTGCAGCAATAGATCCATAAAAGGACATCAAAATAATAAGTAGTACAAACTTCAACCCTTGTAGTTTATTCTTAAAAATAAATTTTATGAACTTGTTTTGATTAATCATACTATTAATTTATCTTAAACATTTACGGGATCAATACTAATTAAATCTGTTACCGTTGTATCTGCATTTCGGTCTACTCTTGCCAATGTATACACCGTTCCATCATCCCCTACTGCTATTGAATTTACATATAAAGGACGATCGTTATTCTCATAGAAAATTGGGCCTTGATCTTTATATTCTTTTTTACGAATATTGTAGGTAACCAGATGCAGGTTTTCTAATCCTTTTGCTGCGCCTTTTGCAATCTCCGTTTCGCCTTGAATTCGTTTTCCATTTTCGTAGATAGGCCCCCCAGTTAAATAATAAATAGTTTCTTTATCTGGACCTAATATAAATCCAAGATATCCATAACTAAACTGATCAAACATTCCACATTTCTTCGACAATTCCGAGGCGATTCTATCTACTATTTCAATGCTGCGATTAGCAGGATCAAACTTAAATAAATAGCCAGAGTTACCATGAACACCGTATGCAACTTGCTCTTTATCGTACCAAAATATTTTTCTCCAATTGTAGCCCATATTTCCTGGCATTGTTGGATCGTACTTGCCGAAATAGTCTAATCGCAAATCAACACCCTCTAATTTTTTAACAGCATCCCATTCAGGATTGTACATCAATATATCTCCTTCAGATACAGAAAAATAAACAGTACCATCTCTTGGATCAACTAATAATGAACGACAAAGCGATCTAAAATCAGCTCCTGGTATTCCATCTTCTCCATTACCAGATATTTTTCCAAGGCTCTTTAATTGTTTAGATTTTATATCATAGTAAATAAAGTTTCCTGTTGGCCAGCTAATACCATAAATTCTGCCTCGCACACAATCCATTGTCATAGATACCATTCCTTCTCCATTAGGCACTATTGCAAGGTCTTCAAACTTGCCAGTGGTCAAATCATACGATAAGATATGTCCTCCTTTATAAAGGCCATAACCATCAGGCGTATTTATAGGCAAGCGATCCATTCCATCAATCAGCTCATAATAACCTATATGGGTTGAAAAATATAATTTACCCGCCTGCTCAAAAAATCTAACATGACTTTTTCCTTGTGCAATACAATGATCATCTGCTTCGCCACAGATATCTGTCAAGTCTCCCAAATAATCAATCTTTTGGTTCTTTGGATCAAATACATACATCTTACCACCTACCCCTATAGAATCTGATGAAAGTATATAATATATTTTTCCATCGCTGGCCTTTGAAATTGCATTATAAGTATCATGAGCCTTAATAAACCCAGAATCAAATGTCTTCGCAATCAACTTATTCATGAAATATTTCTATTATAATTTAACTAATCTATCACTCACTCTTTAAATGCCGCTCTCTATTTATCCAACGACTTTTTGATACTTTCTGCATTAGTATGAATTCTTTCAATTGCTTCTGCAACAATTTCCATCTCAGTTTTAGTACCTAACAATAGATTTTGTGAAAACCATACGGCCTCTGTACACAATACATCATTTTTTGGACAAGCATTATTTTCCATGTATGCTTTATAATCGATTGCATTAGGCGAATACATTTTTTTGAAGTTCTTAGAAGCGAAAGCTTCTTTAATAAAAGGCTGTGTATTCAATGGCGTATATCCACCACTTACAGGTAACCCTTCTGCCTGAAGCGATTTAATAAAGCTTGCTCTAGATAATCCTTTAAATAGTTCGGTATTGTACTTGAATGGGAAGAGATGAAAAGCTGCCCTAGTTACATTATTGCTTAACTTATAAGGCGTAATACCTGGAACTTTTTTTATTAAGGAAGATAGATAAGCGGCATTTATGTTACGAGTAACGGTCTGCCCTTCTAGTCTTTCTAACTGTGCCAATCCAATGGCAGCCTGATATTCGGAAAGGCGAACCTTCGTTGCCTGCATAAAACTACCTGTATTAATGGTACCCACAGCAGTTCCAAAAGGGGTACCTAAATTATGATACGAATAACAACGATCTATAAAAGCATCATCGTTACTAACAATGGCACCACCTTCTCCAATGGCAATATTTTTAGAATTCTGGAAACTAAAACATCCAACATTACCAATCGTTCCCACTTTTTGATGACCTACTTCGGCAAGCGGTGCCTGACAAGCATCTTCGATCACGAGTAGATTATGTTTTTTTGCAATGGCCATAATCTGATCCATATCTGCAGGAAGGCCTAAGATATGTACCGCCATAATGGCTTTTGTATTTGGCGTAATCTTAGCTTCAATTTTAGTAGGATCTATTTGAAATGTTTCTGGATCTACGTCTACAAAAACAGGAATAGAATTATTAGCTAAAATGGCTTGTATGGTTGCCACAAAAGTATAGGGCGTAACCAACACTTCATCTCCGGCCCGTATGTTTAATTGGTTCAACGATACTATTAATGCATTCGTTCCGTTTACGACAGTTAAGCAACGTTTAACCCCCAAGGTTTTGGCCCATGCATTCTCAAATTCGGTAACTACGTTGGCACGCGACCAAACACCACTTCTTAAAACTTCTAATACACGCTTCTCATCTGTTTCAGGAATCCATATAGGCCATTTAATTAAATGCACCTTATCTAATGCAGCTCTTCCGCCTAATATAGCAGGCATCTTTTCTTTGGTAGCACTAAACACAAAAGATGGCAATGAAGATGCAAGCATGGTACCTATTCCGGCTGCTGTACTTTTTTTCAAAAAAGAACGACGTGAGGTGTTTTTCATATACTTAAAAAGTTAATTAAAGATGAATTACTTTAAAATCAGAAAATGATATCTTTTTACGGTAACGTACCCGCAATTTATTCTTTTTTTATTACAAACCAAAAATATTTTAAGTTATTTTTTTATTCATTTCCTAATTTAGTGTAAGTCATAGATCAGGATAATAACAACTATTGCAGCGAAAGTGCAGGAGTAAAATGTGGATATAGATCGAAGGCTATAAAGAAAAGAAAAGCGATAGTATTCACTAAAAGGAAGGAGAATAGACTGTGAATATATAGCTGTAATTTAAATGTAAAAGGGTTGATTCAGGCAGTTGGATTCATACGAATTGCCAGCCCGGGGTATGTCATTATTGATATGGGATGGTTGGCAACACAGTCATTTTTCATTAAGAGGGACGATACTCATAAAAATAAAAACCACCTTCAACGAAGAAGGTGGTCCATTTACTATCAGAAATACATCCCCCCGGATATTCTGAGTAGCTATTTATACACCACTGTAAAACTTTGTGATGAAGTATTTGATGAAGTAGCACCAGAACTTACCTTGATGGTTGCACTACACCAATGTTGCTGTGGTAGATTAATTAAAGTGAACGTATTTTTAGTTGTTGTACTTATTATTGAAGCATTCTGACTGATTGTGGCATTAGTTGTTTGATCAGTAAGCGTTGCTTCAATTTTAATTCCGGAACTTGTAGGCATTAAAGATGTAAGTGTAACAACAACATTAAAACTATTGCTAGCTGATACACTTGCATTAGAAGCATCAATAGTAAAAACAATAGATGGCTCTTGCGCAGGTTGACTACTGCTACTTCCCGATTTACTACAGCTAATTGAACTAATTGATATTATTGCAAGTATTCCAATAATTATCCTTTTCATCGCTTACTTATTTTTTATCATTAACTGTTGCGTCTGTTCGTATCCATTACCCATAATTTTCAAAAAATAGTTCCCTACTAGAATTCCATTCAACGATATATTAGTGCTTTGGTTATTAGTATTGACTTCTTTAATGACCTGTCCACCTGCATTTAATAATTGAATCGTAATTGTACTTGAAGGAACTTGTAAAAACTGAACCATTACCGCTGAAGACGCTGGATTTGGAAATAATTTAGCAATATGACCATTAGGTGTGGATGCGGGCGTATTTACAGCAGTTACTACCAATAGAAAGCTATCGCTCAAATTTTTACACCCATTATTATCTATAACCTGAACCTTATAACTGCCTATAGCAAGGGGTTTATACGTGGCACTTGTTGCACCAAGAACAGGGCTATTTGCTAACAACCACTGATAATTAACAGCTGTGGCTGTAGTAGAAAATTGGGAGCCATTCCAAGTGATGGATGGCTTTGATGGTAGGGGATTAACTGTAATTAGGGTTTTTAAAGAACCTGCTTTACAGCCACTGGCATTTGTAACAGTATCCGTGTAGTTACCTGATGAATTGGCAATATAACTTGTTGTGGTTGCATTGGTAATCGCTGTTCCGTTTAAATACCATTGATTACCAATATTAGTACTTGAAACTAGTGTATCTATTCCTCCTTGGCAAAAATTTACTAGATTGTTGGAGGTTAATTGAGGTGTGGTAGGAACTGCGTTTACTGTAACACTTGTTGAACTTGATATTGCACTGCATCCATTGCTATCGGTAGTTTTGACTGTAAAATTACCATTTGTTTTGGCGGTATAACTAATTCCGGTTCCACTAATAATAGCAGTCCCAGCATTATACCATTGAATACCTGTACTTGAGGTTAGTACTGTGCTATCCCCATTACAAAATACCAATGGCCGATTGTTACTAATAGTGGGTATTGCAGGAGTTGCAAACTTATTCAATTGAATGGTATCAGAAGAAATAATACAACCATTAATATCGGTCCGAAAAACCCAAAGTTTAGTACTATCCTTAAAGATTTTACTACTCACATTTGAGGAGTCGATTGTTGTTCCATAATACCATCTCAACGAATCTCCCTGATTGACATTTGTAATTGATAGCTTTAAACTATCTCCTGAACAAAAAGAATATGAATTCCAACTTGGGAGAGATTGATTATTAAATATTGGTGGGACGATATTATCTTCTGCGCATACGAAGAAAACCTTAAACAAATATTGAGCATATGTAATCGCTTTTCTTATTTCAATATTCACGCGTAAAGAAGTGGATTGGTAAAAAAAACACAAATGGCAGAGACAAAACGAATGCATTTTGTTCCAAGGACGTATTTAAAGAATTTCTCTATTGAA